>ERZ1292625.2711-Hain-H41-01um-R1-2711-length-15760-cov-5_pt1 | contig 15760 bp, 12 predicted proteins | sample MGYA00564400_ERZ1292625 | MGnify/ENA primary metagenome ERZ1292625 (study PRJEB36523, sample SAMEA6512639) | groundwater metagenome | collected 2019-01-08 | study: AquaDiva: Metagenomics assemblies of 32 groundwater samples | reverse complement strand
GGCGTTTTCGACGGAGATGACGGTCTGGGGATTGATCTTGGCCCGGAACATGATCATAAATCCGATGGCGATGAGGACAATGACGAGAAGCATGTAGGAGAGGTCGCGGAAGATCTTCCAGAGATTGGAAAAGGGTTTGATGGCGGCAAAGCCGATGCCTTCAGCTGCCATAGTCTTTGGGACAAATCCGGCATTTTGTAAACCCTCATAGGCCCACATCACGCCTGAGGCAGGGGGATTAGCATAAGGGATAATAATCAGATTACTCATAAATCCAAAGACGCTTTTGCCATAATTTTTATCAGCGTCGGCGGGATTATCTGTACAGGCTTCACCGATCATCGAGCACATGGACATTTTATAGAGAGCGATTGTCAACTTTCCCTCTTTAGTTTTATTAAGTTCCTTGTCATTGATGACTTTGTAGATTTCGGCACGGTTTTGCTTAATTGGGTCAGTCTTTGGAGCAAGGGAGATTTTGTCTTTGTTGATGAAATGGGAGAAAAGAGAGATGACGATGAAGTAGACGGCGATGACGAGAAAGGCTTTTTTGGCGAAACTAAAGATGTTTTTTAAATAGGGAACCATATTATGATTGTAGTTGAAATTGGGAGAGAATGTCAACGAATATAAATAATACGAATACCGCGAATAAAGAAATGCAAATGATACGAATTATACGAATTGGATTCCCGCCTTCGCGGGAATGACACTACTTCATTAAGAATTGTTCCGCACCTAATCCAGGATAGTTAGCTCCTCTCCAGCTTTCAAATTCTTTTTTAGCCTGATCTTTTGGATCATGGAGCGCAACTTCAAATTTGTCTTCGGAGTAGTTAAAGTCGATTGAGAAGGTGGACAGACTCAGTGGAACTTTTGATTTTAGGTCTTTTTTCTGAGAGGCTAGGTCAACTATTTGTTGAGGGATTGGCTCTTCGAGTGCACCGGTAAAGCCAGCTTTAATTGTCACTGGTGTAACATTAGTCGTTGCAGGTGAAGGATTGGTTTCGACAGAAGTAGGAAATAATTGATTAGTTGATTTAGTAGTTTTATCTTGAGTTGGGGTTTTTTTAGTGAAAGGAATAACCAAAACTAAAATAAAAAGAACAATAAGAGCTCCCGAAATGGCAAGATAGACTTTAATATTTTGTGAATCCATATTTATTTTTTAATCCCGAATGCCAACCTGTACAGCGGGTATGGGTAACGGCTATTTTCATTATAAGGGATTTCATAACGACCATAAGCCGGATCATAGGCAATAATATTTCCTTTGGCATCAATATCGGTGATCCAAAAAATATGACCACAATAACCTTTTTTAGGATCATCACAAAAACGAGCCAAAGCAAAAAATGTCCAGCCAGCGTTAAGGTACTTTTTTAATTGTGGAGCAACAGTATCGGCTTTTTCTAAGTTAAAAGTAAGATAGTCGGTTGTTTTCAAGCCCAGACCTTTTAAAAGTTCATGAGCATCAGTATAGCGGGAACCATCATTTCCAAGGAGATAATCATTTGATTTATAAAGGCCAACGACAGTTTTCGGATCGTATTTTTTATCCATATAACTTGAGGAAATCATTGCGACCGTTGTTGGTCCACAACCAGCACTACATAGAGTTCCACCATCGGGTAAAGGTAAACTACCTTGGTCACCACATTGGGCATAATATGTAAAAGAGGTCGTTGTGGGTTGTGCTTCGGAAGACGGGGTAAGTGAGGAAGTTAGAACAGGTGTTAAAGTAGGATTAGAGGTTGAAAAATCAGAAGTTGAGGATTCAGCTCCTTGGTCATCTCCTTGCCCCATGTTCATAAAAATATTTAAAAATTCGATTACGGGGTTAAAATCATCAGGATTTTTTCCTTGATCTACTATTAAAGTTAAATCAGCATTATTTACTAAGGGAGTTAGCTGATTTTGTTTAGCCCAATTTATAAACTGTTCCTCACCCTGGGGAGTTTTCTTCTCAACAACAATTTTTTTTAGTTTATATGAATATTGGAGTTTGAAGTCTTCAGTTTCAACAGGAGCGATTGTTGAGATATTTAAATCCACCTTCGCCAAGGCTTCGGTGGACAAGTCAGTTGATTGAGATAGGTCTTTTAGACCTTGGTCGCCACCGGTAGAAGGTAAATTATTTATCGATTGTCCGGTTTTTCCCTGATCAGGGATACCGGTAGGGAAGGCGGAATCTTTTCGATTGGTTGAGGTAGGTTTTTTTACGAGAGAGAGTAACATAGTCGTAATTACGAGAAGAATAAGAAAGGCTCCGGCAATGACTAAATATATTTTTTTCATAAAGGAAATTTTAGTCTGGATTCCCGCCTACGCGGGAATGACATCAACTCAATTTGACAATTAATTACTTTTTGATGATAATGAAAATATGGCCAACTATTTTGATTTTATTAAAAAACCAACACCTAATGCAACAGCAAATCCCCCTACAGGAACAGGGGGTAAATCCCAAGATCCAAATTCCAAGATCCAAACAAATTCCAATAACCAAATTTCAAATGATAAAACTAAAATAAAACCGCCAACGGGTTCTCCAACTTCAAACAATCTTGATTTAATGACTCACTTGACTCAGCGTTCAAACCGCGTCATGATGGCGGCGCAGACAAAAGCTAAAGAATTAAAATCAGACTTAGTTGACAGTGAGCATCTCTTATATGCTTTGACGACCGATAGTGAAATTTACAATTTGTTAGTTGAGGCAAAAATCCAACCTCAATTAGTTACTGATGAACTTACAAAAATTTATAAAAGGGGCACGGTTGATCGAGCCCCTCAGTTTTCACCCCGAATAAAAAAAATTCTTAATGATTCTTTGGTTGTAGCTCGAAAACTAGGATTTGAGTTTATTGCTCCAGAGCATTTGATGCTAGGACTATATGAAGAAGGCGAGGGGGTTGGGGCGAGGGTACTTGTTAAGTTGGGATTAACTAAAGAAACCTTGAATAAGCAAGTCGTTGGAAAGAAAGAAGGATTAACGGAAGAAGACAAAAAAGCTCAAACAAAGAAAAAAGCCCTTGAACAGTTTACTATTGACCTAACTGCAAAAGCTTCACAAGGATTACTTGATCCGGTGGTTGAAAGATCGGCTGTTATTGAAAGAGTTATTCATATATTATCAAGGAGGACAAAAAATAATCCATCACTCGTTGGTGAAGCGGGGGTAGGAAAAACGGCCATAGTTGAAGGACTAGCCGAAAAGATTGTTGCCAAAGAGGTACCGGAACCGTTACTTAACAAAAGAATTCTTCAGTTAGATTTGATGAGTATGTTAGCCGGCGCTTCCCACAGGGGCGAATTTGAAGAAAGAATGAAAGATCTGATTGAAGAAGTAAAAGCCAGTCAAGGTCAGATTATTTTATTTATTGATGAAATCCATAATATCGTTGGGGCCGGCGCATCTGGTGAAGGGTCACTTGATGCCTCCAACTTTTTGAAACCAGCCTTAGCTCGAGGAGAAATTCAGATTGTTGGCGCCACCACTCTAACAGAATATAGAAAATATATAGAAAAAGATCCGGCACTTGAGAGACGATTCCAACCAATTTTAGTCCCCGAACCAACTGAAGAGCAGGGGATCAAGATGCTCAAAGCAATAAAAGATAAATATGAAGCTTTTCACCGGGTTAAAATTCCCGATGATGCGATTGAAGCAGCGGTCGTTTTGTCTAAGCGTTATGTTGGAGATAGATTTTTGCCTGATAAAGCTGTTGACCTCATTGATGAGGCCGCATCAGCTGTTCGTTTACCTTTGATTTCATTACCCGAGGAAATCAAATCACTAGAAACAAGAATTGCCCAATTAAATCAAGAATTAAAAGAGGCAGAAAAAAAGTCAGATAAAGTTAAATCGAGGATATTACGATCAAAAATAGATGAGATTAATTCTGGACTCAAAGAAAAAAAGGAAGAGTTCAATCTTAAAAAAAGTCAGTCGACCGGAGCAGTGACAGTCAACATTATTAAAGATATTGTTGCCCGGTGGACGGGAATTCCAGTTTCTAAAATTTCATCCACTGAGACTGAAAAGTTAGCTCATTTGGAAGATATTATTCACAAAAGATTAATTGATCAGGAAGGGGCAGTTGCTTCTGTTTCCCAAGCAGTGAGACGCGGAAGAGCCGGATTAAAATCTGCCGTGCGGCCGATTGGTAGTTTTGTCTTCTTAGGTCCAACCGGTGTTGGAAAGACCGAATTGGCAAAGGTTCTAGCTGATATATTATTTGGAAGCGAAGACTTGATGATTAGATTTGACATGACCGAGTATATGGAGAAACATGAAGTAGCTAAATTACTCGGGGCTCCCCCAGGTTATGTTGGTTACGAAGAAGGCGGAAAGTTGACGGAACAGGTGAGAAGAAAACCTTACAGTGTGGTACTTTTTGATGAAATCGAAAAAGCTCATCCGGATATTTTTAATATTCTTCTTCAAATTCTTGACGATGGACGGTTAACGGATAATAAAGGTCATGTGATTTCTTTTAAAAATACAGTTGTTATATGTACATCAAATTTAGGAACGAAATTAATACAGGACGAATTGTTGAAGAACGAGGTCAAAAGTACCTCCTCTGCCAAGGCTTCGGCGGTCAAGCAAAAATCAAAAATGGAAGATGAGAGAGATAAAAATAAATTTAAAGGGATAAAGGACAAAGTCATGGTTGAGCTGACTAGGTTTTTTAAGCCGGAGTTAATAAATCGTTTTGATGAAGTGATTGTTTTTGAGCCACTAAGATTCCAAGATATGGTGGAAATAGTTAAATTGCAAATGAAAGGAATAATAAAATTAATTGAAGAGCAGGATATGGGATTGGCTTTTACTGATGAAGTAATACAAGAAATTGTTAAAGCTGGATTTGATCCCTTATATGGGGCTAGGCCACTCCGACGCGCAATTCAAAAATTAATTGAAAATCCGATTTCTAATTTGATTATTGACGGTAAAGCAAAGGCGGGGGATTTGATCAGAGTGAGGGTAGATAAAGATGAGCTGATTTTTGAAATCGAAAAAACCGTTTTTCAACCAAAAATCGCCAAGAATTATCATTGTCAGGCATGCGCATGGGATTTTGAGAACGAAATAATAGCTAATTCAACAGCGATCTGTCCAAAATGTTTAAAGCATGGTGAAAATATTATAGAAGTTAATCATGATCGACCCGTCACTGATGAATTAAAGGTTCCTGACATTAAACCTCAAACTATCCCCGACAAAAAAGTTGTATGAAAACTTTATTAGCTCAATCTCTTAATTTAGGTAATCAAACTATTGAAGGTCCTCTTGACTCCAGTGTTGATTCTTTGGGTAAGATTATTTCTAAAGGTTTGGGTTTTATTATGCCAATGGCAGGAATTATCCTTCTTTTTGTTTTAATTTCCGGTGGTTATGACTATATGATGTCCCAAGGAAATGCAGATAAAATAAAAGCAGGTCAAGCAAAAATTACTTCAGGAATAATCGGTTTTATTCTTTTAATCGCATCTTTCTTGATTACCAGATTAATCGCTGCAATCTTTGGCCTCGGCGGTGGAATTTTTTAAGATATTAAACTACAATGTATCTATGGAACCACCTATTGTTATTTCCGTCGGCGGTAGTTTAATTGTACCCAATGGCGGTATAAATACTGATTTTTTGATTAAACTAAATAAATTAATCCGGGAAGAGGTTGCGAGCGGAAAAAAATTTATGTTAATTGCTGGAGGAGGGAAATTAGCCCGACGATACCAGGAGGCAGGCTCAGCCGTGATTGGAAAGTTGACTCGAGAAGATCTTGACTGGTTAGGTATTCATTCAACTCATCTTAATGCACATCTTCTCAGAACGATATTTCAGGATATTGCCAATCCCCGAGTCGTACAAGATTATGATCGTCGCCTGGAAAATTGGACTGAGCCGATTGCGATCGGAGCCGGTTGGATGCCCGGTTGTTCTACAGATTATGACGCAGTAATATTTGCACGTGATCATAAAGCAAAACTTATAATTAACATGTCGAACATTGATTATGTTTTTGATAAAGATCCTGGTAAGTTTTCTGATGCTAAGCCATTAAAAAAAATTACATGGGAAGCAATGAAAAAATTAGTTGGCGATAAATGGATTCCAGGACATAACTCACCTTTTGATCCAATCGCAACAGAACTTGCCAAAAGTTTGAAACTAACAATTGTGATAGCCAATGGAAATGATATGAAAAATATTAAAAAAATTATTAATGGAGAAGAATTCAAAGGAACAGTCATAAGCTCATGATCCTCAAATCAATTTCTTTCCATAATTTTCGTAATTTTACAGATAAAAGTTTTCTAATTAATCCCCATTTGACAGCAATATTTGGAGATAATGCCAAGGGTAAAACGAATTTACTGGAGGGAATTTATTTTATATTAAAAGGGGAAGGATTCCGGGAAAGTCGTGAGGAACAATTAATTAAATTTATTGAAAAAAATAGTTATGTTGATGCAAAACTTCAGGATAAAAAAACGGAGGACATCAGTAATTTGAGAATAGATCTGACTATCGGTGATTTAGGTTTAACCAAAACTTGTTTTTTGGAAAAAACAAAAAAGGGCCGCCATTTGTATTTAAAGAATTTAATATCAGTTGTTTTATTTTCTCCGGAGCAGATCGAAATTATAGATCGGACAATGTCGATCAGACGCGAATATTTTGATAAATTTTTGAGTAGCATTAATTCAGAATATAAAAAATGTTTGGCCAACTATAATCAAGCCTTAAGAAAAAGAAATAAAATTTTGGAAACAGGTTTCAATAGTTTCAACCTTGATGTTGAGCTTGACTACTGGAATAGATTATTAATTGATAATGGTACACATTTAATTAATAAGCGACGAGAATACATTGCTTATTTAAATTCAAATAAAGTCATTGACTCAAAAGAATTCTCAATTGAGTATATTGAAAATAAAATTAGTTTGGAACGTTTTACCAAGTCACTTCAAAAAGAAATACTAATTAAGAGAACTTTAATTGGTCCTCATCGTGATGAATATAACATTTTTATGATAGATAAAGAATTACCGAAAAAAAATATTCATTCATATGGTTCCCGTAGCGAACAAAGACTTGGGCTTTTTTGGTTAAAGATTAACGAATTAAAATATTTAGAAAATTTATTTAGAAAAAAACCGATTTTGTTATTAGATGATATATTTTCAGAATTAGATCATAACAATCAAAAATTAATTTTTAATTTAATCGGTAATTATCAAACGGTTATCACTTCAACAGAAAAAGAGTTAATGAAGTTAATTAATTTTCCGGATGACACCCTTTACGATACCATAAATTTGTAAATCATTTATTGGATAAAATGGAGGGTACTTTGGATTGGCGGCTTCCAAATAGTTGACATGTTTTTTTCTATCAGTCTTTAAAATCTTTAAAGTCCATTCGTTATCAATTTGAGCCAAAACAATTGTGCCAATACTGGCATTTTTATTTCTTTCAATAATTACAATGTCTCCTTCAAAGATTCCAACTCCAGTCATTGAGTCACCGGAGACTTTGAGTAAAAATGAAGTTTGCGGGTTTTCGATTAGATAATCATCAATTGTCAGATAATCTTTGTTTTCTTCAGCCAAAATTGGAAAGCCAGCTTTAATAACACCAAGAAGGGGGAGAGCAAAAAACTTTTTTGTTGGTGAAAGTTTTTTGCTGTCTTTTTCAATAAATCCCAAATCAATTAATTTATTGATTATTTTAAAAACAGCATTTTTAGAAGAGATATTAAAAAGTTTTAGCATCTCCGAATAAGAAGGGAGCCGGCGATTTTTACGGAAAAATTTTTTAATACTGGAAAGTCTGTCTTCAATCATATGAAGTTTATTATAGTAAACACTTGTTCACTATGTCAAGAGGTGTTTATTTATACCATTCTTCATGAAGATTAATTTTTTCAGAAACTGAATTGATTGTTAAATATTGGGCGAAACCGTAAAGAATGGCCCCACAACAGGCGAAGTGATTCTTTTCATCAACTTCAGCCCAGTGATTATGGCCGACGATAATAAACTCATTATCTTTAATTGTTTTAATCGCTTTTTCTTTTGTAGCAATATTTCGGTAGGCAAATCTTGCTTTCAAAAAGTTTCTACCAAAAATATTAACCATAGTCTGTCTTAAAAAGTGGACGATTCTAATTACTGAAGAAACAAAAGGTTTAAAAATTTCTGGGATAAATAAATCACCAGTTTTTCGAAATTGTTGGCCGTGGGTGAAAATTAGTTGATAGTTGATAGTTGATAGTTGATAGATAGATGTTTGAACATCGGAAAAAAAATTTAATCTTTGATCAGAAAATTTTTCTTGATCGTGATTACCAAAAATATAAACAGTCTTTTTACTTTTTAATAAAGGGAAAAGTTTGTTCCATGGTGAATTAATAAAATCATCAAAGCTAATCATATATTCATCAAAAAAATCACCATTAATTATTACTTGATCAGCGTCTGAGATTATTTTTTTAAGAAAGTCAAACTTTTTTCCATCAAACGGCAAGTACAGGTGTGTGTCAGAAAAAACAAGAATATTCACTCTTTAATTATAAAGAATTATTTCTTAAGCATTAAAGCAATCACATTCTTCGGCACTTCTTCATAGTGAGATGGCTCCATGTAGAAAACACCCCGGCCTTCGGTAAGAGACCTAATGATTGTTGCATATCCAGAAAGCTCAGACAATGGAACATGACTTTTTATGACTACGGCTCGGCTTCTTTTTTCAGTTCCAAGTATTTTTCCTCTTTTTGAAGAAATATCACCAATAACAACACCCATAAAAGCTTCCGGAATAGTTACCTCCAATTTCATGATTGGTTCAACCAGTGTTGGGCCGGCCTGTTTGACAGCGTCATGGAGAGCCATTGATCCGGCAATTTTAAAAGCAATATCAGATGAATCGACATCATGATAACTTCCATCAACCAAAGTGACCTGAATATCTGTGATTGGATAACCCAAGAGAACGCCTTTTTCCGTTGCTTCCATGACACCTTTTTCAACCGAAGGAATAAATTCGGAAGGAATTGATCCACCTTTAATTTTATTGATAAACTTAATCCCTTCACCTCGCGCAAGTGGCTCAACATTGATGACACAATGTCCGTATTGTCCATGTCCACCGGTTTGTTTTATATATTTTACTTCGACGTCGTTAGCTGCTTTTGTAATGGTTTCTTTATAAGCAACTTGAGGTTTTCCAACCGTGACGTTCATTCCCATTTCTCTCTTCATACGGTCGACTAAAATTTCCAAATGAAGTTCTCCCATTCCGGACATAATGGTTTGATTGGTTTCATGATTAATTTTGACTCGGAAAGTCGGATCTTCTTCGGCGAGTCGCTGCAGGGCATAAGATAACTTTTCTTGATCAGCTTTAGTAGTTGGTTCAATTGCCAAAGAAATAACCGGCTCCGGGAAATTAATTTGTTCAAGAATTATTGGACTATCTTGTTCCCCTAATGTATCACCGGTTTTAGAATCTTTAGGTCCGATAACAGCAATAATTTCACCTGCATAAGCCTTATCAATCTCTTCTCGATTATTTGCATGCATCAGAAGAATACGACTAACTCTTTCCTGTTTATTTCTGTTGACATTATAGACATATGAACCTGATTCCAAAACTCCGGAATAAATTCTGACATAAGTCAATTTTCCAACATGAGGATCAAGTTGAATTTTGAAAGCCAAACCGGTAAATTTTTCCTGTTGATTAAGAGCTCGTTTTTCTTCAAGTTTAGTAATTGGGTTAATTCCTGTGATTTCTTTTAAGTCAATAGGCGACGGAAGAAAATCAACGATCGCATCAAGGACAGGTTGAACAGCCTTATTGCGAAGAGAAGTTCCACAATAAACAGGAACGATTTTATAAGCAACAGTCGCTTTTCTTAAAGTTGCTTTTAATTCATCAACGGTAATTTCCTCACCATTTAAATATTTATTTAAAAGTTGATCATCGTGCTCAGCAATTTGCTCAACCATTTTTGATCGTGCTTTAGTAACATTATCTTTAATATCTTCCGGGATTTCATCACTTGTTGTATATTTGATACCCTGGGGATCTTGGTCCCAGACTTTGGACTTTAAAGTAAGCAAATCAACAATTCCCTTAAACTCAGACTCTTTTCCGATAGGAACGGTCATGATAATTGGATTGGCTCCCAATCTTTCTTTGATCTCTTCAACAGTTGCTTCAAAATCAGCCCCTAACTTATCCATTTTATTAATAAAACAAATACGGGGAACCTTGTATTTATCAGCTTGACGCCAAACTGTTTCTGACTGACTCTGTACTCCTTCTTCAGCATCAAAAACGACCACTCCACCGTCGAGCACTCGCAGGGATCTTTCAACTTCAGCCGTAAAATCTACATGGCCCGGAGTATCAATAATATTAATTCTATTACCATTCCAAAATGTAGTCGTGGCAGCAGAAACTATTGTAATTCCTCGTTCTCGTTCCTGAGGCATCCAGTCTAATTGGGTATCGCCATCATCAATATCCCCGATTTTATAAGTTTTTCCAGTATAAAAAAGAAATCTTTCACTAGTCGTAGTTTTGCCTGAATCAATATGAGCAATCACGCCAATATTGCGAATTTTGTCGAGTGGGACATCACGATTTTTTGTGACAACGGGTTGTTGAGCCATAGTTTTTTGAGAAAATGCCGACGGTAGATTATAGAAGATAGAAAATAGAGGTTGAAGGTAGAAGCTTGAAGGTAGATTATTTTTTATCTATCTTCTATTATCTAACTTCTACTACTATCATCTATTATCTATCATCTATCGTCTTACCATTTCAAATGACTGAATGCTTTATTGGCATCGGCTAATTTTTCAGTTTGGGCTTTTTTTGCAACGGCCGCTCCTTGATTTTTGGAAGCTTCAACAATTTCGACCAATAATTTTTTATCAAAAGTATGAAACTCTTTATTTGTGCGGGCTTTTGCGGCATCTATGATCCAGTTAAGTGCGAGTTTTAATTTTCGCTCTCGCCTGACTTCAATAGGAACCAAATATGAGGCGCCTCCAAGTCGACGAGGCTTAACTTCATGAATAGGGGAGACGTTTTCGATAGCGAGATGTAATAACTTTAAAGGTTCATCTGATTGTTTTTTTAGTTCATCCATGACTTTATAAACAAGTCCTTCAGCAACTGATTTTTTACCGTTAATCATTATATAATTGATTAATTTGGCTACTTCGATACTATCGAAAAGTTTGTCTTTTTTAAATACTCTTTTTTTGTAACTGTGTCTTGGCATATTTTATTTTTATTAAGAACTCTTAATTCTAGGCTTCTTTGTTCCGTATTTTGACCTCGAGCTGGTTCTTTTTTCGACTCCAGCTGCATCAAACTTACCTCTTACGATATGATATTTCACTCCTGGTAAATCTTTTACTCTTCCACCTTTAACTAAAACGATTGAATGCTCGGCTAAATTATGACCGACGCCTTGAATGTAGGCGGTCACTTCCATTTTATTTGACAATCTAACTCTGGCCACTTTTCTGAGGGCAGAATTAGGTTTTTTTGGCGTCATGGTTTTGACTATAGTGCAAACACCACGCTTCAATGGATTATTAGTTTTATTGTATCTCCTCTTTAATGAGTTAAAACTCATTTTAAGGGCAATAGATTTTGATTTTTTAATCCTGTTTTTTCTCTTCCTTTTTATCAGTTGGTTGATTGTTGGCATATTGATTTGCAAACTTACCGTAATATTTACTAATTAAATCTTGCGTAACGGGTATTAACCTGCCAATTATAACATTTTCTTTTAAGCCCAGCAAGTAATCTGTTTGGCCTTTGATGGCAGCTGAAGACAGAACACTGGTCGTTTGTTCAAACGATGCAGCCGATAGCCAAGAATCGGTGTGGATAGCAGCTCGGGTTATGCCAAGAATGGAAACTTTTCCGGAAGCTGGTCTTTCACCCTTTGACAAAACTCTTTTATTTTCTTCACCAAAACGAATTTTTGAAACAACTTCATCTTTGATGAGTGAAGTATCACCTTCATCTTCAATAATAACTTTATCGCTCATTTTACGGATAATAACTTCAAAATGTTTATCATGAATAGCAATTCCTTGGGATTCATAGACGTCTTGAATTTCGTCCAGTAAATAAATTTGAGCAGATCTCAAACCTTTGATGGCTAAAACATCATCAATGTCAAGATAACCTTCAGACATTGCTGTTCCAACACTTATTAGATAACAATCTTTGATTTTTAGTTTTTGGGCTTTCGGAATTGTAAATTTTTGCTCCTGAATAGTCGACTCTTTATTTAGGGCGGATATAGTGATGTCATAAATTTCTTTTTCCGTGTCTTCAACAATTGTGACGCGACCTGCGATCTCGGCAATAGGCGAAACTATTTTTGGGGTTCTAGTCTCAAATAGTTCCTCAACACGGGGTAAACCTTGAGTTACGTCGGATATTACGATTCCTCCAAAGTGTCTGACTCTCATTGTCAATTGAGTTCCCGGTTCTCCGATTGACTGGGCGGCCATAACTCCAACAGGAACTCCAATTTCAACTATCTTATTGGTCGAAAGATCGGTTCCGTAACATTTCTGACAGACTCCGTAAGGAGAGCCACAATAAAGAGGAGAGCGAACAACGATTTTAGTAATGTTATTTTTTTCGATCAAAGCAATCTTTTCATCATCAATAAGTTCATTAGCCTTAATAATAGTTTCCTTATTTTCGGTAACCAAATCATTAAGTATAAAACGATTTTTGATTCTTTCCTTGAACTTATCTCCACGAGTTGAGCTTGTTGAAACAGTCAATCCTTCTTTGACCTGACAATCTTCTTCACGGACGATCATATCATGAGATGTGTCAACAAGGCGCCTAGTCAAGTATCCGGCATCAGCAGTTTTTAAAGCCGAATCAGTCAAACCTTTTCTAGCTCCTCGCGCTGAAATAACATATTCAAAAATAGATAAACCTTGACGATAGTTTGATTTAGTTGGAACTTCGATAATTTTTCCCAATGGATCAACTACAAGCCCTTTCATAGCCGCTAACTGTTTTAGTTGTTCTTTTGAAGCTCTAGCGCCTCCTGATTTAATAATTATCTTTACTGGATTTTCTTCGTCCAGTGCATTCCAAGTTTTGTCAGCTAATTTTTCCGTAACATCAATCCAAAGTTTATTTGAATAACGTCTTTTTTCTTCAGAAGTTAAAAGTCCCTGCTCAAAATTTTTAGTAATTTTTTTAATTTCATCTTCGGTTTCACCAATGATTTTTGTTTTTTCCGGAATTATTTGACAGTCGAAAATTGAAAGTGATAGTCCGCCGGCAATAGTTGAGGCCCAGAACCCAATTTCTTTTAATTTATCAATCAACTCTCCAACTTTTTCGTTTTCAAATAATTTCATGGCGGCAACAACAATATTCTTTAAATCAGACGCTTTAACTTCGGCGTTTACAAATCTAAGTTCGGTTGGAAGAGCCTGATTAAAGATTATTCGACCAACAGTTGTCTTGATTATTTTGCCACCGATTCCAACATTTATTGGTTGGCGAAGCATTATTTTATTAATCGCCTGAAATCTCATCGCTTCATTTTCAGTAGCAAAAAATTTTAAATCTTCGGCATTCTCAGTATCCATGTGACTATCAATTGTTGTCAGATAATAGCAACCAAGGGCCATCTCTTTATTTGGAAGAACGATAGGGGATCCATCAGACGGTTTTAGAAGATTATGATAAGGGAACATCCTTTGTTTAACTTCTTCTATTGCCATACTGGACAATGGTAAAAATACACCCATGGCGTCTCCATCGAAATCGGCATTATATCCCGAACAAACTGCGGGGTGAAGTTTTATGGCGTTATCATCAGTCAAAACAGGATAAAAACCTAAAATGGAAAGTTTGTGTAAAGTAGGAGCCCGGTTAAGAAGTACAGGATGATCTTTAGTAATTTCTTCCAAAATATCATAGACAACAGGATCTCTCTTTTCTAAAAATAACTTAGCACTTTTAATATTTGGAGCAAGCCCTCGAATAATAATTTCATGGAGTAAATATGGTTTGAACAATTCCAAGGCCATTTCGCGGGGAAGACCGCATTGGTTAAGTTTGAGTTCTGGACCTACAACAATAGTACTACGCCCAGAATAATCAACTCTTTTTCCCAGTAAATTTTGTCTAAATCGACCTTGTTTTCCTCTTAAAATATCAGATAATGATTTTTGTACTTTAGTATTACTTCCGGTTGAACGGCTTTTACCTCGAGATTTTTGTAAATCAATCAGCGAGTCAACCGCCTCTTGAAGCATTCGCTTTTCATTCCTCAAAATAATTTCAGGAGCTCCAAGATCAATTAACTGTTTTAAACGATTGTTTCGATTTATGACACGTCGATAAAAATCATTTAAATCAGAAGTGGCAAATTTTCCTCCTGGTAATTGAACCACCGGACGAAGATCCGGAGGGATAACAGGTAGAACTGTAAGAACAATCCATTTAGGATCAATTTTTGCTTTGATAAAAGCTTCAAGAACTCGGGCTTTTTTAAGAAGTTTATTTCTTTTATCTCCCTTAGCCTCATTTAAGAGTTCTAAAGTTCGCGCATACTGTTTGACAAGGTCGTAGTTCGAAAGAATTTCATACAAAACTTCCGAACCCATACCGACACTTAAGAAATCAGAAACATCATTTTCTTTAAAAAACAAATAGTCATCTTCTTCAATAACATCAAAAGGTCTTATTGATCGGGCAATTTTAGACACCCTTTCAAAATAGGCAGATTTTTTGGTTTTTGTATCAGTTTGTTCGTTGGATAGCAATTTTAATTGCTCTCTCTTTTTAAATTCTACTTCCTGCTTGGCAATTTCCCATTGTTCTTTATGGGTAATTTTTTTCTCTAACTGGGCATATTGTTTTTCAAAATTAATATTGATTTCTTCTTCTTTTTTAACAAAATCTTCTTCAATCTTTTTCAATTCACCTTTTTGTAGTTCGTCGATAGCCTTCAAAGTCTTTTTTTGATTATCTTTATCAACTTCTTTGACCAAGTAAAGCGCATAATAAATAACTCTTTCCAAGGCTTGTGGAGGGACGTCCAAAATAATACTTAATGTTGACGATGTTCCTTTAAAATACCAAATATGAGCAATAGGAGAAGCTAATTTGATATGACCCATTCTCTCTCTTCGAACTGCGGAAGTTGTAATTTCAACACCACAACGATCACAAACAATTCCCTTGTAGCGCATTCTTTTATATTTTCCACAATAACATTCATAGTCTTTTGTAGGTCCAAAAATTCTTTCATCAAAAAGACCGTCTTTTTCGGCTCTAAAGGTTCGATAGTTGATAGTTTCCGGTTTAATGACTTCTCCGTGAGACCATTTAATAATAGTCTCAGGAGAAGCAAATGTAATCCTTAGTCCTGAAAAATCTACTGTATTTATATCTTCCATAATTATTTAGCGTAATCAATTGACAATCCTAAAGCGTTTAATTCTTTTACTAAAACATGGAATGACTCTGGAACAGACGATTGTGGAATATCAATACCTTTAATAATCGATTCAAAAGCTTTAGTTCGTCCACGAACATCGTCACTTTTAATTGTTAATAATTCCTGAAGAGTATGTGGTACTCGATGTGATTCAAGTGCCCAGACTTCCATTTCTCCAAATCTTTGTCCTCCTAATTGTGATTTTCCTCCCAATGGTTGTTGAGTGA
>ERZ1292625.2710-Hain-H41-01um-R1-2710-length-15767-cov-4_pt1 | contig 15767 bp, 33 predicted proteins | sample MGYA00564400_ERZ1292625 | MGnify/ENA primary metagenome ERZ1292625 (study PRJEB36523, sample SAMEA6512639) | groundwater metagenome | collected 2019-01-08 | study: AquaDiva: Metagenomics assemblies of 32 groundwater samples | reverse complement strand
AATTAAAATCATTATCGACCATAATTTCCCCTTTTTTATTTATTTAAATGTTATACGTTGATATTTTGAGAAAGTTTCAATTTTAATATTTACTTGAAAAAATCTATAGAATTGATTAAGAATATTACATTATTTAACGGTTTATTTCAAATAAAAAACTACCCGAATTATTTTTTTAACGCGGGTAGTTTTTCTGCTGGCAGGCTCATCAATCAAACTTTATTTATCAGTAACCACATCATCCCATTCTATATCAAACCACCTAAAGGGTTGATCAGCTAATCTACGATGAAAGTTTTCATTACTTGTATTATTTGTATTTATTTCACCGAAATACAAATTGCCAACTTCGCCTAAAAACCTAAAAATAATCGGCATTTCATCTATACTGCATGGTATCAAGAGCATGTCTTCTTCTGGTATTTCACCTTTAGAATAAATAATAATTTCTAATTCACCTATAACGGCTATACCATTAAACCAATCTTTAGTTTGAATTAGCTCTGTTAGATTTTTAATTTTAGTTTCCGTAAATAATCTCATTCTTTACCTCTTTTTTTTAATTACTTTGTCTATCAATTTAAGCGAAGTATTAGCAACCTTATAACACGCTTTGTATATCTCATCTTGAAATTGATCTTCTGTTTTATCTTCCTTTTTTACATAGATAAAAATACGATATTGAAGTTCACAACCTAAAGATTCGGCATATTTGGTTAGTTTTTTCTGATATGCCAAACTAAAATCTATATCAACTCCTGAACATTCTAAGTATTCTAACCAATAGCTTTCTTCTGTAACTAAAACATAATCATCATAAAAATCTACATATATATCAACAAATTCGCCATTATCAGCCATCAAGGATGTTTCGTATCTAACACGCTTTCTAAAAGAAAAACCCTTTGGAGTGAAAGTGTCAAATTTATTAGGATCATCAAAAATAGTATGCATATAACTCCTAAGCTAAATATTGGAATATGATTGGAACAGAAGCAACTCCCCTAGGAGCTAAAGGATTATCTTTTTGTGAAACAGCATATAAATAGAATTGATTTGGTCTTAGATTATAATCTTCTAAATATGGATTAGAAATATCTTTGTTATTACTAAAAAATATCAATGATCTGCCCCAAATCAATTCCACATCTATTATATCATATTCGCTCAACTTGCATTCCAATAAATCATTAATACCAGATAAAAATTCTACTTTATCACGTACACTTAGATCGGTTTTATCTAATATTTTTTCTACGTTATTTAATATTTTTATATCCATTATCTTTTGAACTCCTCTGGATCATAGCTTGAGATAACAATATCAGTAGCTTCCCAATAATCTTTAAGAATTTCTAGCATATCTTCTTTGGTTGGAATATCTTCTCGTTTTTGATAGTAACCAATATCTCGATCTTCAATTCCATCTCTAAAAAAATCTACTGTCAATTTGAAATTTATATAACTTTTTTTTGGCATAATTTTCTCCTTTTGTATTAAGCTATTCCAAATACACTAGCTAAAAATAGTTGTAATTTATATATTTCTTCTTTATCTGTTATTCTAACAAGCTTGCCATTTTCACGTTCAGCAACCATATACGCTTGGCCTACTTCATCACAAATTGTCATTGGATAATGTAATCCAATCTGAACTTTTTCAGATATTATAACATATCTATTTTGCATATCCCTGGTATAGTGATTATATTCTTTATACGTTCCTACAATAAAAGAAGTTTCATTTTCGTTTAATTCTAAACCAGAAATTCCGCTTTCTGTAGGTGCTGCATAAAAGAAGGTTTGTATTCTATATTGATTATGTTCTAAGTTATACATTGCTCTAGATATATTTAGTGCGCGTACAGCTTGAATTTCTAGTTCGCGTTGTTGTTCTTGTTCGCTTAATTCTGTTTTAGTTTTCATAGTAATGTAATCTCCTTTATATGTTATCAATATAGGAAACGACAAGAAAAACTAAAAGTTTCAATTAATAAATATATTTATCCAGAAAAACAAAAAACCAGCTTATACTTTTGATATAAACTGGCTTTCTGTTTTTTTAAGGAGGTTAACTATGCAATCTAATCTACTATCATTGATTTAATTTATTTTAAAATTTAATTCAAAATATGTCAACTAAAAATTCCGGGAAATTGAAATTAAATTTCATTAAAATAATCTTCTTCATATTAATCCAATCAGGTTGTCAAAATGAGCATTAATAGCTTCTTCTTGAGAATCTTCAGTTGCAAAATCTGTCCATTTGAAAGTGCAATCTTGACACTCTCTAATAAAAATATCATATTTAATATCCTCAATATTGCCTGAATACTTATTCAGAAAAGGATATATACCTTCTTCTATTGAAGTTGTAACTTTTTTGCTATTACAATCAGGACAATCTAAATCGAAATTATTATCCATAAACTGATCTCCTTAGAAAAAAATGGTGGCCGCGAACAGAATTATTTATTCAAACTATTCGAAATAATCCTATCAATTTTTTTAGCTAATTCCGAAATGGTTTCTTTATCTGAAAAATCGCCACAAAAAATATTGAAAGTATTAGTGAAAGTGTTATTGGAAATATCGTTATTCGTTCTAGCATCTTTTTTACTTTCTCGATCAAGTTCTTTTGTTATTCTATCTCTTTCGGCTGCAAATAAATCTATTTCTTTTTGATAATCTTTTTCAAGCTTCTTTTCTAAATTTTCTTTTTCCTGATCTGCAATCTTTTGCTTCTTCTCTTCTTGTGCTTTTAGTATAAATATATCTATTGTATCTTTAGCTTTATCAATAGCTTGTATAGCAGTATATTCAACCACATGTAGTTGTTTGCCTGTTTGAAGATTACCATAAATTTCTTTTTGTTCTTTATTCATTCGATTATCCATAACCGGCATAATCTCATATCTTCTAACTATTTTTTTTATAGTTGGAGAAGCATCATTATTTATAAAAATTATTTCATAAAAAACATTATTTCCACTATGAAAATTTAATATGTCTACTGCACCTTCTAATGTTAATGAATCCATTTTTTTTACCTATTACTCTGAGCTAATAATTGTTTAATTTCTTCTTTATACTCTTTTTCTGAAAGTAAATATCCTTTATTTTTATTTGAAAAATATTCTTTTTTGATATGCTGAAATTCTCTTTTTGTCCAGCTTGTAAATGGATAATCACAAGTTGATTCTATACATTTTGGAAAAAGATAATAATAAGTATCAAAATCAGATAATTTATTTAATAAATATACGGTTTGTTTTGCGCTTAAAACTTCAGTGTTCGATAAGGAATTTATAATTGTTTGAATTTTTTTCATATTTTTAATCTAAAAAGCAAAAAGTATATTCTGCTATCTTATTGTATCTACCGTTAATTGGGTTTTTCTCTTTTACAACAAAGATATTATCTACTCCAATTTCGTCGTTAATACCAAAAGGAAATGATACTTGTCCTCTTCTACTTATTTTGATTTGAACCCAAGCATCTAATGTTGATGTTAATGTAAGTACTGTACTTTCAATTCTGGTTGCTTCAACCTGTTTTTTACTATCTCTATATATAATTATATTTCTTTTCATATATCTTAACTACTCGTTATTCTCAACAAAAACTATCACACCTGGACATACCTGGACAGCTTTTTTAGTTTCTTTTACTTTTAGTGGTAATTTAACAAAATGCGAAACTTGATAACTAAACCATTCTGCATTGTCTAATTCTTGCTCGTAAATTCTTTTTATTATATCTTCTATTTTTAACAAAGAAATGGACTTGCCATCCCATTCATCTTTTAAATCTAATTCAGAAACAGAAAAAGCTCTATTAATAGCTTCACATGGATATCTATCGTTTTCTTTAATAGTAACGCTAACCAAATATCTTGGTTGATTTTTCTCTATTTTTTCTATTAAATTGTATTTTTTGATTGTTTCAACGAAGTAGTTTAACCCTTCTTGTGAATCTATATGGTAGCTTTCAATTACATCATATTTGATTTCTTGATAAGGTTCTTTTGAATCCCAATCCCATTCTTTTATTTTGGTTGTTTTCCATTTATTAGGAGCTATATTTCCTGCCATTCCACCAACTCTAACAGCTTGCTTTCCTAATTTATTTTGATACATCTCTTGAGCTACCTCTATAGGAACATTACCATCTACACACCAGTAATACCAAGCTCTAGTAAACTCAAACTGTCCAAGCCGACCGTAAATACTAAACGGTACTTCATAACTTGAAGGATATGTATCTCTTACTAAATCTATTCCTGCTTCTTCTAATTCCTTTCTGATAAATTCATCACAATTTTTGTCGCCTGCTAAATTACGCATAAAACTACTTAATACCTCATACTAATATCCCAACCTTTCTAAAATATCTGCAATCTTTTCTCTTGTTAATCTATAATTATCATTCAACTTAAAAACAAATTGATACATAGTATCAAAAGCAATATAATTATCAATTTCCTCCACATAAATATTTCTACTTCCTGTTAAATATGGTTTGTTTTTATTAATAGGACTATGATCATATTTAGATTTAAATTCTCTAATACCTTTGAAATGTTTATCTAGAAAACACACATCATTTTCAAACATATCTAAACGAGATTTTCCTTTGGCTACAAACTCAATAGCAGCACCTAATGCACAACTACATATTTGATGATCTTCAAATTGTAAATAATTACCACTACTTACACTACTATTATAATTTCCTTTTGGTACAGAAAACAAACAAGTAAAACCTTGTTTCCTTATTTTAGCTCCTTCTCTGATAGCTGTAGATAATTTTATTTTATTTTTTTTATTCATCTATCTTAAATAGCGTGGAGACTCGGCCATTAATGGCCGAGAGGAAACGCATCCCCTTTCTTAATTATAAATTGTGTTGAAATAAATTTTATTTCTTTTCCAGTTTTTCTCTTTCCTTCTCTATCATGATAGAAATAATATTCTCCTGTTCTTCCACATATTCTTCCTATCTTTCCCTTCTCAAATCCTACTAATCTTCCTTTTGTTACTCTTCTCACTGTTCCTTTACTATATTCTGCTCTTTTTCCACCTTTCCCTGCTTGTGTATCATGTAATTTTCTTCTAACGCATCTATAGCTATCATCAACTACTAGAAATTTCCCAACTTGTATTCTTTCTCCTAAACCAACTTCTAACGCTAAACTCAACGAATCACTACAATGTGAACTAAATACATCTTCGCCTTTTTTACTGCTCTTTTTATATCCATACTTTTCTCTAATCTGTTTCGTTTCATATCCTGCAAATTCATACAACTTAATATTCAAATCCTTGAAAAATTTCCTTATCATACTCTTTCCTATTTCACACGTACTGAAATTTTTACCCCATCTCTTTTTTGCATGATTAAACCTTACATCTTCTATTCCTGCATTACTTATTGGATATATTCTAACTAATTCTTTTAATACTTTCAACCTTGATTGTATCATAACCAACTGAGATGGCGCTATAAATCCTTTCCTGCTTCTATTTCTAAATCTTGCTGGCCTTCTTCTGCATTTTCTTCCTCTTCTGGTTCTTCTCAAGATTCTTCTTTCTTCTAATTTTCTTACTATTTGTTTTTTATCTGGCAAATCTAGCTTCACATTAAGTAAATTTTCTTTACCAACAACAATAGAATAACCTTCAAATTTAGTTCCTACATCGTATCCTAGAGTTCCTTGTTCTATTTCTTTTCTGGTATCGGTTAGCAAGATAACACCAAAAGTATTAAATTTGCTAAAAGTTTTAACAGCAACACCAGCTTTGATAAGTTTACGAGCTTTAGCGGGAGTTGTTGGAGTTAGAGGTTTATTCTGATTATCTAAGACGAAAACAGAATGTTTATTTATTTCATTTAAATTTAACGACATACGTTCTCCGTGAAGAGTATACCCACATAGAGATTGCTTTGAAAACTTAGTTTTATTGCTAAAACATCGCTTTGAGAGAATTTGCAGTAGGGTTCAGAACTTGTGGAGTATTCTGAAGTACTTATAGTTTTCTTAGCGTTTAGATAATAATTTTTAATTATTAAATCCTCTAGTTAACTCTTGCGTTACTACCCTCATTATAAGCTCGGTTCTTTAGAACCGAGTAATTAACTGTTAATATCCTAAATCTTCTAATATATTTGCAATCTCTTCTCTTGTTAATTTTTCAGAATCATTTAACTTAAAAATCAAATTAGCTAGACTATAAACGTTAAAATACTTATTTAATCTTTGAATAAATATTTTTGAATTTTCAATACGATATGGATAATCTTCAATGTCTCCACTTGTACTATCAGCAGCTAAATCTATTCCAGGATAATACTTAATTAAAATACCGTATACCGATTCTAACATTTCCTTTCTTTGTTTTTTTGTTGCAATAGCCTCAACAATAGCTCCAACAGAACAAGATTGAAAATTATTAGATTTTATAACTGCTTTATTTGATATATAAAGTCCAGATACACAGCTTTCACCACCTATATTAGTATTAAAACTAAACGGAAAATGAAAAGTTTGCTCTCTAAAACTAGCACCAATCCTTAAAGCTTCAGATAATTTTAGTTTCTTTTTTTTCACATTAAAACCCTTCTTTTTCTAGAATATCTGCTATTTTTTCCCGCGATAGTTTTTCTGTATCATTTAAATGATAGATTTGAGCGTATAGATTTTCACCATAAACACTTTTTTCATACCCATCATCATCTTCATATGTGATTACATTTCTTTTAGCAGTATAGGGTAAACTACTTTTACAAGAACCATCAAAATTTGCACCATGAAGTATGCCAGGAAAGTATTTTTCCAAAGTCTCGGAAGCTCTTTCTGAATCAACTATCATTGATGGTAAATAATTTTCATGATCAAGATCTTGATTATTAAATTTTATTGCTTCAAAAGCTGCACCTAAAGCACAACTACACAAACCTTCTTTCTTAAAAGCTGCCCTTTCGCTATACATGAGATACCAAATATCTCTATATTCTGATTCTGCTTGATCAAAAAAAGTAAATAAACTTCCAAATCCCTGTTTTCTTTTTTTAGCACCTAAACGAATCGCTTCTGACAATTTCATTTTTTTCCCTCTAAATTTCTATTAGCAATTTCATATAATTTTATTGTTGAGATCAATCTATCTAACAACTCATTAATATTTTTTATTTCTTGATATCCTGGTTCATCATTAAACCAATAATTAGTCCAAGGAATTACATATGGAAAGGTTTCATTATAAACTGACAAAGCTTCTATATCACATTGCCCATCTCCATAAAAAACAATTGAACCTAAAACATATTTTCCGTTTATATTAACACTATACCAATCTTCATCATTTGATATACTGTTAAACCTAGAATCTACAATAGAAATATCAAAATCATCTAAATCTTGTTTAGCTTTTTCAAGCCACTTTTTAAAACATAACATCGCTAAACTATTTTTCATATTTTTTTTAATAGGGATCAGATTGACCAAATTTAGCTTTAAAACTTGGTAAATCATATGCATTTTTATTACAAATTTTTGGATCTACATCAGTTAACACTCCACATTCACTACACTTAAATGTAATATAATAATCCGAACTACCATCATGATAATGTTTTCCTGTTTGAAATAGATCGTGTTCAGTTACTAATAAAATAGCCGTACAACCACCACCTTTATTTCCAGAACCAGTACATTCTAACTTCTTAGACCAACCTTTTGCGCCATTACCTTTTTTAATAACTTTCATAAGATTTCCTTTTACTACAATTTAATCAATATCATATTCACCATGAAAAATATTTTCACCATCTATTTCTATATCATATTGAACAGGATCAGATATTTCCATAAATCTATGCATATACAGATAAGGATTGTCATGCATTCGCTGTAATTCATCTTCATCAACCAAATCAGCTAGATCATCTGGTATAACTAGCTCATATTTATCTTGAATTATTCTTTCTTTTACAAAAACTACCCTTTTTGGTTTCATTTTGCATCCAACTCCATCTCTTCTAAAGCTTTTTTAGAATTTTCTACCATTTGAGTAATAGCTTCATGCTCCAATTCAGCTTTTCTTTTTTGAAAAATAAATTCATCTATTTGCTCATCATGTTTTCGCATTACTGGATGCCCATTTGTTAATTGATCAATCATTTCTTCTTTCGATAAACCAAGCCCGTTTTCCACTAAATTATTATAATAATCATTCCACAATACTGATTGTTCTAAATAACCTCTTTTACATTGTTCTGTATAACTAGGGATAGGGAAAATACGTTTTGCAGGTTCATATGTTTGATTGTTTACTAATTTTTCTGCATCTTTTATGTCTAATTTGATATTACAATCTAAAGCTTCACTTATTCTAGCTAAAAGTTTGATAGTTAAATTCCCATCACTATTAAGAATCTGTGAAATTCTAGCTTTGCTTATGTTTAGCTTGGATGCTAATTGAGATTGATTGATATTTTTATCGAGCATTACCTGCTTGATTTCTTCTATTATATTATTCATTTTTCACATCCTTGCTTGGATATTTTGGAGCATTGATAATAGCTAAATTCTTAATCGCGCCAAGTCTCATCGCTTTTTCTATTGCATCATACATCTCTTCTGAAATAGCGTTATCTTCATCTAAAATAAAACAAAACTGTGTTTGATTTGAGGATTTTTCGTTTTTATTGTAACTTTTACTGATCTCAATAGCTTCTTCAAGAGATTCTTTTAATAAACCAAATTCTTTATCGCTCATTGTTTTTTGTTTTTTCATATTTTTCTAATGGAAATTAATTATAGCAAAAATTTTTATTCTCGGCCAATTATTTTTTCCTTAATATCCATTCGCTTCCAAAACATCAGCTATTGTTACAAAATCAAATAGTAATACATCATTCATTTTGGTTATTAGCGTTATTAAACTAAAATCATAGGGGTAACTTTTAAAAAAAGCATATAAATCATCAAATATCTTACTATTCATAACACCTTTAATATTTCTAAAAAAATCATCTCTATTTATATAAATGCTCAATTCGGGAATTTTATCTTTCATTTCTTGAAGTACACTCGAAAAACTAAAGATATTTGATTGTGGAAGCCCATGCAATTCTTCAAAACATGCTCCTAATGCACAAGCACAAATAGAATCAGGCTGATAGCCATCTGGTAGAAAAATATTATCTCCGTTTTCTAACTTAATACAGTAATATACACCAAAAGCTTGTGTTCTGGTAGATTTTCTCAAAGCTTCTGAAAGTTTTAATTTGTTTTCCATAAATTCTCCTTAAATTTAATTTAATATCCTAATTTTTGCAAAATCTGACCTATAGCTTGCTTATTTAATCCTACTATATCATTGAGTATTATAACCATTCTGTTTAATGTTAAATATGTCCTATCTGCAAAATATATTTCAATCCAAGCTTCTGTATTTTCTTTAATGCTAACTCTCTCTTTGTCAGTTAACCAATTGTGATTATCATTACAAAAAGTATCAACTGCATTTAGAATGTTTTTAATCGGTATCTGCCTAGTAATATTATGTAGATAATTTAACTTATCAAAAATAACAGGTTCAGAAATACAATCATCTAAAATATTTTCTACTAATTCTGGCAAGCTATATTCAATAACTGCTCCCCAAGCACAACATTTTTCTTTATCAACAGTGAAATAAGAATTTTTGCAACTGGGTTTGGTATTATTAAAGATAATCTCTGATAGTTTCATGTTAATTTCCTTTACTTTTCTAAATTTGAAAAATATTCTTTAACTTTTGCTTTAACAAGAGCTAATTTGTCAGCTATCTCTTGTGATTGTTTATTGGATATAGATTGATCAAATCTACTGTTGATATATTTTTTCAATATAATACTTAATTGAGATTTTAAGCTTTTACTTAATTTTCTAAAATGTGATCCGCACAGATAAGAACTGATAAATATAGGTTTTTTGCATATGGCGCAACCATGCATATGTTTCTCAGCATATTGATACTCGCCATGTATATTATTGTTTAACATTCACTTATTAAAATATAGTTCTAGTATATTCTTTTTCTTGAACTATTTTATCTAATTTTTGTCTCAAAACTAAATCTGCCATTTTGTTAGATTTTCTGGATATCCATTGAAGATTGTAATTTTTAAGAACAGCAAGATATATCGTGCATTCATTGATAATTTGGTTAATAAAAACGTTTTTGCTTCTTATCTTATCATTAATTTTATCTACAACATTTTTGCTATCACAATAAAAATCAACAATAACATTTTTTTTATAATTAGCAACTACATATTTAATTCCCTGCATTAAAGCAACGGCTTCTAAAAACTCAATATTTATACCGTTAAACACAGGTAATTCTTGTATTTCCTTAAAAACTATTTCTTTATCGTACAATCTAGATCTTTTATTTTGTGGACTATCATAAACTACAAAACTATAACCAGCTAAATAAAATTCAAAATTATCTACATTTAATACTCTACTATAACTAGCATCAGAAAATATCTTCAAATACATGGCCGAATACTCTTATTGTTTTTTAATAACTATTCTATGATACCATGTTTTCTTAAGAATTTTCCAACATTATCTGTATCTTTTTTAACAATAATTTTAATAGCGGTATTTTGTAATGTTATTTTCTTATTATCAAAAGTAGTTATATAGGATGTACTATTAACATGTTGAATTGATGTTATGTTTTCATAAGTTAAAACCATCTCTCCATTAGGGTTTATAAAATAAACATCAGCAAGATAATCTTTTGTGGCAATAGCATACAGCATCACACATATAAAGATAAGCATTGTTAAAATCCATACATTAAAAACATTAGCCCAAAAACCAAGTTCTATAAAAAAATCTAAAATAGAATAAAAAATATTACTTATTTTATCTAAAAATCGATCCAAAATTTCTTTTAATCTCATATATTTAACCTAAAACCCTATTTCTTGATGAAAAATATAATAAACCATTCTAATAATATAAACATCTACCATACTTTCCGACATACCTGGATCTATTTTTTTTACAGCTTTAATAAACTGATTATGCCAGCTATCATCTGAAGAATTGGCGTATTTTCCACTAAAACCTTCACCAACTAATAATAGGTATCGCATTGTATCTTGGAGAAAATCTAGCCAAGTATCTTCATCATCATAACCAACTATATAACACCTGCTATTAAGAAATTTAATAACATTTTCCCTGATTATTTTATTTTCTTCACTTTCTTTTTTATTTTGTTTTTTCATTTTCCTTAATAACACCTTCTAAAGTAGAAATACTATTTTTCAATAATTCGTTTTGTTCTTTAAGCTGAATATTCTCTTTCTGTAAAATTTTTAAATTAACACTATCTACATTTTGATTACCAACAAGCAATCCATAGATAACCCCCAATATAGCAATACATATAATAACTATAAATAGAATATCTTTACTTAAAATGGTTCTTTCTAGAAATCCTAAAATTTTTTCTGTTTCCATAAAAATCTCCTTAATTTTTATTGTACAGTTCAATTAGTCGCGTTTTAGCTTTTGTTAAACCACGCGAACCATCAAATTTAAAACCAGTAGAATGTTTGCCGTCAGCAATTCTAGTTTTTTCATAAATTAAATAGCCATTAAGACTATTTCCTTCAATGAAATATTCAAAATTTTTATCGCTATTAATAATTTCGTATCTGTTGATATTACCAACCTTTCTATGAGAAACTTTTTTGATTTTTAATTTGTTCATAATTTTCTCCTTTATATCTTGTCAACACTAGTTACGAACAGAAAAACAAAAAGTTTCATTTCTAATATATCAAATAACATACTTCGCACGAAAGTTACTACCATCAAGCTTGTCAAACGCTATATAGGGCTTTCTAGGAGCTTTTGAGCTATTAATTATTGAAGGATATTTAATCATATTTTTTTCGGCTTTAATCCTCTCTATTATATTCTACAGTTTTGATCATACGTTCTAATGCTATCAAAACGTTTTCTTCGTTCCACTTCATATCTCTAGAATGAGAATAACCACGATTAAGCGCTGTAGCAACTTCTTTGGCGTTATTTTTAATGTATTCACACAGATTATCAAAACTATTTTCTGAATATTTATTCCAATAATCATCATTATTACGTATTAAGGTTTTGTAATAACCAATTGGTAGATACACAACATCATCAACAAATAGAACAGAAAAGTTCTTCTTAAATTTCAATGGTGGTAAAGGTTGCCAATAGCAATCTATTTTCATAATTTACCTATATGTTATTACTAATTGTGGAAATAGAGGAGCAAATGGAGATAGATTTTCAGATTTTTTAACACTTCTATTTTGAACATCATAGGTAGCACTAAGTTCGTGAACAACCTCTTCAACGATTTCTTCAGAAATATTATCGATATTAACAAAAACAGATTTTCCAGAAATACATTCCATTTTTTCTAAAAGCAGTTGGTTAATTTTCCCTACTAACAAACCCTTACTATGCATATATTGTGTTCTTTGTAGATCTCTAGCATCTATGATTCCCATAACTGATCTCCTTTTATTTTTTAAATGATTTAATTTTATCTTTTATAACAAGAATAGCTTCATACTCAGTAAGTTCATGTATATTTGCATCATGTACATACCAATCAGCAGCAGTTTCACCAGATTTCGACAAATAAAATTTCTGATTATTACAAATGGGTTTCCATGTATAAAATAAATTACTATTTTTAATCTTTTTAGGTATTTCATATTCAAAAAGATGAAGTAATTTGCATATTTTATCGGCACTTAAATTGTTTAAATCTTCAATATCTAAACTTTCTAATAATTTTTCAATAGAACCTGCATCGCGGCTTTGATTTTTTTCTTTTTTCTCTACTTTTGGAAATAATTTCTCGGCTTCTTTGCCCAACTCTTCTATTATAGCTTCTAAGTTTATATGAATTACCTTAGCCATTTTGATTAAACTCCAATTGATATAACGATTAATAGATATATTAACACAATCAATTTCGATTTTCAAATTAAATTAATCTAGAATGCCACCAATATTATTTGTTTTTAACTATTCTTATGGTATATTCATTTGGTTTATATATTCTAAAAAATTAAATTATCGAGGTTATTAATGTCAAACCTACCTGGAAATATCTCTCCTGAAAAACTATTAAAATTAAAATCACTTATAATGAAATCACTTAGAACATTCTTTGAAAAAGAAGGATATGTTGAGTGTTTTATTCCTGGAATTACTAAGGTAACTGGTTCTTGTGAAGCTATCGCAAATATATTCACTATTGAAGATCTATCATTTAGTACCCTTAGACAAACTGCACAGCTTGATATGGAAGCATTGCTAGTTGAATCTGGATTAACCAAAATGTTCACTGGTGGCAGATCTTTTAGAAAAGAACTGATCACTTGGGATGGACGACATCTATCAGATTTTGAACTGTTTGAATATGAAGCTTTAGATATGAATTTAGCAGAATTATTACAGCTAAATAACAATATGTTAAATTATCTTATGGAACAAGTTCTAAGTAGTAATCTACTAAATCGAGAACAAACTAAAACACTTCAAAAACATTATAATAAAAATACAAATGCCACAGCAGAAATCACTTATGAAGAAGCTATAGATATGCTTTCTCATAGTTGCTTCCAAGTTAAAACAGAAGAAGGGTTAAGATATATTCAACATGGCGACGATCTTAATTCTCAAGCTGAAAGATTAATCACAGAAGAATTTGGTATAGTTCATGTTACCCATTATCCAGAAGAGATTAAATTTTTCAATATGTTAAGAAGCAGAGAAAAATATCATCAAGGTTCGGTTGATTGTGCCGATCTACTTTTACCTTTAGCTGGTGAGACTATTGGTGGTTCTGCAAGAGAATATGATTTCGATATCTTAAGTGAAAAACTAAATAACTCTTTAATGTTAAAACACCTAAACGAATTAGCAACTGAGAAAAAATGGGATGGTAAAGTAATTGATGTATTTAATGGTTATTTAAATCTTTTTAAAGATAATAACTATCCTCGAAGTGGCGCTGGTGCCGGACTTGGAAGAATAATGCAATTTATATTAAGTTCAGAAACTATTCTTCCTTTTTAGTATATATTTTAATAATTAAGGAAAATAAACATGACAAAAGATTTGCTTGACGACAAAAAATTATGTGAAGAAATAATAGATTGTTATGTGAATAACAAAATAAAACTAACAAGTAGCGTCCATAATAGTTACACCAGTTTAGGCGATGTAGCCACTTTTTTTAATATTTCGAGAAAGATTGTTACCAGGGTTTTGAATGAAAATAATATAAAAATTAGAAACTCTTCTTTCATGAGCCAAACAATAATTTCCGATGAGTTAGAGAAAGAAATTGTGGCATTTTATAATGACTGTAAACATTTGCGACGAACGAAAAAGAAATTTAATCTTTCAGAAGAAACAATTAAAAAAATTTTGACAGACAACCTTATTACAATAAGAACAAAGCGAGAGTTTTTAGTAGAAAGAAATGCTGCAAAAATCAAATCTAGCGGGTTAAATGAATTTATTTTTGATAATTTAAATGAAGAATCTGAGTATTTTTTAGGTATGCTGATGGCTGACGGCTCGTTGTGTAAAGTAAGAAAATCAACTATAAGAACCAGCTATATATTAAAATTAACTTTAAAAGAAAGTGATTTGAGTTTAATACAAAAATTTAAGAAATTTTTAAACACCAACGCCAAGATAACTTATAGATTAAGCTATGTGGGTGTTGCTACCAATAAAAAACCAGTTGACAAAAATAGAAAATTTGGTTCATATTCTGTAAGTGTAAGTTCTGCTCATATTGGTGCAAAATTGATAGAATATGGTATTACTGAAAGAAAATCTTTAACTGCTAAAATAGAAAGCGAAGAATTAAAGAACAGTAAACACTTTTTTCGTGGTTTAATTGATGGCAATGGTACGGTTATGATTAGACATGATGAAGGCAAATACACATATCCTGTAATCAGCTTGTGTGGTACTGAATCTATTATAGGAGATTTTATAAACTTTTGTAATATTTTTTGCGGAATTAAAATCAACAACAGAAAGCCGAATAAAAGTTGTAACATTTATGTAACAACATTTTCTGGAAAAAAAGCTTTTAAGATAATTAAATTTCTTTATCAAGATGCAGAAGTTTATCTTGATCGTAAATATAATAAAGCTATGGAAATTATCAAAGATTATAGTTCTAAGTATGATAAAGTTAAACTTTAATTTCTTCTTAGCTCCGAAACCATTCTTCCTTTTTAATTAATTGATTTTATATAGTATAACTCCTTCTGTAGAAAAAGGAGTTATAGTATATATTGACAAATTAATAACCAAGTTTTTTTAATATTGCACCAATTTGTTGTTTATTAAGCAATAGAAAATCATTTAATGCAACAACCATGAAATAGAAGGTGACACGTTCATTTGTAAACAATGCATTATCCTTAAAAATAAATTCTCCTTGTAAACCTAATTCGGATAATACTTTATTTATATCTTTGATTTCTATCAAATCTTTATATTTTTGATGTATTTCACTCTGAAAAAAGTTATGTACGTCATAATTGTGTATATTTGCGTAGCTTATATCGGGAAATCGATTTCTAAAACTGCTCCCCAAGCACAACAAAGATCTCCTGGTTGTATATATTTTCCTATACAGCTTGGTTTTGTGTTATTGGCTA
>ERZ1292625.465-Hain-H41-01um-R1-465-length-62287-cov-9_pt2 | contig 15774 bp, 22 predicted proteins | sample MGYA00564400_ERZ1292625 | MGnify/ENA primary metagenome ERZ1292625 (study PRJEB36523, sample SAMEA6512639) | groundwater metagenome | collected 2019-01-08 | study: AquaDiva: Metagenomics assemblies of 32 groundwater samples | reverse complement strand
TGACCCGCCCCCAGCTCGAACGCTCCCTCGTGCCTCAGTGTCAGCGCGTCGGCGCCGCGATCGTTTGCGTCGGCGGACGGACCTACGAGATTGTCGTCAACGGCCGTCCGTGGTGCTTCGAGTACCTGCGCCTGTGCGGGATCGTGTTTACCACCCGGCGCGGTGATCCGCTCACGACCGCGCCCGGGGTGCGCCATCCCGTCTGGAACGCGATCCAGTGGTGGGAGCGACAAGGCCGCGTGGTCGATGCGGATGGACACTGCGTCTGGCGCGTCCCGCGTCGCGAGCAGCTCCGGCACCTGGTCGGGAACCAGTATGAAATCGTGGACGTGGGGGAGCCGGGGAGCGAATTGATTGACGCCGAGATCGTGCCGTGGGAACGCGCCGCGGCGCGCATCGCCTACGTGGAGGCGAAGATTGCGAAGAAGTCCCGGCGCTGCGCGAGGGGAGAGAAGGCGTGACGAAGCATCCGACAGAGAACTACTGCCGCTGTGCCGAGTGCCAGTTCCAGTGGTGGGACGACCATGCTGACACATGGCCGACCTGCCCCGCGTGTGGAGCCGGCGACCTGCGCCAGGAAGCCCGCGCCATCGTCGCGCGGATCACGCCCGCGTGGCGAGCGCCCCAGGAAGGCGAGCCCTTGTCGGCCTACGTGGGGCGGTATCTGACGCGGCTGGAGAACACGTAGCATGCAACAGCACGTCGACCACGAAGCGATGTACTACGAAGGCTACTGTCCGAAGTGCGGCACCCACCTGCGCGCCCGCCCGAAGCGTTCCATCCCCACCAAAGCCTTAGAAGCGGTCTGGCGCGCGTTCGATCGCCTCATGGACGCGATGCAAGGATTGCTCCGATGACGAAGCACTACACCTGCGGCGCGTGCGACCACGGCTGGTCCCGCACGGACGTCGAACAACTGTCGATGCGGCAGATGGCTCTAGCCTGCCCGCGCTGCGGATCGCTCGACGTGAGCGAATCGTTCCTCCCATTCCCACCCCAACCCAAGAAGGAGTCCCCCTGATGTCCCTCCGCGCACACACCGAACATGAACTCGCCGCTTGGCTCGCCGAACCGTCTGACAGCCCGAATCACTGGATGGCACTGAACGTGCTCGCCTTGATCGACACGTTCGCGACGCAGGGCCACAGTGGCAGCTCGGCGCCATTCTGCCTGGCGGTGTTCACCAAGCTGGCGAACTTCGAGCCATGGACGCCGCTGCAAGGCACCGACGACGAGTGGAACGTGACATCCCCCGGGACGTGGCAGAACCGTCGCTGCTCGCACGTCTTTCGTGACGCGACCGGCGTCTACGACATCAACGGCCGCGTGTTCCGCGAGCCGGATGGGGCGTTGTACACGAGCAGCGACAGTCGCGTGCTCGTCACCTTCCCTTACACCCCGCACACCGAGTACGTGGATGTGCCAACCAAGAAGGAGTCTCCCGAATGAAACCCGTAGCAAAACTCGCCGTCGAGACCTTCCCGCTCGTCATGGGACTCATTGCAGCAGGCGTCTTGCTCCTTGCGTTAGCTACGGTGGCCTTTACTTCCCCGGTTGGGAACTAAAGCCATGCCTCGCAAGGACACCTACTGGCAAGCCGGCGAAGCCCACCCCTGTGCGACCTGTCAGCGGGTCGTGCGCTGGGCCTTGGATAACTGCTTCGACTGCGAGAAGGCTCGCCGCCTCCCCGCTCGCCTTCGTCGTGTTGACCGTCCCGCACGTCCTTGAACGGTTCGGGCACCCCCCGGGCTCGCGAGGCCGCACCGCCTGCCCGCTCCACGGGGGGCACAACCCCCAGACCTTCAGCTACGAGGCGATGCGGTGGTACTGCTTCACCTGCGGCGAGGGGGGCGGGCCGCTCGACCTCCTGAAACGCCTCCAGCCGGACTTCCTGGGCCTCCACGACATGGGGGGGCTACCCAGGTATCCCCCCGGGTCGCCAGGGGCCGCAGATCGGCTCTCCGGCGCATTGGTGACGGGTCTGTGGGCCGCCTGGGCCACCGATGCGCTGGATGCAGCCCTGGCGGCTCGTCACGAGGCCATCCATGCCGCCGCCTGCGCGCAGCACCGGCTGGCCGAGTTCGAGATCGCCCTCGGAGAGCTGATCCTGGAGCTGCCGGCCGACCACCAGATCGCGGAACGAGCCTTCGAGCGGGCGGCCGGGCTCATCCTGGAGGGCCTGGCCCTGCGGGATGCCGCCGAGACGATCACGGGCTGCGATTGCCGCACCCCGCCGCTTGACATGCCGGCTCCGTTTTCCTACACCGAAAGGTGACGGCTTCCCTGCTGCCTGACCATTACCTCCCGGCAGCACATACCGTCATCCGCATCGGTAAGGGCGGGTCAGGGATTTCGCATACCCCTGGTCCGCTCTTGCTGTTTTGGCCGTCTTGTGCGATAGGCCCCGCCGTCTCGTGGTCCCGCGAGAAGGGACCCGATGCCGTGGGGAGGGTTGGTGTATGCGGGAATCCTGGGACCATCGGGTGGATGTGGACCTGGCCATGACGGTGGGACCGCAGGGGGCCATCCTGCTCCGGCGGCTCCTGTTCATCGAGCTGTCAGCCGAACGGACCGGGCGGAAACCGCCGCACCAGACCTACGATCGGCTGGCGACCCAGTTCCCGTGGTGGTCCCCGTCGCAGATCCGCTATCGGCTCACCGCCCTGGAGGAGGCCGGCTTCTTGACCAGCCAGCAGCGGGTGCGGGGCGGCAAGACCTACCAGATCGACCATGCGGCCCTGGCGGGCGCCCTGCACCGGCAGCGAGGCATCACCTGGCCGGCCTTCCTGGCGCGGAACTACCCCGCCCTCACCGATGCGCCCCGACCCTCGACGCGGGGCCGTACCTGGGAAATCCGGCTCGATGGCACGCTGGCCGAGGCCCTGGGGTTCGACGCGGCCCTCTTGGCCCGCCGGCTCCTGTGGTGCGTGCTGCTGACCCAGACCCTCCGGGGGGCCAACCCGCGCTTCACCTACGACCAGATTGCGATGGCCTGCCCGTGGTGGAACTGGGACCAGGTGGGCCGATACATCCGAACGCTCGAATACCGAGGGGTCCTGCGGACCAGCCGGACCGAACGGGGCAAGTTCTACGACCTCGACCGGCGTGGGCTTGACGCCCTGGTGGCCCAGTACGACCTGACGGGGACCGAGTGCCTGGCCCGCAATTATCCAGTGCTGGTTGTGTCACCATCGCCGGGGGGTCCGTACACGAATGGCACCCCGGGTTGCTATGACGACCCTCCCGAAAAACCCCAGCCTGTACCAGAAGAATCCCCGAATCAGGACCCCCAGTCATCCACCGACAGATATGCAATTTCGACAGTTGGGATATGCAATTTCGTCAGTTGTAGTACAGATACGCAGACGGAAGAGATCCACAGCTACGCGACCGAACAGTGGGTTGTCTCTCTAGTTCCAGTATGGAGTGGGTTACCAGAGGGGCACTTAGTACAGCAGCTCTCTCTCCCCGCACGGGCGCGCGAGGCGGCTGTTCCCGAATCGGAGGCCCCATGAACGACAACGACCCAACGCCAGCCCAGCGCCAGGTCGACCGGCTCCAGGAGGCCGTCGATGGCGCCGTGGCGCGGCTGCGGGCCATCGGGGTCGAACCGCTTGCCCTCGTGGTGTCGACGCGGTGGGCGGCCATTGCGATCGTGGCGTTGGGATTCGACGGTGACCCAGAGCAGCTTGCGGATCGGGCGCGAGGGACGTTCCGGTGGGGCGGGCTGCCGCTCGTGGTCGATCCCCAACTTACCAACGACGACTGGCGACTCGAAGTGCGACCGATCGCCCCTTGACGCGGTCGAACGGCTCATGCTACACGCCCTAAGCATGCGATGCCTTCTCGGGATCGACCCGGGCCTGACGGGCGCGGTGGCGGTCTACTGGCACGAGATGCCATATGTGCCGACCACCCCCCCGTGGACCGTCTACGACACGCCAACCACGGTGGTGCGCGTGGGGACCGGGCAGCGCCAGGCGTACCTCGAAGGGTCAATGGTGGACCTGCTTGAATCCATCTGCGACCTGGCCGATTCTCCCAGGAATCTCATGGCCGGCCTGGAGCGCGTGCAGGCGATGCCGGCTCGGAACCCCGATGGCTCGCCTCGGAGCATGGGCGCGGCCTCCGCGTTCAACATGGGCTGCGGCTTCGGCCTCTGGCGCGGGATGCTGTCGGCCCTGGGGATTTCGTACCGCCTGGTCGCGCCGATCTCCTGGAAGTCGCACTTCGGCTTGCGCGGCAAAGGGCAACTGGGGGGCGACTCCCGCGTGGTGGTGCAGCAGCGCCTCCCTGCCATGAGCGACGCCGTGGCGCGCAAGAAAGACCATGGCCGCGCGGACGCGCTCCTGATTGCGCTGTATCTGCACGAACTGTACGAGAGCGATCGTGCGCTCACTCCGACGAGGGCTCTGCCATGACTCCCGACACCCGGTTCGCGTTTCGTCGCTCCGTCTCGCAGCGTCGCACCCATCGCGACTGCGGCCTGAAGTACCTGCACCAGTACGGCCAGGGCTGGACCGAGACGAGCCTGCGGGGCACCTTCGCCTTCGGGATCGAGTTCCAAGAGACGGTCAACGAAGTCCTCCTCGGCCGGAACGGCGTGACGGTCGCGACCGCCCCCGAGCGGTTCGCCCAACGCTGGGCCGCCCGACTTCAGGCCGCCCCGCCGATCCGATTCGCGCCCAACGCGCGGGTGAAGGCGGCTGACCTGACGGCCCGTGGTCCCGTGTTGGTGCGACAGGCCCTCGAAGCGTTCGCGCCTCGGATTCGTCTCGGATCGCACGGCTACCTCGACAAGTCCCTGACCTACGAACTCACCCCCGGGCTGGGCGGCACGGGCCGTCCGGACATCTTCTGCGAGGGGTTCAACATGCACGAGTTGCTGCCCCCGGCCCTGCGCGACGCCTGGGCGCCCCAGCTCTCGGGGTGGCACTACGGCATCGCGGACTTCAAGACGAGCGGCCAGAAGTACGGCGAACTCGACGCCGAACTCGACGAGCAGTTGACCGAGTACCAGATCGCGCACCGGCTGGCGTGTCCCGACCTCCCCCCCGTCGAGTGGGTGGCGCTCATCGTCTGCATCTACACGACCGTTCCCACGGTCCAGTGGCTGGTCATGCCGCCCCGATCCGCCACCGAAGAGGCGTCGCACATCCACACGGCCCAGGTGATCGACGCGCAGATCCGCGCCGAGGTGTTTCCCCGCAACCCCCGGGCCTGCTTCGCGATGGGCGAGTGTGCCTTCGTGCCGCTCTGCTACCCATCCCAGCGCCACCGGATCGCGACCGACCTCGTGCAACGCCGGGAGCGCGGCAACGCCCTCGACGAACTCGACTTCATGGAGTAAGGAGCCCCCACATGCCGCGCCCAAAGAAGAACCCCGCCCCGCCCGGCCCAGCCACCCCGGAGGCGGCCCCCACCCCGGCCCCGGAGACGTGGCAATCCGCGCGAGACAGCCTCGTCCCCTCGCCGGCCGTGTGGGCACAGATCAACAAAGTGGCGACGCTGGTCATCGCGTCGGGGACCCTCAAGGCGAAGCTCGACCCCCCGAAGGTGAAGCTCCTGCTCCTGAAGGCGTGGGAACTCGGCCTCCCACTCCTGGCGTCCGTGCGCCAGCTCTTCATCGGTGACGACGGCACCATCGGCCTCCAAGCCGAAGCCCAGCGCGCCCTCATCGAGCGGTCCGGCCTGGGGTACATCGAACCCGTCGAGCAGTCCGAAGCTCTCGTGAAGGTCCACGCGGTCCGGTACGGCCGCCCCGGGCATCCCGACCGCACGCAGGACTTCACCTACACGGCCCAGGAACTGATCCGGGCCGGCGTCCAGGTCGGGACCATGCGGTACCTCCAGGACACCCTGTTCGCCCGCGCCACCGCTCGCGCCGCCCGCGCGATGTTCTCCGACGTGGTGGCCGGCGTCGGGTATGACCCGAGTGAACTGACCACGAACGGCCAGTCCGAGGGTCCAAAGGCCCCCGCCACCCCGCCCCCGTCCACTTCGCCGGCCGCGACGCCCCCAGAACCGCCTCAGGAAGGCCCCCAGGAGCCCGTAGCCGCCACGCAGCCTGCCTCCCCGCCACCGACCCCCACCCCTCCCCCGCCAGAGGCTCCTGCGGGCTCTGGTGAGGTTTCAGCCCCCAGTGACAGCCCAGCCCCACCGGCCCGGAGTCACGCCATCCAGGTGCCCCGTGCCGATGGCGGGGTGGCGATCGACTACACGGCCGGCGTCACCTTGCCGCAGATCCTCCGCATCTCGGCGCTGACGGACCGGAAGGGTCCGCACGGCGAAGTGATGTTTGCCTTCGGAAAAGCCACGCTCGTTGCCTGGAATCTCCCCAACCTGCGCTACTGCACCGAAGCGCAGGGCGCCCAGTTGATCGCCGTGTTGTCGGCTCGGGAGCGGCAGCTCTCCGGTGTGACCGACGATGATGTGGTGCCCGCTGAACCTACCGAGCCAGCCCCCACCCCGCCCCCGCAGTCGAATGGAGCGGCGGTGTCCCCCGGCGGCACCGGCCACCCCCCCAAGGGCGAGTACATGGACCCCGCCGAGGCGTTGACCCTCGTGCTCCAGAAGCTCGGCCTCACCACGGAGCGGCCGGCCATCGAAGCCCTCATCTGCGACGTGAACCAAGCCGACAGTCTGGGGCAGCTCGATCCGGTCCGGTTCAGTCAGACGGTGCGTGAGATCGACCAACTCGGCATGAACGACCCCGCCGCCTTCAAGCTGGCGCTCGGCCGCTATCTCGGGCAGGGGAACGCGCGGACCTGACATGATGCCGGAGATCGCCACCCGCGACGGGGGGGTCGCCACCCCCCTGGGCAACCTGCTCCTCTCGCTGGACCAGGAGCAGTATGACGCGGTCATGGCGACCGGCCGGCGTATCTGTGTCACGGCTGGCGCGGGCTCAGGCAAGACGCGCGTGCTGGTGGCCCGCGCTGCCCACCGGATTGCGACCGGCGTGCCGGTGGATCGGTTGGTGGTCGTGACCTTCTCGAAGGCCGCCGGGGATGAACTGGGCCACCGGCTGAACAGTCTGGGTGTCACGGGCGCGCAGAGCGGCACCATCCACGCGCTCTGCTACAAGATCCTCCGGCAGGAACTCGGGTACCGGGGTGTCGCGGACGGCAGCGGGCAGCGCCGCTTCCTGCGAGCGGTCATGGCCGAGATGAAGGCCAAGGACCCGTTTCAGGAAGTGCTGCGAGAGATCAACGTCTGCAAGGCCCTGGACCGCCCACCCCGCCGCTACGTGGCCCTCTACGACGCCTATGAACGCAAGCTCGCGCAGGCGCGCGTCTGGGACTTCGGCGACATGGTGCAGAAAGCGCACTGGCATCTACGGGACCACCCCGAGGCCGCCGCGCGGTGGGCCGGGCTCTGGGACGAGGTGCTGGTGGACGAGGCGCAGGATACGTCCGCGCTCCAGTGGGCGGCGTTGGGGCACCTCATCACGCCCACCACGACCCTCTTCATGGTGGGCGACGCGCAGCAGTCCATCTACGGCTGGCGCGGGGCTCGGCCCGACCTGATGATGGCGGGCCTGGAGCGACCCGAGGCCGAGGCGTTCGAGACGCGCCCGCTGCCGCGCAACTACCGTTCCGTGCCGCCCATCGTGGCGTTCTCGAACCGGCTCATGGCCGAGGAAAGCTGGTGGTCGCCGATGACGGCGACGCGCGAGGTGTCCTCCGAGCCCATGCCGACCATTGAGTTCTTGGGACCGGCCGCCACCCGCCACGAGGAAGCCGATGCCGTGGCGCGTCACCTGACTGCGCTGCGGGTCCGGCACGACTGGTCCTGGGGTCGCATGGCGATCCTCTACCGGACCAACGCGCAGTCCGAGCCCTTCGAGACGGCCTGCATGCAGCAAGGCATCCCCCACCTCGTCATGGGATCGGTCGGGTTCTATGCCCGTGCCGAAGTGCTGGACGTGCTGGCTTACCTGCGCGCCACCAGCCTGGACCCCGAAGCCCTGGATCGGATCTACAATCGGCCCTCGCGCTACCTGGGCGCGGTCTGGCGGCGCGAACTAGAGGAACAGGGCGGCTGGCCGGCCTTCTTCGACGATCCCTCAGCCTGTTCGTGGTCGAAGCCCTACATGCGGAAGCGCGCCGACGAACTCTACGAGACGATCCTGGACCTCCAGCAGCGGCTGGCGGCCGGCAGCACCCCCGCCGCGCTGGTGGAGCACGTCCTCGAACGGATCGGCTATCGGGCCTGGCTGATCGGCGAGGAACCGGACGAGATGGACAACGTCCGCTCCGAGAACCTGGACCAACTCCAGCATGCGGCCGGACGCTGGACTTCTGTCGAGGAGTTCCTGGCCTTCACGGAGCGATGCGGCCCCCGCCGGCCCCAGACGATGGACTTCAACCAAGTCCGGCTATCCACCATCCACCGGGCCAAGGGCCTGGAGTTCCCACTGGTCGTGGTGGCGGGCCTGTCGGAGGGTGTCCTGCCGCACCGGCTGGGCGAGCCCGCCGAAGAACGCCGCCTGTTCTACGTGGCTGCTACCCGGGCACAGGACCGGCTGGTGCTGTCGTCCTGCGTGCCCGTGTCGTCGTTCTGGAGCAGCCTTCAGGCGGTGGAGCCCCTGGGAGCCCTGATGGACGCGGAGGCGTCGGAGGAGGCGCATGGTACATCGGATGGCCTGGAGCTTCCCTCGGGGAGTGCGCGTGATCCGGGTCCACCCCGGGCCGACACCGGACGACACGGGGGTGACGGTCCACCTGACGCTGCCGTTCCGAGTGGCGGAACTGTGGGCACAGGCCCTGGAGTATGCGGCCCGGATGACGGGGTCTGACCTCGTGGGCGCGCAACTGGCGGCGATGTGCCTGGAGGTGGTGGGCGAATGGCAGGCAGCCGCATACGAGGACGGAGTAGCCCCCCCGCCCCCAGTGTCCTGGTCGGAGCCCGACACGTTCGATACGCCCCCTACGACGGAGAGCCCCCTGCCCGCCCCTGGGGTTGCGTCCAATGCGGCGCCGTGGCCCCCGCTGCCAAGCCCTGGCCGACCCTCCATGCCCACGTCTGCGAACGGTGTGGGCGGGCGCTTCTCGCGGCCTGGGGCCGCGATTGCCCTGACCCCCTGCTTCCCCGCCGTCAGTCCCGGTACCCCCTCCCTCCAGACCTTGCCGGACCTCGCCCTGCCGACCTGGCCCTGCCAGTGGTGCCGCCACCCGTTCCATCCGCGCGCCCCGTGGGACTGGTACTGCACCAACACCTGCCGCCGGTACGCCTGGCGCGCACAGACCCGCGCCCGTCAGGTCCAACCCCATCCCCCCGGCGCGTGACGCGCCCCGTTTCCCCAAAGGAGTCCCCGCCCATGCCACGCACCTCTCGATCCGATGTCCTGCGAGAGCAACTGAAGAAATGCGACGCGCTCGGGTTCCACGAGACGATCGCCGCCGCCCGCCTGGGCGAAGCGGTCCGAACCGCCATGCGTGGCCCGACGCCGCCCCCGACGAAGGCGAAGGCCGCTGCCCCGAGCCCCCCGAAGGAGGCCCCCAGTGCCACCGCCGCCCCGAAAGCGCCGGCCGTCCGGAAGCGGAAGCGGCGCCGTCGTGCCACGACCCCCCCGCGCGCCGCGAAGAGCATCACGCCGGCCTCGCTTCACCCCGAGTCCGGACCGGCCGCGGTGTCGAACGGTGAGCAGCCCGGGATGACCAGCACGGGACTGTTCGTCCCGGAGGAGGAGTAGGATCATGGCGAACAAGAACACGATCGAAACCCAGGCGTCCCTGAAGGGCGTCAAACTGACCGCCAAGCTGGGCGCCGACGCGGCCCCCATGGTGGTCGCCACCATCACGATCGAAGCCGACTCGGCCGGCTTGAACCTGAACGAGCTGGACCGCCTGACCCGGCGGGGCCTCGTCAAGGTGACGATCGAACCGCTCCAGATCGACCTGGGCCTCGCTGGCACCGGGACGGAGGGCTGACCCATGACGACCGCACACCTGATCCACGCCGCGATGGGGGATCTCCGATTCGACGCGAGCAACGGCACGATCCAGACGGCCGATGGCCGCGCCGTGGCGCACGTCAACTCGATGGCCTGTCCCCACTGGCGCGAGCTGGGCGACCTCTTCGTGGCCCAGTTCAACGCCGCTGCTCAACCGGACCAGTTGGATGAGCCCGAGCCCCAGGGGCCGGTCCCCGATGAACCGCCGTGGCCGCCGGACCACGAGGAGCCGCCGGAGCCCCCCCCGGAAGAGCCGGAACCCGACCAGGAGCCGGAGCCCATGACGAGGAGCCGGCGCCGGCCTCCCCCGAAGTGATGGGGCAAGTCATCCCCATCACCGGCCGCTCCACGGTGCGGTTGGTCGAGAGCCGCACCTGTGGCCTGGTCTGGGTGACGGGCCGATGGGGCGACCTGGGCCGGCTGCCGTGGTGGCCGGTCTACCACGAGCGGGAACTGGATCGGCTCGCCAAGCTCTCGAAGCGGCCGGTCCAGGTGGCGTCCCTCCAGGGCGTCGCCCGTGTGAAACTAACCTTCCCCGGGGCGGTCGTGACGGAAGTGCAGCGTCGCTTCCGCGCCTACCGTCGCCGGGGCTTCGTGCGGCCCTACGCCGGGTCGCCTCGCGAGGTAGAGGCCGACCTCGATGACGAGGACTAGGCGACCCCCCCGCCCCGCCCCCCGCCGTCGAGGCGCCGTCGACGCCGTGGCCTGGCGCCGGCTGATCCGCCAGGTGTTCGAGCGGGACGGCTGGCGGTGCGTCGCTTGTCGCACCCGAGGCCCCCTCCAGGCGCATCACATCCACCCACGCTCCCAGGGCGGCCCGGACCACCCGAGCAATCTCGTCTCCCTCTGTCCGGCTTGCCATGCGACGATGGACGGGGGACGCTGGAAACACCATGTCGAAGCCTTCGAGAGCCACGCGCAAGCGTCAGGCCATCGCACCCCCGCCTGACACCGACAGCTCGGCCCTGGCCGTGACGCACTGGTGGACGCTCTACATGCCGGGCACGGACCCGGCCAAGCTGCGCGACCTCCCGACCATCGCACGCGCCATCTCGGAAGTCGGCATGGTGTCGCTCGCCCACTTGATGGGGCGCCTGATGAACCCCGCGACCCTGGACCGCGACAAGGACAAGATTGCGCTCGCCATGGCCCCGAAGCTGGTGCAAGAGTTCCGGGGTCGCATCCCCGGCAGCGGTAACGCCCCCGGGGCCGAAGAGGGCGGCGGTGAGCACGCGGGCGGGACCGGCGGCCTGCTGCTCGAACAGTACGGCGCCCGGTTGACGCGCTGAGTGCCCATGCTACAAGGTCGAAGCATGAACCGCGCAGAGGGAGATACCGATAGCGGTCCGCGCTGTTGGTGGGCGAACGCCCACGAGGTAGGCGGCTGCAACGGGTGCGGTGCGCGGCATCGCACGGTGCTCGTCGTGCAGTTGGGCACACTACAGGTGCGTCTATGCCGAGCGTGCCATGCCCAACTGAAGCGGGCCTGACAATGAGCCGGCGACTGCTAGCGATCGGCTGCCGGCGTCACGGCCAGTGGACGTGGCGCGTGGCCCTGTGGACGTGGCTCATGCGTCGTGCCTAACCAGCCGCGTCCGCGTGGCCGCCTGCGTCTCCCGCCCGCCCCGCCCGAAGGGACCCGCATCTTCCGCCAGGCGTCGCTGGCGACTACCCGGGCGCTGCGGGTCATCCCGTCCGTGCTGTGGGTGCCGCCCCCCGGTATCTGGCACGTCTGGCGCGGCGCCATGGCGGTGGACCGCCTGCGCCGCCTGGACGCCCAGCTCTGGGCTCCGACTTCCAAGCGCGTCGAGAACGGCCGGCGTCTGGGGGGATTGCGCGTGTTCGCACTCTCGCCGCCCCGTCGTGCCGCCCTGTCCCGAGACGACGCCTGCGCCATGCTGGGGGCCGACCCGACCTATGGGCGCTTCACCAAACGGTTTGGCAAGCCCTACCATGTGACGGCCTCGGTGCCCTGTCGGACCTGCGGCAACCCGGCGGCTCTGCTCGTCCTGCGCCCAGATCATCGCGGGTGGGCTTGCCGGACGTGCCTGCCGGTCTACATCCGGCCCGATGCCCTGACGGTGGCGGAATGTTGCTTCGCCATGCGCCTGGGCCTGCCGCGCCGGTTCTGGAATGACCGCTATCGCGACCTCGTGACCCTGGGCGTCCGGCTCGCCAGCTCGGCCACCACCCCGGAGCACCTGGCCCTCCTGGCGGCCGTGGCGACGCTTACAACCTGGCCCCGGATGAACCGGGCCGGCTTGGTGCGCGTGCCGTCGACCCCCGATGAACCCGGCGGTGTCCGGCCGTACCGCACCCCGCCGCAGCCATGGAACGCCCCCCGTACCGCCTTCTGGCGCACCCTGCGTCCCTGGTTCCTCCAAGCCTACGTCGATACGTGCCTCCACCCGGATGCCTGGCTCGCACGCACGCTTGCCGTGCTGCCGCGCCCCATGCTATGATGCTCAAGCATGAGGTGGTTCGATTTCACGGTGAGGACGAAGAGGTGCCGTCGACGGACGTGGCGGACCCACTACACGGACCGGAGCTGGTACTTGGCCGACGCGCTGCGAGCGTCCGGCGCGCAAGTCGCGAATTGGAGTCCCGGGGGTGAGGACAACCCCGGGCGGTTCACGGCGTACTGGTCCGCGCTGGGGCCGTCGCCGATAGCCGTGCTCGCCCTAACGAAAGGGCTGACCCCATGACCCGCCGCCGCCTCCCTATCCGGCTTGCTGAACGCGCCACCCCCCTTGGTCGCACCCTGGCCCTCTGCCAGATTGCCCGCCATTCACGCAGGGAGCCCGTCCTAGGCCCTCGCCACCCCCGGTGGCTACCCTGGTGGCTCCCCCTCCTGGCCGTGGCGTCCTGCGTGCTCCTAGGCGGTTTGGCATGACGTGCACGGTTTACGGCATGCGGCACGATGGACATAGCCTTGCCATCGGGACCGGCACGACAGAGGACGGACGGGTGGTGCGTTTCGCCTGTGAACCCCGGGCAGCGCACGACTTGGCCCTGGCGATCCTGGCGGCTACTGACGAGTCGGATCTTCCTGTTGCGGAAGTGCCGCCGTGGGCCGTCCTTCTCGATGAAGTCAGGTGAGGCGCCACATGGACTATGAAGCTGAGGACAGGGCGGCGTTAGAGCGTGCCTTGCTGACGCTCCGGGTGTGCCCGCGTTGTCGCGGTCCGCTGGTACGAGTCGCCTGCTGCTGGGGGGTGTGGGGGTGTCCCGGAACGACCGGGGTCCGGGACCACTCGCCCGAGACGTGGCACCTTCCGCTATAGCTTCACCGCATGCTATGCTCAGCCCTGGAGGTAGAACCCAATGATGCGATTGCGTGTGTCAGTAGTGAGAGAACGAGCCCCGGAGTGGGATACGTTCCGAACCGGGACGGTACTCAAGAACGGGTCGGACGTGGCGGCCTACTTCGAGCCGGTCATCCGTGACTTGGCCGTGGAAACCTTCTGGGCTGTCCACTTGGATGGGCGGAACCGTGTCCAGGGAATCGAAGTCGTCAGCGTGGGCAGCATGACCGCGACGCTGGTACATCCCCGGGAGGTATTCTGTGCTGCGATCATTCGGCGTACAGCGTCCCTGGTCCTCGCCCATAATCACCCGTCCGGCGACCCGGAGCCGTCCTCCGAGGATCTGTCCTTGACCACACGGCTTCATCAGGTGGGGGAGCTGGTCGGTATCCGGGTCCTCGACCATGTCGTGCTCGCCCCCGGCCTGGATGCCGGCCGCTATCGGTACGTGAGCCTCGCGGAGCGGGGGGCGCTATGACTGAGGATAGCTCGGCCGTTGCCACCGACCTGAATCAACGCCGGGTGGCTCTGACGTTCCAGGTGGAAACCCTCCGGCTTCGTGCTCTCGCTGAAGGGTACGGGGACCTCGCCGCATGGTGCCTGACGATCCATGCCGCCGCCTGGGCAAGCGGCACCCGCACCCTCCGGGATGAATTGCCCGGATGGGAGCGGGATGCCCGCCGCCTCGCGTCCCGCCTCCGGCCTGTCCACTGACGCATGGCCCCCAGGTTGGCATGGCTGCTGGCAACCTGGGGGTGCGTCACCTATGTCTGGCTCCGGCTCCGGGGCTGGTAGACGCGCCCGGTCCGTCCGTGCTACTCTCTGTCCGCTGTCCCGGATAGGGACGGCCTAGGAGGTAGACACAATGCAACTCATGGATGCCAACCGGGAGTGGTCCTCACGTCCCGACGACGAGCGGTACGAAACGCTCGAAACCCTGGGGGCGGCGGTTCACGCGCGCCACGCCCGCAGCCGCTCGTACAAGGGCGACCTCTCCGCGCTGTCCGTCGCGGCCGTGCCGGACGGCTCCGGTTCCGACTTCCGGGTACGCCTGGGGTCGGGTGTCGAGGCCCGGCCGACTCACTGGGCTTTCGGCCAGCTCGCTACGTCGTTCGGCGTGCCGGGCGGTTACCTGCGGACCCTGCCGCCGGCCCTCGCCATGGCCAACTTCGAGCACGCCATGACGGTCGCTAAGCGTGTCACGGCCGACCCGCAACCCGTCAAGGTACTGATCCAGAGCCCGACCCAGAGTGACGCCCCGGCCCGGCTCATGGCGGTGAATAGCGCCGACTACGGGCGTATTTGGGATGACCAAGTGGTCGCCCTCGCGACCCACATCCGAGATCGTTCGGACGGCACGTTCCACAACCCGCCGGACTGGTCTGGCAAGCCCTCCGGCCTGTACGCCTCCGACCGTGACGTGTTCGTGTTCCTGGTCGACGGCGGTTCCGTCCTTGAGGAGCCGGGTGGGTTCGGCCACCGGCCCTCAGCCCTCCATCGGGGCGTCATCCTCCGCAACTCCGAGGTTGGCAACGGGTGGTTCGAGGCCGTGGCGTTCTTGTTCCGTGTCGTGTGTGGAAACCATATCGTGTGGGACGCGACGGACGTGGCCCGCCGCCGAATCCGGCACAATCGCCTCGCCCCCGAGCACTTCGACCGTGAGGCGTACCGGGTGGCGGCCGAACACACCCGGTCGTTCGACCCTCGCCCGGCCCTGGCCGGCATCACGCGCGCCATGCAGTTCGCCCTTCCGGCCCCCGAGGGCGAGCGGGTCGACTGGCTCACTGGCCTCGGCCAGCGGGCCGCCAAGTTCACCCAGGCCGAGGCCCACTCCATCCTCGCCACGGCCGACCAGGAGGAAGGCGGCTCCGACACCCTCTGGCGCGTCGTCCAGGGCGCCACCTCCATCGCGAAGCGGCTCCCCCATGCCGACATGGCCACCGACCTGTCTCGCCGTGCCGGCGCGCTGATGCGCCTGGTCGCCTAGACCCCGGCCCTTCTCCCCCACGCGAAACGCCCTCCCAGGGAAGTCCCCGGAGGGCGTTTCTTCGTGAAGGGCCGGCAGGGCTTTGGTTACTCGTCTACCGCCGCGCCGTCCGCGCTCATTCGCCGCCCGCCTCTACCCGGTCCGCGCAGGCGTCACACTGGTAGCCCGCCGCCCGGTCGGCCGGCGTGAGTCGATTACGTGCCCCACACGTTGGGCACGGCAGATTGCGTGGATTCCCCCGGTGAGCCCGCCGCAGGGCTGACTTGCCGCCCGGGTCCGCGAAGTCGCATCGGTCATCGTTGTCGTCATCGTAGCGCATCGTTGGGTCCCTCCAGTGCCAGTCTAGCAGGCTTCCGGAGGGGCCGGGGAGGTGACGGTGCGGGGCTGGCGGCCATGGTCCTGGTACTGCCCCCCACACACAGCGTGCCTCCCTCCCGATACCCCTTGTGCCGCAAGGCTTTCCTCGCCTTGAGCCGACCGCCACTCCACGCCCTCAGCTCGCCCACCGTGAGCCCATGAGCCGA
>ERZ1292625.2708-Hain-H41-01um-R1-2708-length-15775-cov-14_pt1 | contig 15775 bp, 19 predicted proteins | sample MGYA00564400_ERZ1292625 | MGnify/ENA primary metagenome ERZ1292625 (study PRJEB36523, sample SAMEA6512639) | groundwater metagenome | collected 2019-01-08 | study: AquaDiva: Metagenomics assemblies of 32 groundwater samples | reverse complement strand
TACCATGAGCTTGTCGAATGGTCGAAGGGCTTTGAAAGGGAGGCCACGAAAAAAAACATCGTGACCCCATTGTGGTGGGAAAGTTTTGGCAGGTGGTGCTACGCGGTTATCACCAAACAATCCTTGGGCGTCATTATATCAGATTTGCAGGTTTTGTCAACCCCCCTTGTTTAAGCTTATAATACGCCCTGTTTTCTACCCGCAGGTCAATATATTCGAGATTAGGTGCCTGGTCCTTGATCTCTGCGGCAAGCAGGTTTTTGAGGATCTGTGCCTGCAATTCCGCGTCCTGCTTCATGCTGAATAATATGAGAAATCCTTCCTGCGTGCGCGCCTCCACATCGCCATACTCATTGAGAAACACAAATGTTTCAACGGTAATGCCGGCCTTCTCGCTCACATGTTTCTTTGTGAGCGTAACAAACCCCACGGCATCAGCGGAATATTTCTGCACAGGAAAACCGGTGATGTCTCCGAGCGACTCTTCTTCAATGCGCAATACCGACGCACCGACGATCCGTGGCGCTACCGCAAATACCACGCCGCCTGTATCAAAATACATACATGCATCCTGTTCCTTTTTCCCGCACACGATGCCTACGGGTTTGCGCTCAACGATAGCAACGACAACCCTCGCTCCCCAAATTTTTCTGGAAACATCTATGCTATCAATAGAGGGAAATCTCTCCTTCACCGCGCGCGCCGTTTCATGCGCAGGAAAAAAAAGGAAGTTTTTATTGCTGAAAATAAACAGCGAGCGCTTGGTAAACGCATCCGCAACAACAACGCGCACCGCATCCGTCTGGATCGTCTCCGTCCCTGAGACCGCGATACCGCGGACATCGCAATATCCGCTGAAAAAAAGAACGTAAAAAAGCCCGATAAAAACGGAAATAAAAAAAGAGCTGTACAGTATCAGCCTCTTTTTTTGCTTGTGGGCTCTTTTTTGCCTGAGATGATCGTGGACGCTTACATGATGCGCCATATATACTATTACCGTTTAATTTCCGTGATGCCTCCCATATAAGGCACAAGCGTTTTTGGAATAAGAATACTTCCGTCCGCCTGCTGATAATTCTCCATGATTGCAATAAGCATCCTGCCGATAGCAAATGCGGTGCCGTTGAGCATATGCACGTATTCGGGTTTTTGCTGGCCGCTTCTGAAGCGCACGTTCAACCGCCGCGCCTGAAAGTCGGTGGTGTTTGATGTTGAGTGCGTCTCGCGGTATTCTCCCTTACCCCCGTTTTGCCCGGGCATCCACGCTTCAATATCGAATTTCGCCGCCGCCGGCATCCCGAGGTCCGCCGTGCAGATATCAAGCACATGATACGGAAGCCCGAGCGCCTGCATCATGCGCTCTTCAAGCGAAAGCAATAGCTTGTGCTCCTCTTTTGAACGGTCAGGATGGCAAAAGCTGAACATTTCAACCTTGTCGAATTGATGCACGCGCAGAATTCCCTTCGTATCTTTGCCGTATGAACCGGCTTCCCGCCGAAAACATGTGGAAAACGAGACGAATCGAAGCGGAAGCTTTTCGGTATCAATGATCTCGCCGGCAAGCATCGGCCCGATCGATTGTTCCGATGTACCCACGAGATATAAATTATCTTTTTCAAACAGATACGTTTCGTCCCTGTCCTCGCTCCGGTCAATATATCCCATACCGCGCATCATGTCTTCCTTCACCATTACCGGCGGAACCACCGGCACAAATCCTTCCTTCCGCGCGGTATCAAATGCGAACTGCACGAGTGCAAATTCAAGCATCGCCGCTTCTCCTTTCAGATACCCAAACCGCGCGCCGCTCACTTTCGCCGCGCGCTCCGTGTCGATGATATCAAATTGTTCCGTAAGCGCGAGATAATCTTTCGGCGTAAAATCAAACGCCGGTTTTTTACCCACCTCGCGAAGCACGACATTTTCTTTATCTGACGTTCCTATGGGCACTTCGGGAAGCGGCGGGTTCGGCATCTTGCGCAAAAACTCCATGCGTTTCTGCTCTGCGCTCAAAAGCCCTTCTTCTTTGCCGCTAATCTCCTCTTTTAATTTTGTTGCTTCCTCTCTATTGCGTTCATCCCCCGCTTTTTTCTGCCGTGAGCGTATCTCATCAATCTCCGTGGTAAGCGCGCGCCATCGCGCATCCTCGACAAGAAACGCATCAACGAGCGACGCATCGCCGTTTTTTGCCGCGATGCCTTTTTTTATTTCTTCAGGGTTTTGACGAAGAAGCGTGATATCAAGCATAGTGATTATTTTTTATGTTTCTTCGGGCGCATGGTGGGAAACAGCATAACCTCGCGCACCGAATGCACGCCCATCACTAGCGCGATCAGCCGCTCAATACCGATGCCTACGCCCATTGCAGGCGGCATGCCGTATTCAAGCGCCTCGATAAAATCATAGTCTGCCGGCTGCGCTTCAACATCCCCTTTCTTGCGCAATTTATCCTGTGCTTTAAAACGCGCCAGCTGTTCTGCGGGATCGTTAAGCTCGGAATACCCGTTGGCCATCTCAACTCCTCCCACAATAAGCTGAAACCGCCCCGCCTTTGTCTCATCATCAGGAGCGCGCTTGGCAAGCGGCGAAAGTTCAAGCGGATGATGCGTCATAAATGTCGGGTGAATCAGTTGTGGACGCGCGAGCGCTTTGTAGAGTTCATCGGCGATCTTTCCTTTCCCTGCGCCTTTGGGGACGGCGATACCGAGCTGTTTCGCCTTTTTTGCCATTTCTGCGGCGCTTGTCGCATCATAATCGATTTTTGCGTATTTTTTAAGAAGGTCAGTGAATTTCACCACGGCAAATGGCGACTGGAAATCGATCATTTTCCCGTCGCGTTCAAGCTGTAAATGGCTTTCAGGGAGCGCCACGGATAGGATCGCGCGGATCATCCGCTCGGTAAACGCCATGCCGTCTTTGTAATTCTGGTATGCCGCATAACACTCCATCATCGTGAAATCGGGATTATGCGTCGCGTCCATGCCTTCGTTCCGAAAGCATCTGCCGATCTCATACACTTTCGGATACCCGCCCACGATCAGCCGCTTCAGATACAGCTCGGGCGCCACGCGCAAAAAAAGATCCATCTTGAGCGCATTCAATCGCGTCTTAAACGGCTGTGCAATGGCACCGCCGGGAATGGCCTGTAAAACTGGGGTCTCAACTTCCATATACCCCTCATCGTCTAAGAAACCACGGAGTGCTTTCATGATAACCGCGCGCTGTACGAATATCTTCCGCACATCCTCATTCATTAATATATCAAGGTATCGCTTCCGAAACCGCTCATCAACATCGGCAAGCCCATGCCACTTTTCCGGTAGCGGCATCAGTGCTTTTGCAATCACAGAAAAAGAAACAACTTCCTGCGTCTGCTCGCCGCGGCGCGTAATAAAAAACGGTCCTTGAGATTCAACAAAATCCCCGATATCGATATAGTCGATCAAAAATCGGTACGTATCGGGACCAAGTATGTCTTGTTTATAGTGCGCCTGTATTTTTGCCGTACCATCGAAGAGATCAATGAACGTCGCACCGCCGTGTTCGCGCTTGGCAATAACGCGGCCGGCGATACGCGCCTTTTTTTGGCTTACCGCAAACTCGTCGAATTGTTTAAGGATCGCCGCGATCGGCATGATCGGTTCTTTCATTTCCGGATACGGCTCAACGCCGCTCGCCCGGAGCGCGGCGACTTTTTGTATTTTTACTTTTTTTATTTTATTTGAACTCATTTCAATACTAATTCCTAGCCGCGTTCTTGAGCAATTTTTTTCTCACGCAAGGCGCGACGAGGAAATGATAATTATATTACCATGACGAGGAGCAACGAAGCGAGGGAAGAAAATCGCCAGAACCCGAAGGGATACGAGCCATGCTGTGCCGGATACCACGTCGCTCCTCCTTGAAGTAGTAAAACTACTCCTGTGTCGTCGCTTCTCGTCCCGACACAGCATGGTCGTATCGCGGCTGGAAAGAGTATTAAAATGAGTTCCAAGATTTGTCGCCATATTCCTTCCCCCTCACTTAATTCATGCGGGAGCTGGGGGAAGCGAACTCGTCCTTCGACAAACTCAGGACTCTCCAAAACCCATCGGTTTTGGTATTTCCGCCACGGGAAACCTGCGGTTTCCCAACCCCTTCCCCCGTTCGATTCCCCTTCTGCCCCTTATATTATATTGTGCGGGAGCTGGGGGAATCGAACCCACGATCGCTGTTTTGGAGACAGCAGGTATACCACTTACCTAAGCTCCCACGAGACGGCTCGTGATGAACCGCTATTTTTTTGCCTCTTTATGCTCAACATGCTTGCGGCACGTATTGCAAAACTTCGAAAGCGCAAGCTTTGTCGTCATGGTCTTTTTATTTTTGTGCGTCCAATAGTTCGAGTTCTTGCACGCCGGGCACTGCATCTTGATGATATTTTCTTGTGACATTCTCTTTAACTAATAACTAACAACGTATAACTGACAACAAAATCAATTATGCGTAATAAGTTATTGGTTATGTGTTATTTGTTAATTATGAGCCGTTGCGCGGATTCGAACCGCGGACCTACTCCTTACCATGGAGTTGCTCTACCAACTGAGCTACAACGGCGTTATCCGCCGACCCGCAAGACCACGACTACGCTTCGCTGGACTGCTGTTTGTGCTCCAATCTCCGCCAGCTGGCGGATCTTGGACAAACAGGGAGGATAAATCGAGTAGACCTTTAAGTAAAAACAGGCATCGGCAAACACTTCCACAAGTATAACCGATGACTCTATATTTTTCAATACTAAACCTTGGAACCTATTTTCTGCCGGCGAGCTGCCCGCATGCCCCCTCGATATCCTGCCCCATACTTTTTCTGATGGTCGCACTGATCCCGTTTTTGATCAAAAAATCTCTAAACTCTCGCGCCTGCTTTTGAGATGACGATTTGAAGGGCGCTCCTTGTATAGGATTAAAAACGATCAAATTCACATGCAAAAGATGGCGATATCCGATCGTTTTCAAATAATCCGCCAATTCTTTGGCGTGTGCCAAGCTGTCATTTTTGCCATCCAATAAAATATACTCCACAAACACCTGCCTATTTGATACGGTAAAATATTTTTTTAAACTGCCTGCCAATTTTTCAAGATCGTAGGCTTTATTGACCGGCATCAACTCGCTTCGCAGTTCGTTATTTGCGGCATGGAGCGATATCGCCAAATTAACTTGCGGAAATTCCTCGCCGAATTTTTCGATCCCAGGCACTATGCCGGATGTCGATACGGAAATACCCCGTTGAGCAAGTCCCAGCATTTCTTTATCGGTTAAGGCCCTTATACTTTCAAAAACATTTTCCCGATTATTAAACGGCTCTCCCATCCCCATATAAACAACATGGGAAATCCTGCCTTCTGCTTTATCCGGACCCTCCTTCATTCGCTGTTTCCAAAACAAGACTTGTCCCCAAATCTCTTCTGAAGACAAATTTCTCTGAAATCCCAACTTCCCCGTCGCGCAAAAAGCGCACTTCATCGCACATCCGACTTGCGTCGACACGCAAACAGACCAGGCATCGTCACTCGGGTTCATGAGAACCGTTTCAATACATTTGCCGTCCGCTAATTTCAAAAGCGCTTTAAAAGATTTTTTGTCTTTAGACTCCAAAACCGCTTCAACCGAAAACGGCAGAACATCAAATCTCTTCCCCAACTCCTTTCTCAGCTCTTTCGGCAAAGAGGTTATCTCATCAAAGGATTCCACGGCATCTTGAAAAACCGCCTTTTTAATCTGCGGTAATCTAAACCTCGCCTCACCTCTCTCCTTTAAAAATTGTTCGAGTTTTTGTATATCCATTTTTGTAAATTACATAGCATCTTATACAAATATAAAAGAAAGGCCAAATAAAAATCCCCGGTTGTTATTTCCGGGGATTTGTTTTCCTCGCATCTTTTCCTACAGAAGTTCTTCTTGCTTATCCTCTCCGGTCAATTTCTTGCCAAGCGCAAGCCATTCTTTTCGCGCAGTACGAACCCTGCTTTTCTTATCAAAAGAAGAAAAGTAACCCTCTTCTTTCATTGCCTCGTATATGCCCTGCTGTCCTTTTTCTTCTTCCTCTCTTTTTGCATCAGCTTCTTCTGCCGCTTGCGTGATGCGTTCGTCGCTTTCTATTTGTGGCGGTTCTTTAAAAAAGTCAAATTGTTTTTCCATACCATTCTCCTTAGTATAGCAAAGATCGTTATAGCACGCCAAGCCGGCGCGCTTCCTCCAACACTCTGTTGGTGAAAAAAACTCCGCACTTTCCGCACGCGATGCCGGGACGATGCATATAGATCACCGCCTCCCACCTTGGCTCGTGATGTTCCAGTTGATGATATCCCGCGCTCGCCGCGTATGCGAGAATGCTTTCCACCTGCGCGCAGGTTACTACGGCGCTGTTCGGTTCCTGGTCTTCGTGCGGCTCCTCGAACATCTCCTTCTTAAATGTGTTTATGATTTCTTCTACGCACTTGTGAATTTTTTTTTCGTGCTTCGTACAGATACTCTGCATAGCCCTACCTCCTTGTATTTTGTATTGTTAATGTCCCGATTGTCGGTGCCCTGCCTCCTGAAAACAAACCATCACCTATGCAGTGATGGTACCATATATATTGATTTCGTCAACCCCATTACCATACTACTTCCCCACCCGCTCAACATAGGTCTTTAACTGAGTGTTCACGCGAATAACATCGCCTTCATTCACAAATAAAGGAACCTGGATCTCGAGTCCGTTCTCGAGCGTAACCGTCTTATTGCCTCCCTGAGCGGTATTGCCGCGGATAGCCGGCGGCGCGCTCGCCACCTTATAATCCACCTTTACCGGCGGTTCAATGTTGATGATCTTGTCATTAAATATCAGCGCGATCACCTCAAGGTTTTGCTTTAAGAATTGAGCTGCATCCGCGATCTCTTCCTTGCTCAATGAAAACCGGTTCTTTGGATTCCCCGCCTCATCAAACCAAAACTCGCCGCGGCTTTCATACAGGAACCGTACGGGCGTTTTCGTAAGCGCCACCTCCTCCACTGAATCGCTCTGATGAAATGTCCGTTCCTGCGTTTTTCCGGTAACAAGGCTTTTTATTCTTACCTTCGCGACGGGCTTGCGTTTTTGCATGCGCAGAAACTCAAACTCTTCAACGATCCATGGCTCATCGTTCAGTAAGATAAATGTTCCTTTTCGCAATTCGTTATATGCCAGCATATGTGTGTGATAAAGGATGTTTATTATTTCCAAATAAACATACCAGAAATAAAGAAACCCCGCAACTGTTCTGCGGGGCATCCTCTGAAATTACAGCGCCTTCTCTGTGTTTACTTTGCTCCGCTGATATATTCTTTATTGATAGTGACCGAAGCATATCCGAGGCCGATAAATACAAAACCAAGAATCACCAAAGAGATCGGCCACCCTAAAGAATCCGCAAAATATTCGCCGGTGATATACGAAACATGGGCAATGAGAAAAAGCGTGCTTATCGCAAGAATGATGCGGCTTCGCACATATACCGACAAGAAAAGACCGCCAAGAACGATCATGAAGTAAAGCATCTGCCACAAAACCGAGTCAAATACCTGCGAGAAAGCTGCCCCGAGAAAACCGATGGTACCGAAAAAATAGAGTATGTCGGTCAATTTTTTATTCCAGCCATCGCGAAAAGCGTGCGCGAGTAAAAGATAGCATATGCCCGTCATCATCGTAAGATACGCATGCAGGTCTTTATGGGTATAAAAAGGCCCTTCAATGATCGCCTCAACAAGAAGATACAAGAACGCCGTGCCGTTTGCGATCGCAAACAAGGTCAGTACGGGGCTTTTGTGCATCGTATTGAGCAACAAATAAAACGCGAAGATAATGCCGAAGGTAAAAGCGACGGGCCACACAGAAGTAAAATTCGGATCAAGCTCGGAAAGCATCACGATTGCTCCGCCGGGGACGAGCATCCCGCCGATGAAATGAAAAATAGAACCGATAGTGTCTTCCGGCTTTTGCTGCAGCAACATTGATCCGCTTGCCGTAATAAGCAGACCGAGTCCAAGCGTAATGAGTATGCGACCAAAAGACCCGAGATCATCCCAGATCTGCCCGACAAAAATAATAATGCCAACAACAACTATTGCCGCGCCCAAAATATACAATATTTTCGTTACCGAAAAATGAGAGAATCTTGTTTGTCGTGCCGAGGGCGCGATAGCAAGCCGGCTTGCCACTTCTTCGCGGCTTACTTCGCCGGCGCTTATTTTTGCGGAAAGTTCCTGTAACAGTTCTTCTTTATTCATAAACGAATAGGATTAATTTCTCCCCGGCACAACCCACCCGATAAATTGAAAATTATCCTGGTAGTAATCTCGGCCATCGCTATTGATAAGATTAAGCTTGCTCCTGCTTTTTCCCTTTGTCAGATAATATCCGGAAGAAGAGCTTCCTCCGAAAGGAAAGAAAAATTCGGTTCTGGTATAATTACTTGAAACGGTAACGCCATCGGGCGAAGTTAACAGCCCGTTCAGCGAGAGCGTCTGAGCTTCCTTTAGCGTAATCTCTCTGCTCTCGTTTTTTTCCGTGTCATGCAAAAAAATACGGGCGGTATAACTTTCATTCATATCCAGCACGCCATTTTTGTCTGCGTCTTGCGCCGGGTCGATCGGGTTTACAACAATTTTCCCCTCGACAACCGAATAATGTTTTTGAAGATACTTACCGCAATAGTACGGGTAATAACTCGCGCCTTCCATGCATGAAGAATATATAAAGTTATGCTTGACCGAAAAGAAAAGCGACGGGAGATACGCGCTTAAAGCAACAATAGTTATAAGCGCGATCGGTAAAGCAAACGCGAGCACGATGGCAAAATTTTTCTTCAAAAATTCTTTCATGCCTTCATTATACCACGATAGTCTGTTTGTCGACAGAGGCGGACATAAAAAAATAGGAGCTAATATTGCTATTAGCTCCTACGATAGATCAAAGAACAACTGTTCCGATCAGAAGACAATTTTTCCCGCCATGCACAGCCTTATCACGACATGCGGTGACAATCACATCTCCAAGTTGGCGATTCACATACTGGATAGTTACCCGCATAAACCAATCATTCGCTGTCATGATTTCGGGACTGTTTCCATTCGCGCTTGCAAACCATGAAAAAGTTTGAGGCTGATTCACTATTTCTTCCTGTAAAATCCAGTTCATATTTGTCGCACAGGCACGCGTAAGCACGGAATCAAAACACGCTTCATCGGAAAACACGGTTCCCTTCATCCCGCTTGAAATTGATTCTTTGAGAACAAATTTCTTACAAGACACTCTCTTTTTTATGGCATCAATTCCTTCTGCTTGTCTGCCGACAAGCAAGGTTTCAGGAATGTACTTCCTTACCGCCTCAAGCGACTGTCTTTTGATGAAAGAGCATAGCAATGCTTCAAGATGTTTGTCCCCTCCATCGTTGCGCAACAATGCCAGGACACTCTTCGCTCCCAAAAATGGCTTTGGCGGAATGATAAACTCGACCTTGCCATTTTTGTAAGCGGAAACGATTGTCTCATACAGCTCCGTCTTATGACACAAGAATGGCAAATCAAGAAATAATCCGCTTTCAAGAAATGCTTCGCTCGCGTCCATTTCCGAAACCATCATGCAATTGATTCCGTGTTTGGCGAATTCTTGTCTCGCGATTTCAAATTCCGGCACATAGAATCGTTCCTGATCGGCGTACAACAGCTTGACTTCAGCATGCCCTAAGCGTTTCGTTTCCCCCGCAAGAGTTTTCACGATGCCGGGAAATGCCTTCGCGTGAGGATGCAGCGCATCTCGGAATCGCAAACCGAGTGTTGAGTACCCAAGTCCGTGTTTGTTGTGGCCGTCGATCTCGGCAATTTTGAAATTGCCGTTGTGATCAACCATCACATCAACCTTGAGCAATCTTGGAACATGTTTAACATTCGTCCCCTGAAGCTCCTGATAGACCTTCGGCACTCCTGTTGAAAACACCCTGCGCGCAAGAAGCCACGCTCCGCTGTAGTTCAAACTTTGGTCGTAGGCAATCACTGCAATATGAGACAATCCCAACAGGCAGTCGTACAGTGCGGACCCCAGCATTGAAAACTCCTGGCGCTGAGCTTCCGTGATCTGATACACGCTTGGTGAAAGCAGGAATGCGTGCGATTCCTTTCTGGTGCCATTCCAAATACCCGATTCAGCGATGACGGTGGTGAGTTTGCTGTGCATGTGTGCCTCCTTTTTAGTTGTGAAAGAACTATTTCATGTAGCTCCGACCCATTCGGGGCTACTGAATGAGTTCCTTGATCAGACCGAGAAGCACATGCAACAACCCCAACTGATTTTGTTGTGGTAATACCGGCGCCAAAAACTAATTTTTTTGATGTTATTCTTCATACCTTGCTATTATATTTTCCAGTTCTTTAATATCCACGATCTCGCATTGCGCAAACTCATCTTTATCTTTTGGAATGTCCATAGCGAATTTTCCCTTTTTAAGCCGAACAGTTATCAGGCCAAGCTGGTTTCCGATTTTAATTTCATCACGAATGCTGTCTCCGACTACTATTACCTTTTTTTCATTACCCGCGATTTCTTTAAATAGTTGTTTTGATTTTTCGTTAACAAATACAATTTTCTGAAAATAATTTGTGATAGTAAGTTCCTCGATTCTCTTTTTTCTCGCAGGCTCATTTCGGCTCACCAACACTAATTCGTGCCGTGCGGATAATCTTTGAAGCAGTTCTAAAACTCCGGGATATAAAGTATCCGTATCAGGGTCAAAAATGGTTCGATTGTAATCAAAAATAATTTTCATAAAAACAAAACTGGCTCCGTTTTCACGGAACCAGCTTTCTGAGTGAGATATCTAACGGTAGACAACTACGCAGAAACAGCCGGTTCCGAATCGGTGAACCAGTAATATGCGTATACAAATGTCGCTAACGTATTGAACATAGTTCCATGCTATCAAAATTAATTTTAAAAGTCAACGAAAAAAATGCCGCTGCGGCATTTTTTGCGTTTCGATTTCAGTTATACCATCCAAAGTGCGTCGGGTAGGATTCGAACCTACGTAGCCACAAGGGCGCTTGATTTACAGTCAAGTGCGTTTGACCGCTCCGCCACCGACGCATTACATCACCATATACCTTACAACTAATAACCTAAAACGTACATATATTCGTTGCTGGTTATACGTTATTAATTCTTAGTTACTGTGTGGAGCCGATGGTCGGGATCGGACCGACGACCTACTGTTTATTCACCCACCCATCTTTTCTACTCCCTGAGCCGATGGTCGGGATCGGACCGACGACCTACTGTTTACAAAACAGTTGCTCTACCACTGAGCTACATCGGCATACAAAGCTACTTGTCGTCCTGCGCGCCGCTCTCGTCGCGCTGATCCTCCGCTTCCTGCCGCGCATCGGATGACGATCGATGTTCCTGTTCCATTTCCTGCGACTTCTTCTTCGCCGTATGCGCCATGGTATCAACAAAACGATGCATCTTAAAAGAGATAAGACGCGATGTATGCAATGTTCTTGCCACCTGCGCGAGCACGTACATCTTTATCCGTTGCGGATGCAGTGCGGAAAGTATCACCCGCGTGATCCGCATGACCCACGCAAAAAATGTTTCCTGGCTAAAAAGTTCCTCTGCGGGTATCCGCGCGAGGAGCGGCGCTTTTTTTACCGCCATAAACACTGTTCCGCCAAGCGAAGCGAAAAAGAGAGCTGCAAAAACGAAAGAAAGAGGAATACCCATCATGGAGAGAAGATATTACATCGCGAACCGCGCGAACCGCCCTACTTCGATATTTTCTCCGAGTTTGGAGATGCTTGCCGCAATGCGGTCCTTCACGGTCATGCTGTCGTCCTTTACGAACGGCTGATTCAGCAAACACACCTCATCATAAAATTTCTTTACTTTTCCTTCAATGATCTGACTCACGATCTCCGCCGGCTTATTCAGTTCCTGGGTTTGCTCCTGAAACATCTTCATCTCAACGGCAAGCGCATCGGCGGGAATGTTTTCCGGCTTTACATATCGGGGATCCATCGCCGCGATATGCAGTGCAAGGTCGTGCGCGAGTTCTTTGAATTCTTCATTTTTCGCGACGAAATCGGTTTCGCATTTCAGCTCCACAAGCACGCCGATCCTTCCTTCGCCATGCGTGTACGCGGTGATAGTTCCCGCTTTCGTTTCGCGCGCTGACTTTTTCTCGGCGATGATCTTTCCCTTTTTCTTTAAGATAAAAAGGGCTTGCTCCGGGTCGCCCTGCGCTTCATCAAGCGCTTTTTTTACATCGCTGAGAGACGCCATTGTCTCCTCGCGTAATTTTTGGATCTTTTCGAGTTCAATTGCCATAGTACGGGAATGCTAATTATGATCGCGCCGGTTTTTCTGCGGGCGCTTCCGCCGTTTGTCGTCCCGCCGCCACGCCCTCCTTCACCGCGGCAACCAAATGATCGAGGATCATTGCCACCGATTTTATTGATTTATCGTTTGCCGGGATAGGGTAGGTCACGAGCGTCGGGTTGGTGTTCGTGTCGGTGATCGCCACCACGGGAACCCCCATCTTCTTCGCCTCGCGCACCGCCGCGATATGTTCGTCGATATCAACGATCACTAACGCATCCGGCTTCTTTTTAAGCGCTTTAATGCCTCCCATTTTCTTTTCAAGCGACTCTATTTCCCGCGTCATAAGAAGCTGTTCTTTCTTTGAATATTTTTCAAGCTCTCCCTTGCCCTTCTTTGTTTCCTGATCGATAAAATAGGTCAGCCGTTTTGAAAGATTAGAAAAATTGGTAAGCGTGCCGCCGATCCATCGCTCTACCACATACGGCATCCCAACTTCGGCCGCGGCCTGCTGGATCAATAATTTTCCGGGAACGCGCGTCGCGACAAAGATGATAACGCCGTTTTTTGATGCGATGCCTTTGAGGAACGCGCTCGCTTCTTCAAGCTTTTCGAATGTTTTCTCCACATTGATGATCTGCACTCCTTGCCGGGTCGTGAAAAGATACGGCTTCATTTTTGGATGTCCTTTCGCTTTTTTGTGCCCGATATGCACGCCCGCTTCAACCATTTTTTGAAGTATTTCCACCGGTGCTGTATTTGTTTTTTCCATTTGCTTCATATATATACCGCTTAAAAACGACGTAACCAATGTACCATAAATAAAACATATTGCAAGTCCCGCTTTTATTCCCCATTCACCAGCACATACCCAACCCGCCCAATATCGCCCGCGCCGAGCGTCACCGCGACCGCATCCGCACCAAGGCGTTTGGCGACATACGCGGGAATATCTGCAATATCTTCGATAAAAACCGCTTTTTTCTTTTTAGTTTTATTGATCATCGCGGTCATCTCTTCCATATCCACCTCGTTCCCGCTCCCCTCCTTCTTTTCCCGCGCGGAGGCATATACGCTAGTGAGCACCACAGTGTCTGCGTCCTCAAACGCATGTGCAAAATCATCAAACAGCGCTTTCGTGCGCGAATACGTATGCGGTTGGAATATGGCGATGATGCGCTTCTTTGGATATTTCATTTTGAGAGCCGCCAGCGTCGCTCTGATCTCGGTCGGGTGATGCGCGTAGTCGTCAAACACCGGCGACGCATGCGACTTACCGATGTATTCAAGCCGCCGTGTTGTTCCCTTAAAATCTTCGAGTCCCTCGCGCGCGATGTTCGCCGGCACGCCAAGTTCAAGCGCCACGCGATACGCGAGATTCGCATTCTGCTGGTTGTGTTCGCCGGGCGTTTGAAGCGCGAACGCCATCATATCGTCTTTGCGCATCACGATCACTTTGCACGCCGCGCTCCGCGCGATCTCTGAAAGCGCATCTTCGCTGTCGCCAATCACTAAAAATCCGTTGGGAGAAATAGACGCGACAAATTTCACGAATGCCGCTTGATAATCCTCCGGCCGGCGATAATAATCAGGATGGTCGTAGTCAATGTTCGTGATGATCGCGCCATGGGGGTGATAATTCAAAAAGGCTTCTTTGTACTCATCGGCCTCAAGCACAAAAAGTGCATCCGGTTTTTTTAAGTCGCCCGCGAGCGCGCCGCACCCCCAATTGATCACTTTTGAGCCGACGATAGAGGTCACGTTGCGCTGTGCATAGTGTAAAAGATGCGCAAGCATTGCCGTTGTGGTCGTCTTGCCGTGGCTCCCCGCAATCGCAATGCCATGATGCGCGTTGAAAAATTCAGCAACGACCTCGGGATACGAAAAGACCGGTATGCGCGCATCTCTGGCGGCTCTCATTTCTTCGTTATTCTCGTCGCTATATGCGTTTGAATGCACCACCGCGTCATTGCCGCGAATATTTTGCGACGAAAAATCAGCGACCGGCACGCCAAGCCGGGCAAGCACCTCGTCAGTCATAAATTGTTCTTTGGTATCAGCCCCGCGCACCAAAAAACCATTTGCAAGCAGTACTTCGGCAAGCGCGGTCATCCCCACGCCTTTTACGCCGATCATATGTATTTTTTTGTATTTCCAGATGCTCTTTTTCATATCGTATGCTCGGTTATCATTCCTCTCGCTCCGCTTCCTCCACAACAGGTGCCGGACGCCACCGAAGCGAAAGCCACACCACAAGCCCAAACGCTCCCGCAATCAACACATAGATGCTTTGCCCGAATGCGCGCGATGCAAGCGCCGGCTGTTGTGGTACGCGTTTTTGAATATTTTCTTCTTGAGGTACTACCTGAACCGCTGGAGCATTATTCTCTCCGATATCTTCTTTTTTGGCAACATCCTTAGTGTGGGTCGGCACCTCATTCGTAGTTTGCTTCTTTTCAGGCGCATTTAATGCCTCGGTCTCACTCGGTACCGCCTCGTTCTGTGCAACGATGGGTTGCTCTATCGCAGTAGCACCGCTCACGGGAGCAGAAACCTGTTCTATGGGCGTTTGAGGAAGCGGAGTGGGTGCTGGTGCCAGAGGAGCGACAGGTGGCACGCTTTCTGTCACCGGAACAACAGCACTTACGCCGCTATTTAGCGCACCAGGTGTACCGCCTTCCTGCGCGCCTTCCTTCCACTGTGCCATAGCACTCATGCGCTCAAGCGTCATGCCATTCCCTGCGCCGCCAAGATCTTTTTGATACGACACGCTGTCAATGGAAACACCATCCTTGTCGAGAAGAATAAGCGTCGCTTCTGTGTTTTTCAGGCTGAACGCGCTGTCAATGACCGTGCCTGAAAATCCAGGATGATCGGCTAAAAAAACAACGGCATCGTCGGCAAACACCGCGTACCCCCCTGATGGAATGATCATCATTCCCTGCCCGCCGTTTTTAGGCGGAGCGTTCAACAAATGATTTGAGCCGTCATTGAATTTCCAACCGGTAATATCTTTATCTCCGGGGGAAGCGTTATATATCTCCACCCATTCGTGCTTGTCGTCTGCCCCTTTCAGATCATATACGATCTCATTAATGATCACATCACCCGCACCAGCACCCAACGCCAAAAACGGCATATAAAAAAATATGCCTGAACATACAAGTACAAGCAAACGAGACGTAAAAAAAGAAAATAACATTCTTTCCACTATAGCAAATACGCGCAGTAAAATAAAGAAAAAATAGGAACCGCGTGATTTTTGTCATTCTACTACGATCGTAGTAGAATGACAAAAATCATACATATAAGACACGTTAGAACTTCGAAATATCTTCGAGGGTAAGCGTGTTTTTTTCTTCGCCATTGTGCGCAGTGTTTCGGGGAGCAGAGTTCATTCCTT
>ERZ1292625.1626-Hain-H41-01um-R1-1626-length-25403-cov-5_pt1 | contig 15776 bp, 19 predicted proteins | sample MGYA00564400_ERZ1292625 | MGnify/ENA primary metagenome ERZ1292625 (study PRJEB36523, sample SAMEA6512639) | groundwater metagenome | collected 2019-01-08 | study: AquaDiva: Metagenomics assemblies of 32 groundwater samples | reverse complement strand
ATCACGTCCGGATGCAGCAGGGGACTTTTACCGAGCTCATCAATGGCATCGTCGGGGAGTTCCCCGCCCCGGAAGACCGCGGGTTCGTTCGCGACGTGATCAAGGTCGCGTATTCGCACCTGCTCGATCGCGGGTTCACACCATCCAAACTGGCCGCCACCAAACTTTCAGACATCGTGAAGTACACGGATCAAGACCCCCAAGATGGATCGACGGTCCGCGTCATTAACTCTGGCGCACAGATCTTTGGGGACCTCCGTGCCGCCCGCGAGGCCCACCACGGCATGGCGACCAAAAGGAATGGCCTGGTTTACGTGGACGACAAGATCAAACAGACCCGGAATAACATAAGGATTTCACAGTAATGGCTATGTCCCAGTCCCCACAATTTGAAGACCTTCAAGAAGGTAATGCATGGTCCGGACCGACCGAAGGGATGGCTGGTTTGGCCAAGATGCGCTATATGGCAAACCCGAACGTCATGCACACTATGGCCGGGAAAACCTACATGGATTCCGCTGTGCAAAAGGTTAACGCCAGGCTCGGGGCCGGCAAATTTAGCGGAGACCCCGCGGCCGCCGAGAAATTCATGCAGCGTGCCCAAAAGCAATCCGTGTCCGGGATCGACAACCAGCTCTACGACATGCTTCGCGCTCCAAGCACCCCTACCAAGTCCAGCCTATCGAAGGGGCCCGCCGCTATCACCAATGTCGGCGCCCAAGCCGGTAGGCTCGGTCAGACCATCGGCTATGGCGCTGCCGCCGGAAAGGCTATCAAGATGAATGCGCCCACGGCCGGGCTGTCTGCGGTAAGCAATGCTGCCCAAGCCCTCGGGAACATATCAAAGGATTATCAGGCCGCCGGCGTCGGCTACACCCCAAGAAAAGATTTCAGGGCGCAAAGCCTTAACCAGAAAGTTATGCCACCCGGCCTGGCCAAAGAAGCAGGAGCACCAGATATGGCCCAAGAAAAAGTGATGAATGTTTTACATGCAGCGATCATGCAGAAGCTTGCCGCCCAAGGATGGACGGAGTGGGGCCGTGGCGTAGTCGGGAAAGGGCTCGGGGCCCTGAAGGACTTTGCTTACTCCCCTGGAATGGATGATGCAGGCAGGATCAGGGACGCCAGTGATTGGGCCAAACAGGTCGGACGCGGGATCCATGGGCTTGCCGAAAACGAACCGCTTCCACAAAATTTTATGGAAGGCACAGAGTTCCCCAAAATCCTTCAGTCGCGACTAAAAGAAACTGCCGATTCTGGCGGTGCTACTATTTTTGGCCTTGCTCCCGAGCGGATTGGCCAGAGCGTTGGGGCGCTTGCTGCGGCCGGCGGTTTGTGGGGTGCCAATAAACTGATGACCAACGCCAAGCAACGTGATGTCTACCAGCAGATCCGCCAGTCAAAAGAGCTCCAGGGCCATCCAGAAGAAAAGGTTCGAGACGCCTACCGGATGATCGCCCGGTACTCGCCGACGCTAGCGACCGATCCGATCGCCTCGGCGACCATGGCCAAATCGATTCTTTCTTTTGACGGCCTCACGCACAAGGACGTCATCGAGCTTTCTAACGCCGAACAAGCCATCCAGCGCAACGCTCCGTCTACCAGCATCGCCGGGACACTGAGCACGCTTTCTGGTTTAGGGTAGGACCATGCTGAACGAATACGCTATTTTTTACCTCGAAAAAACGGCCGCTCCGGGAGTCGGGGCCCGCGCACTGGGGTTCCTTAGAAACGTCTGCAAAGCCGGCCTGGCCACCGGGGCCGTCGGCGCGCCCGTTAACGCCGCTTACCACTACTCAAACCGAAACGATCCAACCGATATTACCCCGGCCTTCGATTCTTTACGCCAACAACAGGCGGGCCGGATCCAGGGCTTGCAGGGTGGGTTGCAGCGAAACGATCTCGAAGCACAAACCCTGGCGGCGCACCACCGGGCCGTTCGCGAAAAACTGATGGAACAGTTGTCTGCGACCCCGCAACGCAACGCACAGGAATACGGGGGTCTTGAAGGAGAGTTCCAGTCCCCCGTGACGTCCTCGCTTGGTCACGGCCTGGCTACAGGAGCCAAGGCTGGGATGGCCGGGGCTGGGCTGTACGGCGGATTTAAAATAGGCCGGAAGTTCCTGGGGGGTTGATCCGTGTTCAAAGAAACCATTTTTGCTGCATCGACACAGGCCGGTCCTGGGTTGTCCATCTATGACCCGTGTTCGGCTATGGAAAAGACGGCATCGATCAAGATGGCGTTTTATTCTCCAGAGCTTAAAGTGTTCCTGGCTACGCTCAAGACCAATCCAGATTGGGCCTACGTGGTTTCTAACGCGATGACCGCCGGAGAGTCCTGGTCTTGCAACGAGAACGGTGACTTTTTTAGCCGCAAAGACCTTCGAAACAAACATCACACCTTTGTGGGATCCGCCTTTGTTTATCGCGATCATCACAACAAGCCAGGGTCCGGGCACCCTCGCTTTGGTCGCCCAGTTTTTTCTCAATTCAACGATCGGATGGACCGGGTTGAACTCGTTTTGAAGATCGCCAAGCACGATATTGAGGAAGGTGGCATCAAGTTTTCGTCCGGACAAGACATCCTGGCCCGCATCGAAAGAGGGGACCTCCTCCCGGTTTCGATGGGCACCAAGGTCAAGTTCGACGTGTGTTCCTATTGTGGCCACCGATCGAAAACCGTCAAAGAATACTGCGACCATCTCCACCCGGACCGGATGGGCTTGATGGGCAAGTATTTAAACGGAATCCGCGTGTATGCCATCAACCCAGACCCAGATTTTTTTGATATCTCAATCGTCGTGGTCGGTGCTGAGAAAACCTCTTTTACCTTCGAAAAGGTCGCCCGTCGCGTTACCGAAGCTCAGATCACCCCAAGCGTCGTCCTCGGGGACCGCCTGCAAAAAGAGGCTGCGGACCTGGACCTGTATCAGATAGCGCGGGCCCTGGCTGGTGGGCTAGATAATTTGCTTGGCGGATCCGAAGGTGGCTCCAGGGATATGTCTTTCGCCGAGGAATCCTCGGTTCTGGACGGATCCGGCGGGTTATCCGGAGCGTTGGCCGGTCTTTTGGGCGCCGGTGTCGTGGCCCGCCCGCACGAATTCGCCTCTATGGTTCTGCGTGGCGCTGACATGGAGGGGGCTTCTCGGGAAGTCTTGGACGCCAAGATCGTCCCGCTGTGTGAAGACCAGATAGAAGTCGGAAACATTTCTTTGCTGGCTGACCCACACATGGGGGTAGTCCCCGACGACCTGGTGGCCGAGAGATCGTGCAAGCCTGGATCATCTATGCTGCGCGCCAGGGTCCACGTTTTGCTAACCAAGAAAGCGACCCCGCGTCGGCCCTACGTGTTTGTGAAGAAATCGAGTTTGGCCGGATCTGGAAACCCGATCCTAAAGGCTATCGCAGCCACGGTTGGCCCTATCGCGACCAAATACCATGCTTATTTGCTCGAGGCCGTGCCCCAGGCAGTAAACATAGGCCTTAACGAGATTACCGCCGCCATGATGCTCGGGGTCCTCGGAGCCACGGCGAAGGACGTCCTGGTTACCGAGCATGGGTCCAAGACTTTCGTGGCCAATCCCGGATCCTTAGTGATCCAACCCGAAGCCGGTCCGCCGCCAATAAATTTTAACTCGAACCCCGAATATATCGCAGAGCTCTCAAGGATTATCGACGGAAGGATGCAGGGCCCCGGGCTCGAGAACCCGTCCCCTGGAAACGCCAAGGTCGCGGGTCTGTGTCAAGCCGTGGTTGGGTGCTTCGCCCCCCTCGCAGAAGTAAGGGGCTACGTGTCGCCGGACTTCTACGAGACCCTTAAGCTGGCCACCCTCAAGAAGATTGCCCGTGCCAAGCCCCCGGCACTGGCACTGGTAGCACGACTATGTCGCGGATAGACCGACATTTGCGCTGACTGGCTGATCCGTGAACTGGCGTGTGGACTCAAAAACGGGCCTAAAAATATAATCAGGACACTATCAAATGATTGTGGTCTGGGGTCCAGAAAAACCTCGGCGCCAATAATTTCCATATCGAGGAGTAATCGATGGCAAGCCTTCAAGAAATTTTCTCCGCTTTCCAAGTCCCTTTTGACCCTAGCGCGGGGATTCAAAAAACCGCATCCCAACCCAAAAACAGGGTTGAGGCCACTGCCGACCAGATCATGAACGAACTCCGAAAAGTCGGCGAACACCAGAATTACGATGCTTCTTCGGAAGCCATCGTTCCTCGCCAGACTGGCGAGTCCCCCAAGCCGGCACAAAACCCAGACGCCCAGACCACCTGGAGCGGTCAGCAGGGTGGCGTTACCGCGCCCGCCGCGCAGGCTATTCGAAAAGACAACGTGATCGAGAATGCCGCGGCAATCAAAGACAAAAAAGGCAACGAACTCGGCAATGATTTTCAGATCTCCAAAGCCCCCCAGGTCGGTGGCGAAAAAACTGCCGCCGAAGTCCAATTCGCCAACGCCGCGCTGTCCTTAGCAGCCGACCGGGTCATCAAGATGGCCATGCAGGGTCAAGCCCAAGCGACCGCGCAGGTCGCCGACGTGGCAGCCCGCGTGGATATCGCGCTGCAGGCCGCTTGTAACGACAACGAAGCCCTCAAGAAAATTGCTCGCGGCGGTCTGGGTTCTTTGCTGGCCCATCAGGGAGCCGAGATGCTCGGACGTGGAGCTAGTGCAGTCGCGAATCTTCCGGGCCAGATTGCCGGGGGTTTGCAACGTAAAGTCCTTAATCCGATGGGACAAGCTCTCGAAGGGACTTTGCAGGCAGGACACTACGACCAAGCCCCGCTTACCTATCAATTGGCCCGCCTCCTCCAGGGGCAAGACCCGGGAGTCGTCGCCAAAATGCTCTCCGGAGGTGGCTTAACCGCCGGCGCAGCTGGAACCGGTTATGGCATTGGCCGTGGCGTAAACGCCGCCCGAGGCTATTTCGGCGGCCAGGACCCCCAACAGGAACTCCCTCCGGAACTCCAACAAAAGGTTGCCATGCTGAACGCGGTGGCTCAAGAAAATTTTCAGATCAAACACGCTATCGACGAAGCGCAGGCCGCTGGAATCCAGCAAGCCGCCGCCTCCAACACCCAGGAAAAGCTTAACCAGCTCATCCAGGCTGCCGAAGCGCTGAAAGAAGAAATCAAAAAGAAAGACGGCGGTGACGCTGCCCCGCCTCCGGCCGAAAAACAGGCCTCCCCCGCCCAGATCGATAAACTGGCCGAAGCGATCCTGTCTAATCGGGACGTGTGCCAGGCTCTCGCCCGCAAATTTCAGTAAAGGAGGGCCATCATGGCTCAACTAGAAGACTCTTTTCGGCTGAAAGTTGCGGCGCTGATGGTCGCCAAAGAACGCTGTTCCAGGGAAGACCTCCAGGAAAAGCTCGCGGCCATCACTACCGAGCTGGATGCATTACACATTGCGATCGACCTTGCTCGCGGCGAGAAAATAACCCTCGACGATATCTGCAAGGTTGCGGCTGACTTGTCCAAAAGGGACATCAAAGTGGTCAAGCAAGCCATGGCGCTCGGATTCTCGGGTTTCATCAATCCCCCGGACGCCTTTGCAGGCGGCCTGGAGAAAGAAGCTCGCGGTACCGGAACTGCCGGAAACCAACAGGAAGATGAAGCCTGGGGTAGGATCGGCGAATATCTCGAAAATTTCAATACAAGAATTACCTCTTAAAGGAGAGCAAAATGGCTGAAGCCGTTTACACCAAAGACGATTTTAAGAACTACGACGTTCTTAAGTGGCATGGTGCAGAACGCCGAGATTATCCGATCGCCGGCGCCCTGACCGATACCGTCACCAAAGGCGAGCTCCTCACCAAAGTCAATGGTGAGCTCGATTGGGCCACCGCGACCTCTGTCGTAGTCCTCCCTCTTTTTAACCCCATTATCAATTCTCTGGCTGCCGGATTTGACTCCAAGGCTTCCGGCACCGCGACCGTGGTCGAAGGCCGCCATCAGGCTTTATTCCTGATCGGGGAGCTCATCGACTCCGCCGTTGTGGCAGACCAGGAACTCGCCGTTGGTACCGTCAACGGGAAGAACGGCCTCGTGCCTGCCGCCCTGGGTAATCGAGTGGTCGCCCGCTCCGTCGTGAAAAACGGAAATGCCTGGGTAGTCGACGTGCTCGAACAGAGCGGCGTGAAAGCTTAAGGAGCTGAAAGAATGCAACTGTTAAACACAGACAACGACCAATTCGAAAAATTAGCCGAATGCCAGAAGGTCAACCAGCAGTTCATGCAGCTCGTTCGCTTTGGCGATCCCCAAGAGCTGAAAAAATTCGCCCAGGAATATGGAAACGCGTGGATCAAGGTCCGCTTAAGAGAGCGTGCTGTCATGCGGAAACTCCTGATGTTCGGGAACGTTACGGTCAGCGATCGCAACGTCCAGCGCAACACTCTCGACGACACCCTGGTCTACATGAAAGATATCGAGCCTTTCTCTCGCGCAGCCTCCGTCGTGACCATCCGTGGCCGCGGCGAAGCGCAATATATCGAAGGGAAACGCTACGCCATCCCGTTCGCCAAGTTCGTCACCCCGCTCTTCATGAAAGACGAAAACGAACTCCTGGCCTATGACCTCCCCCTCAACCAGATCATCGAGGAAAACTCCGCGAAAGACCTGGAAGAGAAACAGGATGCCATCGGTTTCGCGAAAGTCAATCAGATTATCGCTGACCGCGAAACCCTCTTCGCTGGCTCCGCGAAAGTCACTGGCAACGGCGAGATCACCAAAGAGAAGATCCTGGATCTCTTCAACCTGCTGGATCAGCGCCGCCTGGTCGCCGATGCACTGGTCATGACCTGGACCTCTTACAACTCTTTCTTGAAACAGACCCTCCAGACCTTCGGCGATCCCTTGCTCTCTGAGATCATCCAGAAGGGTTACACATACGACCGCATCCTGGGCCGCAAGGTATACATCTCCGTGAAGAACGACATCATCGACGTTCTGAATTCCAATGGTTCCGGCATGGTGACCAAACGGCGCGTATACGCCTTTGCCGCCCCCCGGTATCTGGGCGACTTCAAAGTGTTGAATGACACCAAATTCTACATCGAGAACCGCTTCGGCACCGTGATGTCTCAGCTGTCCGAGATGGCCGCCATCGGCTTCGGGAATATCCACGCCATGGCTTGCCTCGAGATGACTGTCTGACGTTAGTCTTGCTTGGTTAGTCTGAAAAGGCTAAGATAAGGGGGGCGGTCGCAAGACCCCCCTCTATTTTTTTATAAAACGAGGTATCTATGCAGTACATCGGCGTTTGGTTAAAACGCAAAGAAGCCTTTTCGATCACCGGGATTGGGTTTATCCTTCCTGACTATAATTCCCGAGCAAACCATTTCCATGGGCCTGCGTGCCGGTTCGAATCGCTGAAAGCCATTGAAGCGTTGCCACAGGAAATGCGTGAAGCGGAGCTCCCCCGAGAACTCGTCACCCTCAAGGCCGTCGGAGCGCTTGACTTCGACATCTTCTCAGACCGCGCCCAGCTTATCAAAGTTAAACCCCAGGCCACCCAGCCAGCCGCCCCGACCGGATCCGCTGCAGCCCTCGGGGATATCATGAGCAAGAAAGGTGTGCGTGGCGCCGAAGAAAGCATTTTGTCTGCCGCCAACCTGGGGACTCCATTGGCTCCCGAAGCGCCAGGAATCACCGAGGTAAGCGCGACCGCAGTTCTTGGCAAGTCCGGGGATGCCGCAGCGCTGAATGCATTGAGAGATCCGACGGTATCCGCCGACTCCGTGCTGAATCGAGCGGTGCCGCTGTCTGAGGTCGACATGTCGCTTCCTCTGTCTTCGGATGCCGCCAAACCATTGCCAAACGGCCCCAAAAAGGCTCGCTTCAAAAAATAGGGGTTCAAGATGGCTCAACGGCGCACCTTACAAGACTTCATGAAGTTTCTTGCGATTGCCCTGCAGAACTCTGCTGCGCAAAACCCTAATTTGTGCGCCGACGAGTCTTCTCCTGTCGAGCTTGAATACTACCTGGAGATGGCTCGGGACTACTACAATACCCAGCCTCCATTAGCCAACTACCAGTTCGAAAACTTTCCATCGTTTTCCTGGCTGATCCACCGAGCCGTGATCGAGGCCTTGTTTTGTAAGGGGTTGGTGCAGGACCGTAACACCGTAAACGTTGTGGTCTACGGTGAAAACATAGAAGACTTCGGGAAGGGCGATAAGTTCACTAAATGGATCCAGGTGCTGGTTGGATCAAGTGAATCCCACCTAGACAACCTCAAGCGAGCCATCAATATCTCCAATGGCTTTGCGGATTCGCATTCGCAGTATGCTCGGCTAAGGATTATTTCCTAAGATGGCCATGCTCACCCGAAACGATCTGATCGTCAAGAACGACGCCGGGGCGCTGGATATCGTGTTTTCAGGCATCCGGGTCCGCCCCGTCTCCAGGGATTCTATCGAGGTATCGTGGGAGCTCTCTAAGTTCGGCGAAGACTGGGACGATATCGGCTGGCTTCTCGAACGGTCCGAGGTCCAACACGATGGGTTCGCCCCGGTATCCCCGATAATCACCAACTCCAGAATGTACCTGGATAACCCGGTAGACCAGCTTCATTCTACCCGGTGGTGGTACTACCGCGTCGTGGCTGTATGTGTCAACCAGGACTCCGACCGGTATTTGTGGTCGGTAGAGTCCACGTCGCAGATCGCCGCAGCCCAGGCACGTGAAGACATCTTTCGGGCATCCGGGTGCAATAAATCTTTGCCGGCGTGCGCGGGTGGATCCCCTGGAAACCCTTACGTGGACCCACGAATCGCCCAGGCCGACAAGATCCGCCGATTCTACCAGAAGTCCCGCTCTGGCTATACCCAGGAATGCACGGTTTACCACAAGAAGACCGTCGGTGACCGATGCAAGGATTGCTGGGACTTCATCCTGAAACGGGTGAAGCGCCATAATTGCCCAAATTGTAAAGGGACCGGTTACCGCGGCGGCTACTACCGCCCCATAGGTCCGGTCTACATCAAGTTCGAGGACCTATCCAAAGAGCAGGCGTATAATATCTGGAAGACGGAAGCCAATTTCGGGATGACCCAGATCCGCATACCAAACTTCCCGCATGTCCGGCCCCGGGACCTGGTGGTCGAAAATGCGTCCGGAAGGTGTTGGGTGGTAGAACCTCCAGTGAACTACGCCGGAGGGGATGTGGTAGTCCAACAGTTGGCAATCGTCTCATCAATAGAGTCTGATGACATTCGCCAGGATCTCCCGGCGATACGCGCAGTCATCCCTACGACAGCCGTCATCGGAGGGTTTCCGGCAGAGGCGATCCTTCGGGCGCCTTATATGGAAATCGTCAAAACAGAGTTGGCCAAGGCCGACATAGATAAAGGGGTTTATTAGTATGGCCATCACCGTAAAAGAAATCAAAGTCAAAGATTACATCCGCAATTGCAATTCCGACCGCAAGGTCCTGGATACCGTCTTTAAAGCCACCGTCTGTGCCAAGACCTGCACCCGCAAGAATTGCACCAACCACCCGGACCAGAAAAAATAAAGGGGGCGCCCCGTGGAAAAGACCGCTGTCGAAAAATTTGACGCTGCGCTGGTCGCTTACCTTGAAGCCGTCGACCTGGAAAAGCTGGCGGCCGGAAGGTATGGGGCAGACCAGATCCGGCAATGGCTCGGTAGCCGGGCGTCAAAGGGAATGCCCGGTATGGAGCACCTCGTTGAGCGTTCTTTGTCATCCCCTGGCGGGACCGGCCAGCGCATCGGAAATGCGGTCGAGTCCATGGTCAGAAAACCAGGTGAATACTCCAATGTCCCTGGAGCGATGGATGCCCTGCCGAGCTCTTTGCAAGCGAAAGACCGCCAGGTGAATGCCTTTGGACAGGCCGTCCAGGGGGCTAGAAAGCAGCGTGGCGATCCTTTGGCCGAGAGAAATTGGCTGACCAACGCAGAAAGCGCAGGACACGCAGGGTCTAACACGAACCCATATACCGGTCTGCCGTCTGTTGGCGGGGCTGGTCTCCCACTGGCTAAAGTCCCTCCGGAAGTGGATCCGGTGGCAAATGCTGTCTCTGAGAAGTTAAGGGCGATGTTTGCCGGAACGCCTGCCTACCAAAGGCGGTAACGCTTGCCCCAGCCAACGACCCAAACCACCGCCGCCACCACGGAAAATTTTAACTGGGCTCACCGATGCGGGCCGCTGGCCACACTCGTGCGTCTGGATATCGGGCCAGACGGAGTTGGGACTTACGTCAAGCACGTCGTCATTTTGTTTCTGGACGGTTTCTTTTGCCAGCGTCCCGAGGGCTATGAATTCCTTTGTGTAAAAGGAGACGAGTCCCGTTCGCGCCTCAGGATCCGGGACTCCTACGCTATCGACGCAGACTCCGACGAATCCTTTCGCCCGCACATCTGCGTGATGGCCGGGGGCTTGCAAAAGATTACCAATTTCATCGGCGAAGACATGACCGACCATGATCTTAATACCTCTATCGAGCACGCATCCGCCTTGCACCAGGGCTCTTTTACTTTGCGTTGCATCGGCAGAGGCGCTTCGACCGAAGCGGACCGGTTGTCTTCCGTCGTTTACACTTTGCTGATCCGCCATCGAGATATCTTGAAGGGCCTCGGGTTCCACACCGTATCACAGCCGACACGCTCCGGAGAAAGGATCGCCTCTTATCGAAACCAGTCGAAAGTCGAAATAAAGGCCATGGAATGCGACGTTTCCTTTCAATTCACCTTCCAGGAAGATTGGACCAAGCAGGACAAAGTCGTCTGGCTGGCTGAACTCGGCTATAAACTTGGCATCGCCACGAAAGACCAGCTCGACACCTTTAATCACGTCCGAAGGGACGCGGTGGGCCGTTACCTCAATGCTTCAGCGCTTAAGCTTCACGAGGAAACTCAACCCTAAAATTCGACGTTGGCCTAAAGTCTTGCGCCGAATATAATACGGGGAAACTCTTTCGGAGGTCCCCAGCATGGCTGACCAAGGAATCCTTCCTCCACGGATCCGCGTAAATTACATCTTTCAAAATGAGCGCCCGACGATCTATCGCCCTATCCTGGATGCGATTGCCATCGGGGAAGCGTATCAGATCCGAAAGCTTAATAACGCCGGAACCTACACCGGCTTTCTCACGACCTACGCCTATCCCGATCTGATCTCGACCTCGATCCTGGACCTGGCCTCGGTCAGTGCGCATATCGAAGGGGTGGCCGGGACGATCCCAATTGATGTCGCTCCTAACTTGGTTACTGGGACCGATGGTTATACCAACTCAGCCGACGTCAATGTTTTTCGGACCGACGTTCCGAACGCATTCGCTACCCTGGCTGGCGACGGAACCGAAGTCCTGGAAGTCTTGACGGGCCCCAACGCGGGGATCTACAAGATCCTGTCCAAGACCGCTACCACCGTCACCCTGGCTGAAACGCTTGGGTTAAACCAGACCGACCTGAATTTCAAAGTATTCGGACCTGGCTACCTGGTGCGCACCTATGGCGTCGTGGTTGGCCCAGGATACGACAACGGGAACATCCTGGTTTCCTATACCGCCAAGCGGACGGACCTCGGTCTTAAACCCTTTACCTATGCGAACCAGGACGACCTCGAAGCGATCTTCAAGCAAGAGGAGATCATCCCTGAGAACCCACTCGCTTTCGCTTGCCAGCTCATCATTGCCAATGCCGGACCGGTTGAAGCCCGTGGCCTTGGGATTAACGAGGATACCCTCCCCGAACACGAGGGGGCTATCTCCATCCTGGAAGTCGAGCCGAATAGTTACTCGATTGTTCCCTGCACCCAGGAGCCTGCGTACCTCATGGCTTACCGGGAGCACGTAGAAGACTCTTCTTCGCCCGAAGGCCGCAACGAGCGGATCCTTTGGGGTTCACACAAATTGATTACCCGCGACACCCTGGTCGCGTCAGTAGGAACTGACGGAACCGTCTCGGACACCATCGTCCCAGGCCAGAATGACGTTTTTGTAGCCGCGTCCGGCGACTTCGTCGATGACGGGGCCTTGCCCAACATGTTCCTTTACGACCTGACTCACGACAAATCCTACGTGATCTTGTCGGTAACCAACGGGACCACCTTAAGGCTTTCGACTTTCCCCACCACCGCTCTTGCGGACATCCAGTGGGAAATCGTGATCGATTTCTTCGATCGCTCCGAAGAAGCTGCGAACATCCGGGCTCGCGGAGCCGCCTACGCTTCGCGCCGGGTCAGGATGATCTGGCCGCCAGAGTGCGAAATCGTTGATGGCCAGGGCGGATTTAAAGACTATCCCTCCTACTACATCGGTGCCTGTTATGCCGGCCAGTTGTCTTCGTCTCCGCCGCAGACCCCATTCTCTAAACGGCCGGTCGCCGGGATCTCTGGCCTTAAGCGCTCCAACAAATACTTCTCCCAGGCCCAGCTCAATCAGATCGCCGCCGGCGGAAACTGGATCATGGTCCAGGAAGCCGAAGGCGCCCCCGTGCAGTGCCGGCACCAGCTCACCACTGATGTGACGTCACAAGAGCGAAGAGAAGCTTCTTTGACCCACGACGCTGACTTTATCGGAAAAACCTGGCGCCTGACCCTCGACCCGCTTACGGGCCGCAACAACATCAACCGAGACCTCATGCTCCGGCTGAACATCGCCTGCAACGCGTTGATTGCCGAGGATATCTCTGCTGGTCGTTTGCGCGAAGGATCCAAGTTGATCTCGATCTCTGAAGATCCGAATGACTCTACCAAAGTAAATTTCTATGTTGCCGCGAACCTGCCGAAGCCCTTCAACCTCGGCGACGTTTTCATCCTGGTCATCTAGGGAGGACCTAACTCATGACATTAGCAGTTAAAGATTCTGCCGCGTTTGGTCTCGACAATTGGGATTATGAAAATTCCCACGTCCAGACACGCAATGAAATCAACGAAGGACGCTTCATTTCGTCCGAACAAGTCCTGGTCGTGGCCGGTCCTCCCCGCCTGAAAGATACCTCAAGAACCGGCGCGTCCGGGGATGGGTTACAGGTGTTGTCCGCGTCGGACCTTGGGTCCGGACAAAACGCCGAAACGTTGTTCCCGGTAGGCACGGTCGAAGTCGCCACCATATCCCAGCAAAAACAGCTCCAGAAGGTATTCGAGATCGGTTCCAAGAGGTCTTATTTCCTCCCCGGAAACCACTTCGGAAACCTCTCGCTGCAAAGGATTTTGGTCCATGGCCCGAACCTGGCACGGGTGGCTTACGCCTATTATTCCACCAGCAGGATCAAGCCCATCGGCCCGTCTTACGGTGGCATGACGACCCTTACCAACAACACCACCGAAGAAAACATGCAGAAGGTCGCGGCGGCCGTGATGTCGGGACTGGGGTCTGAGATCGACGATATCATGCCCGAGATCAAAACCAACCCGGGTTTCAACTCGCAGTACTACAATCTGTCTTCGTCTCTGTTTGACCAGCCCATGGGTTGGGGATTCATCCTTTGCGACTCCCGGAAACGGATCGTTGCCGGGTTCTACCTGGAATGTTGTATGACCGCATCCCACAACATCACCATCCAGGCGAATTCCACGATGATCATGGAAGGGATGAACTTCCAGTTCGACCGCATCGCTCCGATCAACGTGGTCGGCGCGGACTCCAATCCGACCTCGACGGCTGGTTTGGATAAGATGCTTACCGGCGGAATCGCTGACCTGGCTGGCGGGGCTTTCGGGATCCCAGGACTTGGCGTTTTAGCCCAAGCTGCATCGTCTTATCTCGGTGGGTAAGCCCCCGAATAATCGGCGCTAAAAAAACGGGCCCTCTGGATTACCAGGGGGCCCGCCGATTTTAGGTGACTTGGGGATCATTTAAAGGCTCTGGACACCTCCCCAAATATAAAACCGAACATCCAGTGGGATAGCAACCCCATCAGTTGGTTCACGGTTTTATCCAACAAAGACACCGTAATTTCAAATGCGGTCCATCCTAAGGCACGGAACCGCTCGATCAGATGGTCCATTTTGCGGACTCCTTTGGCTCTGAAGAACTTATAACCGAAATCCAATGGGCTTCCGCCAACAAAAAGGGCGCTGGTTTTAAGGCCAGCGCCCAGGAGGCTTGGTGCGGACACACGTGGGGATCGAGTTTCAATCAGGCTTCGGTGGCGGCGCTGGGTTGGCCGCGAAAACGGAGTCCACGGGCATGGTCTTGGCTTTTTCCATGTGGTTGGAAATGGGGTAGGTTATCCTACCGTCACGGGACTTTCCGGTTTTTGGGATGTGGGGTGACCTACAGTGCGGGGTTCCACGGTATCGACAACCCTTGCACCCCATAGTCCCCTCGGTTTGTCCCTTCCAGCACTCTTTTTCTTCGATTAACCCTTGGTCCCAGTTTTTAATCATACGACAATCCTACCATCCCCCACGTTATTTTGGCAACCCGGAAATCATTTGCGCTCAGGGTCGTATAGCTCTTTTCCGAGAATAGCGCCAGACAGTCCATCTCTGGGACCGCTCCTGGGCCCCTTTCCTTAGACCAGCGGCAATTGCCGCAGGAATGCGTTTCTTTCATTTCTTTGCTCCTGTCGGTTTCTTCGGGACTACGTCAAATGACTTGCCAGTTTTTGATTCTTGATGTTGGTATAGCGCAAAAAGGACCTCTTGATACGTGAACTTATTCCCGGGACGCGCCAAGATCCTTTTCACCAGGGTATCACGAGGGATGGAGATCTCTTCCAGAATGAACTCGCGGGGAACCCCCATCCCTTCCATGGTCTTGAGCGATGCCTCGTTAATCGGATACGAAAACGAGGTCGTTGGGTCCAACCGCCACTCGGACGCGGCATCCAGTTCCAGCGGACCTTTGGCGGTCACGTGCTTCTTGAGGTTCGCCTTCGCCTTTTTCACTCGCTCCCCGGCCAGATAAACGATCTTCCCGTATTCGGCCGGCGGCATATGCAAATCCGACAACCGATCCGTTCCTTCCATCGCCGAATATTGCTGGTATTCCGGGCACACTCCATGGCACTGGCACCAGTCACACGCGGTCCCGATGGACGGCGCCCACTTAGTTTCCGCCTCGAGCTCGGCGATTTTCTGCAAGAGGTCCTGGCGAGCGTATTTCATTTGGTCTGGTTCTATGACCCCGTCCCTGAACGTTGCTCGGTTTCCGGAAAAGTCTGCGTCCGCGGCAGACCGCCAGTGCCGGGGAAACACATACTTCTGGCGGAAAGCCATGCCTTGCAGCCCGGGCTCTTGGGCCAAACAACACACTCCATAAAGCAATTGGTTGTTCTCTTTAAGCCAGGAGTCCCCGGGGACCTCGCGTGTGGTTTTGTGGTCTACAACCGAAACCATCTTCCCCGAAAGAAAGTAATAGTCCAGGATGGCCAGGTAAACGCAGCAGGGGTCTATTTCAGAGCACGGCTGGCAAAGATGGTTTACAGCCACCGGGGCCTCCACCCCTACGGCATTCTTTACCCAGAGATCCGTGTCGGACACCAACTCGAATCCGTGCCAGGCCAAAAACCGGAAATCTTGGCGGTCGGCGTCGCATCCGGGAGGGATATCCCCCAGGTGCCTATCGAGGATCTGGGTAAATAGCCTTGGATCCCGGGGGATCTTTTCGCCACGATCCAGGAACTGGTAGAGAGTCGTCAGGTAGTCCGACATCAGGCCGTGGTAAGCGGTCCCGACGCGGGAAGTATCTTCGGGGCCCCCGTACTTCACAATGGAAACTATCGTTCCCGCTGGCTTCCCTCCAGCCGTCACTACGTCCGGGCGGACGGCGTCTACCCGCGAGTCTATCTGGACCAGGTAA
>ERZ1292625.2707-Hain-H41-01um-R1-2707-length-15777-cov-9_pt1 | contig 15777 bp, 16 predicted proteins | sample MGYA00564400_ERZ1292625 | MGnify/ENA primary metagenome ERZ1292625 (study PRJEB36523, sample SAMEA6512639) | groundwater metagenome | collected 2019-01-08 | study: AquaDiva: Metagenomics assemblies of 32 groundwater samples | reverse complement strand
GGCAGTTTAGAGCCACCACGCGCTCCGCGCGTGCGATTAGTCCTTTCGTTCAAAATAGGTTCGAGCAAATGCTAAAATAACACCACCAAACGAAACATTGTCGGAATTAAGAAAACGGAGCGATTTTGCGGGAGCCAAAATCGCGCTGTCATTTTTTTCAAAACCCTTTCCGCCTACGGCGGAAGCGACATTGACAGCGCGATTTTGGCTTCCGCAAAATTGCTCCGCTTATTTAATTCTGAACAAGTTTCGTATGGTGGACCCGAGGAGATTCGAACTCCTTGCCTCCTGAGTGCAAAACAGGCGCTCTACCAATTGAGCTACGGGCCCATGAAAAACAACTGACACAGCTTCGCGGACATGTGACATTTGACAGAATCTCAGAGCCAAGCCGGCTGGTCACCTGTCAATTGTTACTGGTCAAAGGTTATCCATGCCATTCTACCTTATTTTTTCTGTAATGCAAGCGTAACAATGTAGTCGACAAACTCTGGAAGAGAGAGCCCGTGAAGCGCGAGGGACTTTGGAAGAAGCGATGTATCGGTCAAACCGGGAAGCGTATTGACCTCAATCAAGCATGGACCTTCATCGGTCAGAATAAAATCGTAGCGAGCATAGTGGCGCGCACCGAGATGCGTGTGAGCGAGAATGGCTGTTTCTTCAAGCGTGCGGCGTTCACTATCCCCCATGCGAGCAGGCCCAACGGGATGAGCTAAATTTCCATACTTCTGATTGTAGTCAAAAAGTGTATTCTCGGAAAGCAATATTTCGAGCGGGGGAGTTGCGTATGCGCCCTCGTCACCCGAGGAATCAATTACTCCGAGCGTCACCTCGCGTCCGCGCACATATTCTTCGATGATTGCTTTTTCAGCATATGCGAGTGCGTGCTCTATTCCTGAAACAAGTTCTTTATCATTGTGCGCAAGTGAAAGTCCTATCGACGAACCGCCGGAAAGCGGTTTTACAACATAAGGTGCGCGTATTTCAGCGCCAACGCGAGAAACAACATCGCTCACCTCTTCGCCACGCGCCACCACCAAGCCACGCGGAACTTTAATACCAACCGCCGAAAAATATTTTTTCGCGAGTTCCTTATTCATTCCAATAGCCGAAGATAAAACTGTTGAACCAGTGTAAGGAATATTAAAAGTTTCTAGAATTCTTTGAACTTTGCCGTCTTCGCCAAATTCCCCGTGGAGCGCATTGAAAACAACATCAACATGTTGAGAAAGCTTCGCTGGGCTTGTGGGTCTGCCGTCAATGTGCCACTCACCAGCATTTGTGATTAAAATATCGTGCACTTCGTATTTGTCATTCGAAAGCGCGGCAAGCACATTACCGCCAGTACGAAGAGAGACATGGTATTCACTACCAAGTCCGCCACGCATAACACCGACTCGAAGTTTTGTCATACGATTAGTATACTCTATCGTTCACGCCTGCAAAAGTGTTTTATTGATTTTCGCTCTCATTCTGTTAGTATGGTTGAACAGGTAATAGATTGCCGGAGTGGCGGAATGGTAGACGCGCACGACTCAAAATCGTGTCTCGCAAGGGGTGGAGGTTCAAGTCCTCTCTCCGGCACAATGAGTAACAACCAATTGTATAAAATAGTCATCTTTTGCCTCGTAATCTCTTTACTCCTCACTATTGCTGGGGTAAGTGATTCTTTCAAAATTTTACGATGGGAGGTTTTGTCAGTCTCTATCCTACTTGCAATTGTAAGCTTTTCTTCAAGACGTTATTATTGGGGAATAATATTTTTGACATTTGCGGCACTATTTAACCCATGGTTAAGACTATCACTCTCGAGAGCAGAATGGATATTCGCTGATATTGCGCTCTCTGTTTCTCTCATCTTTTGGTTTTTTGATTATTTTCAAAAGTACCACAAAGGATTACTATTTGAGAGATTTATACAACATAAATTCCCCGAACAAGAATATGTAATCGTAAGTGCCACAAAGGACCTGCACAAAAAACTCAAACGATTTGTTGAATCAGACGCAAACCCTGATTTTGTTTTCCGAGGGAGAGCCACTGGAAAAACTTTTGCCGTTGAATGTAAATATCGCTCTGCATATGCAATAGGAAGCCGTGGAGACGAGGGCATCTGGTGGAACGAGGTCCAGGGTAATCGCTATCTCCACTATTCACAACAAGAAAATATTCCCGTCTATGTCGCCATCGGAGTTGAAGGAAACCCAAAATCTCCAAAAATAACTGCCCTTATTCCTATTGAAATTATCCAGAAACAATATTTTAAATTTATTCCCAGAAAAGTTATCGACCAATATCCATTAACATCAATAAGGTAATCAACTGCCAAAGGTTAATTGTTCTTCTATGTATCTTCCCCACAAAAAAATCGGTATTTCACAACACTTGACATATTACCCAAACGAGCGCATTCTTACTGAAGGTGTCATTACTAACGATAGTCAAGAGATTAATAAAAATTACAATATGCAAATAACACTAAATTACAAATGGATATCAGCCGTTCTCGTTCTTGGGGTGGCGGTCTTTTCTCTCATCTCATGGACGCTCGCTCAAGCGGCAGGCGAAACAATCACCGTCTGTGTTAAAAAAGGAGGAGCAATGTATATGGTTGGCGAAGGGTTAAAACGAGCTGACTGTAAAGACAACGACCAGTTACTTAGCTGGAATGTTACAGGACCACAAGGACCGCAAGGTTTACAGGGAATACCAGGAGCTATTGGACCGACGGGTCCACAAGGACCAATTGGCCTAACAGGAACAGACGGTGCACAAGGACCAGTTGGCCCACAGGGTCCTCAGGGGATTCAAGGTCCTGCTGGAACAAGCACAGGAAATCTCGTTAATAAATCTCGAGTATATCAAAAGATTGCGGGAGGAGACTTTAATTCTCGCGGATTTCGTGTTCTTGAACCATTCTGTGATAACGCAAACGACATCTTGCTGACATCATACTACACAGCTTTCGGTTCTGTGTTCCCATACACTTTTAGATTTGAGTCATTTGTGCCTACATTTACGCCGTCCGGTATTGATAGCGCGCGACTTGCATTTAACGTAGATGTAGATTCTAATACTGGCCCCGATACTGACTGGCCTGATTATCTTACTTTCTTTAGTCCACTAAGTGTAAATGTGTTTATAACTTGCCTTCGCGGTGAATAGCGATAGATAGAAAGTAAAAACCTCCGGCCTTTTTAAAAAGGTCGGAGGTTTTTACTTTCTGGACTTCGAATCAGCTGATTCTGAATTAGTAAATTTACGTCTCGGACGCAGTCTTGGACATAAACATTTTTTTGACTTTACAGACTGATCTAAATCTTCCCCACCAAATCCAAACCTGGCTTCAATGTCTCCTCGCCCGGTTCCCAGCTTGCGGGACACACATTGCCACCATGCTCGCGGACAAACTTTGCCGCCTGAAGTTTGCGCACAAGCTCTTTTGCATTGCGCCCGACATCATTGTCATTCACCTCAACAGTACGAAGAATTCCATCAGGGTCGATGACGAATGTCCCGCGAAGGGAACGCCCTTCTTCAGGAATAAATGTGCCAAACATATGACAAAGCTCGTGCCGCGTATCAGCGAGCATTGGGAACTTAATTTTTTTAATAGCAGGTGAAGTATCGTGCCATGCTTTATGGACAAACACAGTATCAGTAGAAATCGACAAAACTTCGCCACCGAGCTTCTGAATTTCCGCATAATGCTCTGCCATCTCCTCAAGCTCCGTAGGGCAAACAAATGTAAAATCAGACGGATAAAAAAAGAGGATGAGCCACTTACCACGATAGTCGGAAAGTTTAATCTTTTTAACCTCCTCATCGTGAAATGCATCGACTTCAGTGTCAGGAATCTCGTGCCCAATCTCGGCAAGCATTGGCACATTCATAGCTACTTCACACCCCCCACAACACTCATTTTTATCTTTATGTTTCATGGTAAAAGTTTGTTATTTGTTAATATATGAGTAATATACCAAAATGAGTGAAAAAGAGAAAGTCATCGTCGTTGTTGGGCCAACTGCCTCAGGCAAAAGCGCCATTGCTATTGAAATTGCGCGCATTGTCGACGGTGAGGTTGTTTCCACTGATTCTCGTCAGATATACACAGGACTCGATATTGGCACAGGAAAGGTCACGAAATGTGAGATGCAGGGTGTTCCACACCACTTGCTCGATGTGGCTAATCCAAAGCGTTCTATGTCAGTAGTGCAGTACGAGAGACTAGCCACTCGCGCCATCAAGGATATTCTAGAGCGCGGAAAGGTGCCAATACTTTGTGGTGGCACCGGCCTATACATTGACGCAGTTCTCACCACAGCATCATTTCCTGCTGTGCATCCGAATCCGAAACTGCGAAAAGAACTTGAGAAACTTTCTGCTGAAAAACTTTTTGAAAAACTGCAGAAACTTGACCCAGCTCGTGCTGAAACTATCGATGCGAAGAATCCTCGCCGTCTCATTCGCGCTATTGAAATTGCAAAAACCCTAGGTAGTGTACCAGAACGCTCTCCTGCAATAGAGCGTTACAATACACTTTACATCGGACTCACACTTCCCAAAGACGAACTTGCGAAACGTATTCACGCACGACTCATTGCACGCATGCGACGCGGCATGGTCGCAGAAGCACACCGCTTGCACACAGTAGGACTTTCATGGAAACGCATGGAATCGCTTGGCTTGGAATACCGCTCTCTCGCGCAATTTTTGCAAAACAAAATTTCGAAGGATAATATGCTCATTGATCTAGAAATCGCCATTCGCCAATACTCAAAACGCCAAGTGGTTTGGTTTAAGAAAAATAAAAAGATTAAGTGGGTCAAGCCGACTGAAACTAAAAAAATCCTAACTGCTGTCAAAAAGTTTATAAATTAATTTGCGGGCCACGAGGAGTCTCTCCCACTAGTTACTAAGTCTGCTCAAGTGATTACACTTTGCGCGGACTAAGTACTCTCGGTCCCACCTCGGCGACCCAGTGAGTACACTGTGTGCCCGCCTGCGGTTTTCGAGTCCTCGTGGACCTCGCAGTAACAACAAAACCCAGATACATTCGTATCTGGGTTTTGTTACTGCGGGCCCACGAGGACTCGAACCTCGGTCTGCGCGTTTGGAGTGCGATATTCTACCACTGAACTATAGGCCCTTCTTAACAATCGAGAGTATACCAAAATATACACAAAAAGAAAAACCCGGCAGTGCCGGGTTTTTGCTACTTCTTTGCTTCCTTGTGAACGGTATGGGCGCGGCACCAATTACAGAATTTATCGAGCTCAATCTTACGCTCAACAAGCTTTTTGTTCTTGCGAGTCCAGTAGTTGATGCGCTTACATTTCTTGCAGGCGAGTTTTATAAGTTGGTCCTGTGACATATAGATTACTATATATTCTGCGCTCACTCGGAAATTAAAACTTGCTAGTTTTAATTTCGCTCATTCACTTGAATATAGTTTCCCTATCCTACTATAAAGGGTCGAAAAAGGCAAGAAAGTGGTCTTCCTTACGCACAAATACAGAAAAATCCCCATTTGGGGATTTTTCTGTATTTGTGCGTAAGGAAGGATTCGAACCTTCGAAGGCCGAAGCCGGCAAATTTACAGTCTGCTGCGATTGACCACTCCGCCACTTACGCATATTTTATCTTAGTCTCCTCGATCCATTCCATCATTACTTTAAGTAATTTCTTGTCGGAATACCTTATATGTACCATGCCGTAGGGCATCTTGTCCAGCATCGCTGGGTTGAAATCTTTGCGCACATATGGTTTCGTAAATTGTACTAAGGGAATCTTGGTTTCCTTACTCCAAAATCTAAGCAGTTTTCCTGAATCCTGATTTGAATAACAATAGAGCAGTACACGCAACCTTTTTTCATCCACACCACATATTCCGCGCAAAAAACGCAGAAAAACTTTCACCATAATCACATCACTATTTGCCAAATCAATGCCGCTGCTTTTTTCTGTTTTGTAACCCTCACCCCAATACAAAGTAACACCTACCGTTTTAAGAATCTCTTGTTCCGCTGTTAAATTTTCTTTCATGCGATATGAAAGAGGTTTATACATAAAACGAACGACGCTGTCTTCTTTAAGTGTCCGGCGCTTCAAACTATGCTGACGCATGAAATAAATCACCGCATCTGGAGAAACGCCAAGCTTCTCGGCAATCCTCTTCATTGAATAATACTCATCGTAATAAAGATGCTTTACGAGAATCAACTTTTTTACACCAATGGCAGCCATGGTTGTATTTTACCATGTACACTCAATAGCACCAAGCGCAAATGTCGCAAGGAATACCCACCTTGACTCTCTAACAAAAGTACAAAGTTACGCCGCCTCTTTTGCTCTCACGCGAGACTTTGTAGCGGTCTGCTTTTTCTCAACTTTGATAGCGATCTCTCCTTTTTCTACAGCCACCTGCACACGACCGCCCTTGAGCACGCCTGACGAAATCATAAGAGATGCAACCGGTGTCAAAATTTTGCTCTGGATTAAACGCTTGAGCGGACGCGCGCCGTATCGTGAGTCGTACCCCTTCTCGGCAAGATAGGTCAGGACCTCTGGCATAACATTGAGAACAACTTCCTTTTCCGCGAGACGCTTCTTTACAATATCCATCTGAATACCGACGATGCTTTGAATAACCTCAGGCGACAAGATATCAAAGATTATTATTTCGTCCAAACGATTCAGAAATTCGGGGCGGAAAAAATCTTTGAGTGACACCATGATGCGTTCCTTTGCCTCGGCATAATCCGCCTTGTCGCTCGCGTGTGTGCCAAAACCAATCGCCTGCATTTTGTCGATGTGCTCCGAGCCGATGTTTGAAGTCAAAATAATAACCGTGTTTTTGAAATTCACCACGCGACCCTTTGAGTCGGTCAAATGCCCATTGTCAAGAACCTGTAGAAGAATATTGAATACTTCCGGATGCGCTTTTTCTATCTCATCAAAGAGAAGCACCGAGTATGGGCGATGCCGAACGGTCTCGGTCAGGTTTCCGCTTTCTTCGTGTCCCACATAACCCGGAGGAGAACCTATGAGTTTTGAGACCGAATGCTTTTCCATATACTCGGACATATCGACGCGTATGAGCGCCTTGTCATCGTTGAACATAAACTGCGCGAGTGCTTTCGAGAGCTCTGTCTTCCCCACGCCTGTTGGTCCAAGAAAAAGGAACGAGCCGATGGGGCGGTTCGGGTCGGCGATACCCGCGCGTGAACGCTTTACCGCGTCCGCAACTTTTTGAATCGCGTCTTTCTGTCCCACCACGCGCTTCGCGAGCTCTCCCTCTATATGCGCGAGCTTCCCTGCTTCTTCTTCAAGCATTTTAGTAACAGGGATTCCTGTCCAACGCGCCACCACAAGAGCAATATCTTGCTCCATTACTTCTTCTTTTAAAATACGGCGCGATGACTGAAGTTTTTTCAAACGCGCAATCTTTGCGAGCAGGTCTTTTTCAAATGCGGGAATACGGCCGTAGCGAATCTCTGCAGCGAGAGCAAGGTCTGCTTTCATCTCGGCGGTTTCCGCTTCGAGGCGCGCAGTCTCGAGGCTTTTTTTAATAATACGAATATCTCCAACGAGTTCCTTTTCGTTTTTCCATTTGATTTCAATCTCGCGAGTTTTTTCACGCAAGTCGCCGATTTCTTTATCAATCTTTTTAGTGCGCAATTTGGCGTTTTTGCCTTCCTCGTTTGAAAGAGCAGCTTCTTTTTTGAGAGCTTCTTTTTCGATTTCAAGGCGCATAATACGGCGGTCCGCATCCTCAAGCACGGGCGGTTTGTTTTCAAGCGAAATGCGGAGTGACGATGCCGCTTCGTCGATAAGATCGACAGCTTTGTCTGGAAGAAAACGGTCGGTAATGTAACGACTCGAAAGATTTACCGCAGCGATAATCGCATCATCGGTAATATGCACGCCGTGAAAGAGCTCATATTTTTCTTTGAGTCCGCGAAGGATTGCGATTGCATCTTCGACAGACGGCTCGTTCACATGCACCGGCTGGAAACGACGAGTAAGAGCCGGATCTTTTTCGATATGCTTCTGGTATTCGCGAAGTGTCGTCGCACCAATAGCTCGAAGCTCGCCACGCGCAAGCGCGGGCTTCAACATGTTTGATGCATCCATCGAGCCTTCCGCCGCACCCGCACCAACTATCGTATGTATTTCGTCTATGAAAAGAATAATCTTCCCTTCCGAGCGCTCTATTTCTTTCATAATTTTCTTCAAGCGGTCTTCAAATTCACCGCGATATTTTGTCCCCGCAATGAGCGCGCCGAGGTCGAGAGAAACAAGCTCTTTTCCTTTGAGCGACTCCGGCACATCGCCTTTTGACATACGGATAGCGAGTCCTTCCACAACTGCTGTTTTGCCCACACCCGCTTCTCCGATGAGAATTGGATTATTTTTTGTACGTCGAGAGAGAATCTGGATGATACGACCGACTTCATTGTCGCGACCGATGACAGGGTCAAGCTTGTCTTGTGCGGCAAGTGATGTGAGGTTCCTCGTGTATTTATAAACTGATTTGAGTTTTTTTGACGGAGTGCTATCGGTAATATTTTGTGTACGAAATTCCGCAAGTATACGCATCACACCCTCGCGGTCGATATTGTAACGCATCAAAAATTCGCGAGCTTGCCCTTCCACATCAAAAAGTGCGAGGAACAAATGTTCGCAAGAAATTTGTTCGTCTTTCATTCCGGAGGCATTTCTCGGCGCTATCTCGCCAAGCACCTGCCCGAGCTCCGGTGTGAGGTAAAGTTGATACGATGCCGAAGCGACATTTTGCGCAGTCGTGGGCTCTATGAGGTCGAGAATAGCTTCCGCAAGCGCGCTCGAATCCACTTCGAGACGGTCAAGTATGGAGATAACAATACTTTCGTCATCAAGGACAAGCGCCGTAAGCAAGTGCATAGGGCTCACATGGTTCTGCCCGCGTTCTACCGCAAGCTCATGTGCACGGCGAATTATATCGCGCGCTTTTGTAGTGAAATTGTTAAATGGAGGCATCATATGAATTGAATGTTGAATATCGAATATTGAATGTAATGTACGATAGCAGCTCTGTGTTGTCAAATCCTCCAAGAAGAAACCGTGGTTCCTTTGTTAGATTTTCTTTATCGCCGCGGCTTCTAGCACTACATCGATAATACTTTTTGCTTCGTTTGCAGGAACTCCTATTTGCGAACCAGCGCTTTCATTAATACTCAAAAACCCGATAACATCTCCGCTCAAATTAATAATCGGCGCGCCGTTTGATGAACCTGAAAATCGCGTTGAAACTCCCACGTTATCCAAAACCTTTGTTTCAATTTTTGTTTCCTTGTCCGTTATCGTATGAGATTCAAGGTTATTGATAAGACCTGTCGTGATTGTTTTTCCATCGCGACCGCCGATAACAATCGCCGTCTGTCCAAGCCTTAACAAGTCGGGATTGCCCATCGTTACAGGAATAAACGCCGGTGTGCTTGTCCCTGTAACAGGCACAAGCCTGCCGAGACCCAAAGTATTCCCTTTTTCATTCGAGATAACATTGAGCGTATATTGAACACCGTTTATTGTTGTATAAAGATCGCCAAGTCCAAAATTCCAACGATCTGTTATGACGAGCCCATCAGAAGATATGATTGTGCCAACACCTGCCGGCAATACGCCTCCTTCACCCACCGTAGCTCTAAGCGCAACAGTACTTTTTATGTTGCGATCAATTGCGGCAACTATCAAATCTTCATCTTTTATAATTACCGATTTTGTTTTTTCAATAGTTGGGCCGGGTGTGATTTTTTCAATGGTACGCTCGATAACATTATTGATAGTCTGAGAAATTGGTTCTGGCGATTGTTGCATCAAGGTCACCACAACAATACCAGTCGCCATTGATGCGACAAAACTTACAAAGAGAGTGAGCAGGACAATTTGCGCTTTGGTGAGGTGCTCCATATTTATCTATAGTACCTTAGAGCCTACTTCCCTGCAAGAAATCGGTCATTTACCACTTTCCAATCAATCGCATTCCAAAAAGCAGAAATGTAGTCCGCACGCTTGATGCCGTAATCGAGAGCAAACGCATGTTCAAACACATCCATCACCAAAATCGGCATTGCTCCGACCAAGTGGCCAGCATCATGTTCGCCCACCCACACATTGAACATTCGCCCATCGTTCTTATCGTAAAACAAAATAGCCCAACCAATGCCGCGCATTGAGCCAGTTCCCATAAAGTCCTTCTCCCATGCTTCAAAAGAACCAAAGCGCTCGGCAATTTTTGTTGCGAATATACTTTTTTTATCGAGTATCATTCCTCCTTTAATCATATTACCAAAATAAAGTTCGTGAAGGCGCATACCATTCCACTCCCAGCCAAAACGGCGCTTGAGCTCATTGTATACAGGCGTGCCTACTTCAGTCGATTTCAAAAGCTCGCTTACCTTGTTTGTATTCGAAACATATCCTTCATAAAGCGTAAAGTGGTTACGAAGAAGAACGTCGGAAAATCCTTCAGTCCCCAAAAGTCGTTCAAAATTTTTCGCTTCGTACATAATTATAAAAAGGTTAATTACTATTTATTTGCATCCCACGGAGGAGCGGAATAAGGCGACCAAGCTCGCCCACCACACGCGATATATCTTCACTCTTTGTTTCTCGGCCTAATGAAAAACGAACTGCCCCTGATTGTTCGGAATGCTTTATGCCGAGCTTCGTGTCCAGACACAGCTCTGGTGACCCGTCAGCTGATTCGCCTATCGCCAGTATAACATGAGACGTTGCGCCAAGAGAATTCTTGCAAGCGCTTTTGCCGGAGGCAGAGATACCAACTGCGTCAAGATACAATACGAGTGCGTCGCTTTCGACTCCGTCAAACGAAATGTTGAGAATGTTCGGCAAGCATTGATCAAGATTACCCGCCTGCCATCGCCCGACTGCTCCTTTTGAGCGATAGACAGCAGTGGCGGGCAGGCCATTCACACTTGCACCCATTACTTTCTTCAAAATTTTTACAGCCAAAGTATCGCGAAGTTTTTTAATTCGCTTGGATTCTTTTGCGCTCATCTTTTGTGCTTCTTTTAGAGCCACAGCAAAACCGACCGCCAAAGCAACTGTCTCCGTCCCCGGCCTACGACCATTCTCATGCTCGCCACCGTACATAAGAGGGTTCAGTCGCACACCTCGCTTCACAAATAGTGCTCCGACACCACGCGGACCATATGTTTTACCGGAGGATATGGTCATCATTTCCACACCGAGGCGAAGCACATTGATGTCCAGATAGTTCGCCGCCTGCGCGGCATCTGTATGAAAATATGGATACACCGACTCATTCGTTTTTCGCGCGTGACGAATTTCTTTTGCGATGTCGGCGATTGGCTCAATCGTACCAATTTCATTATTTGCGTACATAATAGACACAAGTACTGTTTCCGCTGTGATGAGCTTGCGAAGCTCGCGAGTATCAATGAGACCACTGCTGTCAACCGGCAAATAATCCACGCGTACATTTTCACGTTCAAGGTTTCTCGCAACTTCAAGAACAGAAGGATGTTCAATAGAAGAAACAATAATATGCGGATTCAAAATACCACCCGCGCGCGCCGCTTTCACTGCTCCGATGATAGCCATGTTGTTCGCCTCGGTAGCTCCGCTCGTAAATATGATCTCATCAGGGCGAGCATGCAAAGATTCCGCGACACCGGCACGAGCCACCTCGAAGACGGCTCGTGCCGACCTCCCCTCCTTGTGAATTCCGCTCGGATTCCCCGAAAACTTTCTCATCGCTTCCATCACTGCGCGCAAAGAAGACCCGCTTATCGGTGTCGCAGCCGCATTATCTAAATAAATTTGCTTCATTTGGCCATAATAGCCCCAGAGCGGTATTTTTGCAAAATCCATGAAATATGGTACTCTTTTAACCGATATGGTATCACTCGATCCACAAATCATCATTGTTACGATAGGCGCTACAACCATAGCTCTAGCAGTATGGATTTTTGTGCTGGAACGTCGTCTCAAAAAACTTCTAGGAGGCAAAGACGCTCAAAGCCTTGAAGAAATAATCGTGGCTCTTTCTAAAGATATTCGCGCGCTCGAAAAATTTCAAGGAGATACCGAAAACTACTTGTCCATCGCGGACAAACGCATCAAACGAAGTATCCAAGGTGTCGAGACTATTCGCTTCAACGCATTCAAAGGCAATGGCGATGGTGGCAATCAAAGTTTCGCAATCGCGTTCCTTTCAGAAAATGGAGATGGCACCGTCATATCGAGCCTCTACGCGCGCGACCGAATGAGCATCTTTGCAAAACCTGTCAAAAACTTTTCTTCTGAATTCGAAATGACAGCGGAAGAACAAGACGCTATCAAACGCGCCACGAGAGAATAAGTTGTATTTACTATCACTATGAAAAAAACTCAACCATCATCCTCCGTTGTTCCACGTCCACCCATCGTCGTTATTATGGGGCACATCGACCACGGCAAGTCGAGTCTTCTTGATTATATTCGCAAATCAAATGTCGTTGCAGGAGAAGCGGGCGGCATCACCCAGCACCTTTCCGCGTATGAAGTGGAGCACTTCCCCGCACAAAAAGGAAAGACGAAGGTTATTGGAAGTCGTATCACTTTTCTTGATACACCGGGACACGAAGCATTTTCAAAAATGAGAGCGCGAGGCGCAGACGTTGCAGATATTGCCATTCTTGTTGTGTCTGCAGAGGACGGTGTGAAGGAGCAAACAAAAGAGGCTTTTCGGTCTATAAAAGAAGCGGGTATTCCATTTATCGTCGCAATCAACAAAATCGACAAGCCAAACGCAAACATTGAAAGAACAAAACAAAATCTTGCGGAAAATGAAATTTACCTCGAAGGGTTTGGGGGCGACGTGCCTTTCGTGCCAATATCCGCAAAGCTCGGAACCGGTGTTTCAGACCTCCTCGATATTATTCTCCTTGTTGCTGAAATGGAAAACCTGAATGGCGACACATCGCTTCCAGCAGAAGGTATAGTCATCGAGGCGCACATCGACACCAAGCGCGGTACTTCGGCGACACTCATCATCAAGAACGGCGTTCTCAAAAAAGGAATGTTCATTCTTGCCGAGGAAAGTATGTCGCCAATACGCGCCATTGAAAACTACCTCGGCAAACAGGTTGCCATGGCAACATTTTCGTCCCCTGTTCAAATAACAGGTTTTGACACTATCCCCACCGTAGGAACCACGTTCCGCGCGTACGAAAATAAAAAGGATGCTGAGAAAATGCAACTAGAAAATCGTAGTGCGCACGGTAAAGAAAAAGTTAAAGAAGTAGCGCGTACAACCATGCTCGCCTCCGACGCTCTCGTAATTCCTGTAATTATCAAATCCGACGTTGCAGGGACACTCGACGCTATAGAAAAAGAGCTAGGTAAAATCGAACGCGAACGCGTCGTAATAAAAATAGTCGCGAGGGGTGTCGGAACCATTGGGGAAAATGACGCGAAACTTGCCTCTGGGTCAGTGGGCGCCATCATCCTTGGTTTTCACACTAAAGTCGAGCGAGGTGCGATAGATATTGCAGAGCGTTTTGGTGTAACGATTAAAACCTTCGACATCATCTACGAGCTTTCTCTGTGGGTTGCCGAGGAGCTCGACAAACGCACGCCAAAAATAATGGGCGAAGAAATTGTTGGTACCGCAAAAATTCTCAAGACATTCAGCGCCACGAAACACAAGCAAGTCATCGGCGGAAAAGTTACTTTAGGAACGCTTGAAGTTGGGGCACAGGTGAAGATTATGCGTCGCGAAGTGGAAATCGGGCGTGGTAAAATCGAGGGCCTTCAGCAACAGAAACTCGCTTCAAAAAAAGTCGATGAGGGAAACGAGTGTGGAATGATGATCGATGCCAAAATAGAAATTACCGGTGGGGACGTCCTAGAAGCATTCGTGATGAACGCGAAATAAAATAAAGTAATATGTCCACGCCACGACAAGATAAAATGCGCGCGTTCCTACGCGCTATCGCCGCAGAATTTTTCACACGCGAAGCAGGGAGAAACTCCCTCATCACGGTGACCGACGCGACCATTTCACCTGACTTCAAACGTGGGACAATTTACATTACATGCTTCCCCACAAGCGAGGAAGGTCGCGCGCTCGATTTTGCAAAACGAAAACGCTCTGATCTTCGTGAATACCTAAAGACTCACGCGCATTTAAAAGCGCTTCCTGTTCTCGAAATAAAAATTGACGAAGGCGAGCGCAATCGCCAAAGAATTGACGAGCTCGGTAATCAAGGATAGACTTGGAAAGTCTCTAAATAAGGCGTGGTAGCCAAGTTGGCATGAGCGTAGCGAGTTGAAAAATAGTCAGTGGTTTGTTTGCAAACAAAGTATAGAGTACGATAAGGCGAAATGAGATAAATTAAAATACGGCGTGGTAGCCAAGTGGTAAGGCAGTGGTTTGCAAAACCTCTACACGCGAGTTCGATTCTCGCCCACGCCTCAAGAAAATTCCGTAGGAATTTTCTTGGCGTGGGAGTGAGCAAACTGCTTTGCTCACGTCGAGTCCTAAATTTCACACAACTTTGTTGTGGAAAATCTTACGACATGATTTTTGAAGTGCAAAAATCAGAATCGAAGGCCGGAATATGTTTTTGTACTCAAAAACAGTGAGGCGGGGTCGAGAGTACTTAAACTTTTTCGAGCAAAGCGAAGAAAAAGATTTAGTAACTCGTGACCGAGAGCGCCCACGCCTCAAGAAAAAACTAAATATGTCCGGGTGGTGGAATGGTATACACAGGAGACTTAAAATTTCCCGCCGTAAGGCTTATGGGTTCGAGTCCCATCCCGGACACAAAATTAACAAGCGAAAAGCGGTAGCTTTTCGCGACTATAATTTTGTAGTTCGTGAGGGGACTCGAAAGCCGCAGGCGGGCACCTTGTGTAATCACAAGGTCGCTGAGGCGGGGTCGCGAACACTTTATATTTTGTGAGTAATCGTAACAAAATATTTAGTGATTCGTGACCGCGGACCATCCCGGACACAGCGTAAAGAAAAACAGTGCCTGCGCACTGTTTTTTAGCTGGGTCGGGCGGAAGCATCCCGAGGCTTTTGCGAGGGAGCTGAGCCGGGGTCGCGGATACTTAGTCCTCGCAACTTGCGAAGCAAGTGAGAAGACTTAGTAATCCGTGACCACACAAGACTCGTGACCGAGTCCCATCCAAATAAAATTTGAGGAAATACTGTTTTTGTGTATAATGTTTTTTACATGCGCCCATAGCTGTTTTGGTAGAAATCAGAAGATTGGCACTTTGTGGATAATGTGCGGAGGACTGTTAATATAATAATATGCGCCCATAGCTCAGCTGGTAGAGCAGCTCCCTCTTAAGGAGACGGTCGTAGGTTCGACTCCTACTGGGCGCACAAACGTTAAGAAAACCTGGTCTGCACCAGGTTTTTAGTTTGTGCGAGGCGGAGCGATGTTTTGCGAGCACGCAAAACCGTGAGCCGGGGTCGCGAGCACTTACGTCCACGCAGTGTGTAATCACACGAGTAGACTTAGTGACTTGTGACCACACACAATTTAGTGTACCTTGTACCCATATGCCGGGGTGGCGAAATGGTAGACGCACTTGCCTTAGGAGCAAGCGGGGTGACCCATGGAGGTTCAAGTCCTCTCCCCGGCACAAATTTAAACATGAACACCCATATAAAGGGTGTTTTTGTTTAAATTTGTGTCTTTATTGTACCAAACTCGCACCTATTTCCAAAACAAAGTGAGGTAATGACTTCGC
>ERZ1292625.2553-Hain-H41-01um-R1-2553-length-16546-cov-5_pt1 | contig 15777 bp, 15 predicted proteins | sample MGYA00564400_ERZ1292625 | MGnify/ENA primary metagenome ERZ1292625 (study PRJEB36523, sample SAMEA6512639) | groundwater metagenome | collected 2019-01-08 | study: AquaDiva: Metagenomics assemblies of 32 groundwater samples | reverse complement strand
TCATCCACTCAATATAGACTGGGAATCTGGTTGGGATACATACACGAATAAATGTGTTAATGACAGAGTAATCGACACACTTCATTCTATCAATACGAGTTCGAAGCTGTTCAAAGACTATGATTACTATTGTATGGATATTCTTCTTTCGCTTATCACTCTTCCTGTCAAAGAACAGAAATATGAAAACTTATCTGTAAGCTATAATTCGTTTCTAAAAGAATTTATTAAAATCGAAGAACAAATATCATCACCTTTTTATTGTCTTTACATACTTAAATGTATAACTAATAGTGCGGTATGTGTCAAAAACGATTATGAAAATTCTAAAGAAAGTCGTTTGACAGCGTTGAATTACTTTCGTTCAAGTATACTTGAACGAATCGATTCAGTTGCTTTGTATTTCAATTCTAAAAAAATAAATTTTGAAATACTTCTCTGCTCTCTTCTTTGTCTAATCAAAAATATAGAAGGAATGCTTTATAATCTTTTACTGTATGAAGAACAAAAAAAGAATAAAAAATACGATAAACTTCTTCTTAAAACACCGATCGAGATTTTAACAGCAATAGAACTATCAATACCTTTGACATATGAATTAACCGATAAAACAACTTTACTTGTTATTAATTGTATGAATGAAACCAAAACAGAAATACCACTTACTTCTCTCTTTTCCGAAGACAAAAATGAAAAAGAACTTTTTCAATTGAACAACTTTGATTCATTCTCACAAGCAAAAAAAATATTTGAAAAAATAAAATTATAAATAAATATGTGTAGTAGAAGTAATTTCGAAAAACCTTGCTCTCGAGGAACAACAAGTATTCCAACTTCATGGGATCCTTATCCTCGATGGCAAACACAATGTCAAAGTGATTTTCTAGCACAAAACCAAGAAAACTTTGTTCAAGATTCAAGATGTTGTGATTCGACCAATTTTAACTTGCTAGGAACAGCATGGACACCAGACAAAACAAATTATGTTCCAGATATGAACCGAAACATGGCTTTGTCATTGCAACGATTCAAAAAATATTAATTTTTTAGATTTCTTTTTAAAAAATTCATTAATAAATAAAATGTCTACGCCAACGATTAAATACAAAACAAAACCAGCTTCCAAAGAAAAGTTACTAAAACAAATCTCTGGAAGATCAACAATGACATCTGATGAGAAGAAAATTATAAATCCAAAGATTCAAGTTGCTCAACCAACACGTGTTGCTCAATCGAAAGAAAAATCAAAACATGAAGAAAGCATCAAAACTGTTTTGATTGGATTTTTGGGTGATTATGCTGTCTTTGATAACATTTTAAGAAATAAATTTTTGTATGATAACAAATACAAGGCAGAAAGAAAGATAACAGACGATCTCACCAGTTATTGGAGAAATAAAATGTCACCAAAAGAAAAAAGAACATATATTCTTAACCTTAAACTTGAAGAATTACGTTATACCCCTTTTCTTCAAGTTATAAATTTTATAAACAAACCCGAAATGACAGTTGAGCTTCAGGATGAGTTTATCAAAGAATATATAAAACAAGCTATTCCATTAGATCATTTTTATGTGATGTGGAGTGAAGATCTCGAAAATATAAACAAGCTACAATTGTCAAAAATTGCTGTAGAAAAGAATATCAATCTCAATACAGATATAGAAAGTATTCTTCAAAAGGCAATTTCAGATGATCTAATTAAAGTCTCGAATCAATACGGTGTTAAACCTTACATTCTTGATGTAAACGAACAAGGATTTGTTCAAGAGAAACCGAATTCTTTTTTTTCACAAAATGACGAGGAAGAGATTGAATTTGATATGGATGAAAGTGAAGAAGAAGATGAAGAAGACGAAGAAGATATAGACGAAGACGAAGAAAGCCAACAAATTAGACAATCTATTAGTGATCAACTTGAAGTGATTGAAGTAATTCCGACGATTCCGAAAAAAGAAATTTCTGCCTCTGCCTCTGCTTCTGCTGTTCAACAACAACCTAAACCGATTGAAAAAGTTGAAAAAGCCAAAAGAGGTGGAAAAGGAAAAAAGAAAAATATCGAAGTTATCAATACTCTTTCAGATCTCTACAAATTCGAAGAACAACAAGAAAAAGAGGAACGCAAAGAAAAAAAGAAAAGAGAAAAGGAATTGAAACAACAAATAAAAAAGACACTTGTAATTCCATCTTATTTCAGATTTGCAAATTATGACAAGACGGTTGAAAGAATAGTTGAAAGTTACACCAAAAAGCTTCTTCAAGAAAAGAAGGTTTCCTCTTTTGATGAGCTCGACGAAGAAACTAAAAAAGATATAAATAATATCAAACCCAGTATTAAGAACAAAGTTTTATTACCTTATTTTAAAGCTTATGTTTACCTTAAAACTTTAAGAAAGAAAAATGAATTCGACACTAAATATCAAAAAGAAAAAAAACGAAAAGAAAAAGAAGAAAAAGAAAGAGAGATCCGTATTCAAAATGAAAGTAAGGAAGAAAGAGAGATCCGTATTCAAAAAGAAAAAGAAGCTAATATTCGAAAAGAATTTGAGCTTAGTTTTAGAAAAAAAAAGAGAGAAAAGGAAAAAATTAGTCAAAGTGACTTAGAAAAGATGGATGAATTTGAAGAAGAGAATTTTTCACCAGAGAATGAAATGAAAAAACTAGAAAAAAGTTTTAAAAAGGAATATAAGGGGCTTCAATTCGCTATTTTATTAAAAAATTTAAGGAACGAAATTATTGTTTATGGAAATAACAATGCTCTTATTGTACTTCAACTTTCTGCCCAAGATATTAAAACAGATTATCCAATGTTGTACGATTCAACACTTGGACTTATTCAAAATCAAGTTAAAATTCTGCCTTCTGTTAAGACAAAAAACGAAATAAGTAAACAAGAAGATATCGGAAAGAAAGAAAAATCTGAAATCAGAAATATGGTTGAGAATAGATTTAAGAAAAGACAAATTAGCCTACCAGAATTCATTAAGATAATTCAAACATTCAATTCCAAAGCTGAATTTAAAATCAATTGTCCAAAATGTAAAAAAGATATCTATATAGGCATCGATCCGTCTTTGATTAATGATAAATCAAAATGGTGTAAATGTGATTACAATACTTTTAGAAACAAAGCCATAGATATACTTGATAAAATAGACATTGAAATAAAAGAAAATAATCCAGAAAGACAAGATCTAATTAACTTTATCATATTTTTGAAACCAAATATAAATAAAGAATCATTGTATTTTAAAACGATAAAACAGCTTTATGATGTTATAATTAAATATAATCAAATTGAACTGACAAAAAAGATAACGAATATCAATTTCTCTAAAGAGAAAATCAAAGCACTTGCTGTCTTTAGAAAATATGGTATAAATCCAATTAAGTTTATAAATGCCAGCGATTCCAAATTGAAAGAAGCTTCCGAATTAATACTTAAATTGTCAAACAATATTGTGCTTTCGAAATATATTTCAATAAATAACATTGATAAATTAATAAGTGAACTTCAATCAGATCTAAATAAACCTGTTATTGTAGAACAAGAAACCAAAATCGAATCCAAATCATTAGTTAAACCCGAAATTGAACTGAAACAAATAGTTAAAGAAGATGAAGAACCTAAAATCGCAATGGAGCTGTTTATTGATGAAAATGGAGAAGTGAAAACGGAACTGAACCCGATAGTTCGGTATGAAAAACTTCGCTTAATGGTAAATAAAATGAGAACATTTATGGATGTCGGACAATGGGCAGACGATAAAAAAAATTCTAAAGAAGTTATGATTTTGTGGAATAGAATACAACGAATAAACAAAAATCTTTTATCGTATTTCGAAAATAACGGATTTGTTTTTCGAGAAAATGAATTTAACCGATTATCAATGTATGATCGTGTTCTAATGAAAAAACTTTTTGAAGGGTTAAATAGAATAAAAAAAGTAGAAGACAAGGATAAAAACCTAACCAATCTTTTACTTTTATATGAAAATCTTGATGAATCAAATCTTCCAGATTTTGATCTTGATATAAGTTTAGTTATTTCAGGAAAAGTTGTGCCTTTGATTCAACCTATCAAGATCGAAAATGATTTCATTCTACCTGCAAAAGAATCTGTAAACGAAGATTTCATTTCATTTTGTAAAGACCAACTTCAAAATGTTTTGAATCAACAAGGAATTAATCTCTATATTTATGACAAGACATCACTATTTATGGATAATGTTTTCAAACCATTTTATGCTTCAACACAACAAGAAGTTTTAGAGAGAATAGCAACCTTTATTTGTGCTTTGTCAATACCAGAAATTAAAATACGAATCGAAAACGGGTTAATCGCTTCTGAATTGTTTCTTACAACAGATTATTTCAATAATTACTTGTCGGTTACATTTTCCAATGATGAAGAATACAAGGCATGTGTGAATTCAAATATAATAAATTTACTACAACGAAAAAATAACAATGAAGAATACGATTCCTTCACAAAAGTAAATAATAGCAACATCAAATACATTTGTGGTGACAAAGTTATTCCTAGAGAAAAAATGATTTTATACCGTGATGATGACAATGTTTATTGTTTTGATTTCGATGATGTCATTCTTCAATTCAGAATTGGAAATTTTATAAACGCAAAAACTGGAAAGCCTTTCAGTTCCAATTTTATAGATAAATTCATGATTGAAATCAACGGTAAAAACGGTTCAAAAAAATATCTTATTCAAGATATTAAAACCGGGCAGGGTGGTAGGTTTCTTCATCCAGAAGATTCAAAGTTTCTAGAACCACGTTATCAAGATATAATTAATGAAAAAAGTAAAAATATCCGTGATTTCTCTCTCGTTAATAATCTTATTTCATCTTGTAAAAACTATATCGATGCATTGAATATACCTTATTATGAAATGGTTTTCTACAAGGATGGAGACGATTTATATTGTTTCTCAAAATCGAAATTATTGATGGAATATTCAAGAAACCCATATACAGGTAATCCATTTGAAAAAGAATTTATCAAACAATTCGAACCACAATATAAGATAGAACAAAATAAATTTGCGAATATTGATATTTCTGCGTTGGTTGATGATTACTTTTCAGAAAGTAAATTCAGAACAGAACCGAAAGACGATAGAAAGGTTGATCTCGATGTGATAGAATTTGAAAACGAAGACGAAGAAAGTGAAGACGAAGAAACTGACGAAGAAGCGAAGATGAATTTGGAAATAGTCGAAGCTGGAAATAAGGCAGTGAGTTCGAATGAAGGTGATGTAGATTTTATGGCAGGTGATGATAATGATAATAACGAGAGCAAGGAGAATAACGAAAAAATCGAAAAAACTAAACCTACTCAACAAGAGGATATCGACAAAACAATTGAAGAAATTGAAAAGGAAAATGACGATGTCTCTTTTTCATTCTCAAAAAAAAATAAACCAAAAATGGGTTTCGATTCAAAAAAGTGTGAAAAATGCAGTCAAACAACGCCTCAAAATAACTCTTATAAAACAGTAGTTGGACCGGATTTCAAACACGTAGAATTCTGTTCTTCTAACTGTATGGAACAATATTCCTTTCCGAAATTTAGAAATTAAAAGAATCAAAATTTTTTAAAATGAAAAAGATTTTAAAAAATATTCAATCATTATCCAGTTCAGATATTTCAAAAATTCTGACAAAGATAGAACCCGAAATCAAGGTTTATAAAAATAAAGAAAAAAATCTTGAACTCCTTGCAGAAAAACTCAAAGAAGAATACAAAAAAGACAATAAATATATTAAATACGAACAATTAGGATTGGAAGGTAAGGACGGTATTTGTTTTAAAGTTATTCATACTGGAACTGGTAAAACGTTTGCTATGAAAACTTTTAGAAAAGGTAAAACCGAATCTAAATTGAAACAGGAATATTATCTTCAAAAAGAAGCTTATAAAAGCAGAATAGCACCTAAGATTTATGATTTTGAATTTGAAAAAGAAAAATATATTGTCATGGAAATGATGGATCATCATCTCTTTAGAAACAAAGTTGTTCTAACCAAAAACCAACAGAATGAGATCTTATCTATTTTTAGAAAATTAGATAAGGCAAAAATATTTTTTGGGGATCCAAATCTCCTTAATTTTATGACAAAGGATGATCGTATTTTTCTAATCGATTACGGTATGGCAAAGACAATAGATAAAAACTTCATTTCAAAGCATGGCGAGAACCCTAATTTTAAAATCATGACAATAAACCTTATTCTAACGATGATCGATAAAAACTGCCCAAGAAAAGGGTATAAATACCTTCTTGAAAGTGTTGACGAAAAAGATAGAATTAAATACAAATTACCGGATGATTAATTAATTATATTTGACAGAATAATTTGGGTAGTTCGAATTATTCTGATTGGCAGAATTTCTTGGTTGATTATTAAATTGGTTCTGCTGATTGGGCTGTGGGTATTGATTCTGTTGTTGATTGAATTGATTTTGAGGGTATTGATTGGGTTGATTCTGTTGTTGCTGATTGAATTGATTTTGAGGGTATTGATTCTGCATTTGAGGATACGGTGCTCTGGGTTGAGATTGCATAAATGAATCTCTTGCATCTTTTCCAACAGATTGACTAGGCATCATCATATTGTGCATAGATGGATTTAATCTGGGTTGAGTGTCTACTTGATACACTGGTTTGTAGTTTTCGAAATCTGGCATATTACCTTTTGAAGATCTAATATTGCTCTTATATTGAGGTGGCACTTGACCAATAGATACATCTTGTCTTTGTTCTTTCGTGAGATTACTTTCTGAAATGACTCTTGATAAGAGCGCTTCAAGTCTTTTTTCGACGTCTGCAAGATCACCACCAGCAGTCATATCTACAAGTTTTCCATACTCGTAAAAAAGGAACAGTGGAATACCTTGAATTTTATCTTTAATTTCATCTTCAACATTATCATACTGTTGTTTGACAACAGCACAAATGGTTGGCTTAGCATATTTCATTGCAAGTAAAGCATAAGAAGGTGCAATTTGTTTACATGGTCCGCACCAGTCTGCAAACACATCTACAAGAACAACTTTATGAGAGTTTAGTAATTGTTTTTTCTGATCGTCATTAACCAATTCCAAGACCGCATATTGGTCTTGATTTTTATTTTCAACAACGCCAATTTCACCTATGCTTTTATACATTTATTAAGAAAGCGGATTTTTTAAATTCTTTTTTGTGATTGTAAATGTATCGTATTTGACGTTAATAGAATATTTTTTCCATAATTCTTCAGGCAAACTATCTTTTGTTACATAGCTTCTAAACATTCTTCTTTTGCAGACAGAAAAATCTTTATTTCCAATCTTGTTAACGCCTTTCTTTTCCATTTCATAAAGAATAACATTTCGATACTTCTCTATCTTGTCTGTTAGAATTTTTATTTTCTCTTTGGCATCATACCATTTATTCATTGTTTCATCAATATCCATTTTTTCTAAAAAAATATTTTTTATTAATAAATGTCACACGATAATTTTATGGATTACGGATTAGGAACCTTCGGAAGTGGTGGAATGCAAGCTTGCCCTACGGATCTTTACGGTCATTGTTCACAACCTTTGGGGCCTGGAATCAATCTTCAAATTAAAAGAGGAAATTGTGCAGAAGTTCTGCCTTTTTCTAAATCTCAACAAAATCAACTTCTATCGGCTATGTCGGTTATACCAAGAACAGCCCAGAAAAACCAAAATATAAATTATATTAAAGCACCTTGGTCTGGTGTTCTTTAAAGTATTAAAGTATACCTTCCCAAGCTCTTGAATTAGGAAGAGACGAGTTATAAACATCATGAGAAGGCGAAAAACAAGCTTCTGGATAAGAATCACACCCGTAAGGCTCGTAAGACTCGTATGATTCTACTATTTTAGTATTGGAATTCAAAGTATTTGAATTGACAGATCGTCTATTAGTATATCCTTCACGAAGTGAACAACTCACATTGATGTTATCACAACCTCTATTATATTTTGTAACATCAAAATCAGCCCTAAGCACAAGTTCCTTTTTATTCTTTGGCTGATTGTAAACGTAAAGATAAGTTTCTTTATAATTCATTTATTATAAAGAAAAAATTATGAACCGAATTGTGTGAAATCCCATGCTTGCCAGTCTTTTGCATTCTTATGATTATCAGGCCATGGGCAACCTTCAGAAACTGGAAAAGATATATCACCAGGTGATACTTTTGTCCAACCTCTCGATTTGAGATTAGTAAACTCGGTAAGTTTGTTGTCATCATACAATGTTTGAACTGTTTCTGTCTCTTGACAATCACTTTCTCTTCCGGCTTGATGCGAAGAGCAAATGCACTTTCGAAATCCTTCTTTATTTTTCTTTTCTTTTTTTCGAAAGATCTCATAAAATACTATTATGAAAAGTATCAAAAGAAGACCAATTAAAAACATTTTTTGAGCATCTAACATTTATTTGTTACAAATATTTTTTTTATAATTTTCTGGTTTCAAGTTCATTGGTTTACCAAGAACAAAGAAATCAAAATATAGTTTGTCCTTGTCTGATCTCTCATTTGTAAAACGACAACTACAGTAATTATCACAAGAATAATCTACCGTATTTTTGAGGTCGGAATAAGATTGTAATTTCAGACAACTTGAACAAGTTTGATCGCCATAGTGATAGTTTGACATTATTTCTTTTAAGAAAGAAAGAAAGAAAATTAAAACTCTTTGGAACATCCGCACATACCCATTTGAGCAGATCCAGCATATCCCGAACTAGGATTCATTAAACTCAAATAATGACTAACCACATAAAAAGGACTGAAAACAATAGCGAAGACTAGTTGAACTATTCTGTCAGAAGATGACTTTTTCATTGCAATCATAATGGCCCAAAAAATGAAGATGCACAACAAAGCGAAATACACATACGCGTATGGTTTATCTTTTTTCATCATTTGTTGCCTATCGTATTGAACAGCTTTTTGAACAGCAATATTAAAATCGTTTTGGTTGTCACAAACAGGTTGATTCGGATCATATTTTTCTATACAATTTTTATTATTCTTGTAAAGACTCATGATTTATATTTTATTTTTTCTGAGAAATAAAATATTTTCTTTAAACAAATAAATGGCAAGATCAAAATCGAAACGTAGTAAACGATCGAAACGTCGTAGACGACGTAAGTCTAGTAAATCTAGCAGAAAGAAGCGTCGAAGACGTAAATCTGGAAAACGTAAGAAATCTGGACGTAAATCCAGACGAAGACGTAAGTCTGGAAAATCCAAGAAATCACGTAGACGGAGACGTAAGTCTGGAAAATCTAAGAAATCGAAGAAATCGCGACGAAGACGTAAGTCTGGACGTAAATCCAGACGAAGACGTAAGAAATCTGGAAAAAAGTCTAGAAAGAAATCGAAGAAATCCAAGAAATCGAAAAAGTCTAGAAAACGAAGACGTAAATCTGGGCGTAAGAAGAAATCAAAAGGCTCAAGTCATTCATCTGTTTCGTCTAAATAAAAATAATATTTGTTTCAATAAAAATGGAAACAAATAAAACTCTTTATCAAAAACTTAAGCTTCCTCCAAACAGAGCGAATCTTGCTGTTGTCGGACCATTACAAAACAGTAATGAAGTTCAACAAGGACTTTTTTCTATGGGGCTTACAGCTTCAGATCTTGAACCTATCGATTGGAGAAAATCTATCATTTCTGAGACAAGAAACCAGCAACAATGCGGAGATTGTTGGGCAATGTCTTCTACATCTGCCCTTGAAGACAGATTTATGATTCAAAAAGGATACGATTCTTTACGTCTTCAACCAGGTTATCTCGCACAGTGTTTAACTGAACCTGGTGGTTCAGTTAATCAAGGTTGTAATGGTGGTCTTCCTTATTACGCTGGAAAATTTTTCGAAACAGTTGGATCACCAGAAGTAGGTGGTAATTGCCCTTCATGGAGTTCAATTTGCACTGAAAGTAACTGTAATCTTCCAACATGTGTTGATATTGCCGAAGATTGCAAAAATAGTGTAATTTATAAAGCGATTTCTGGAACCACAAAAAACCTTCCAGTTGCTAATGGAAACAATGTTGATAAAGCAACCACAATTATCAATATGAAAAAAGAATTAATTAATGGCCCTTTTGTTGTGGCTTTCTTCGTGCCAAATGATTTTATGGTTTTAGGTGGTGACTTTAATTGGAATTCTACAAATGGTATTTTCATCAATGGTGCTTACAATGACTGGCTTGATAAAAATGCACCAAGCGCTGTCAAACAAGCTCTTGGTAATCCATCTGGAAAACAATGGCAGAATATTATAATGGAAAACGGAAACCCAGCTGGTCATGCAGTTGAAGTTGTTGGTTGGGATACTGGAAATGCAGGTTCTTATGGACAAGTTAATTATTGGATAGTAAGAAATTCATGGGGATCAGATTGGGGTGATAATGGATTTTTCAAAATTGCAATGAATGATACAGATGCAAATAACAATCAATATCTTGGACTTGATATTCCAGTTTCGTCTTTGTTTATCGCTTCAACAAATACTTCTACACCTCTTGGTGGCCTTTTTGGTGGTGGAACATCATTTGAACCAGATTTAAATTCTGGTAAAGCAGGAAATGGGCCACAGAGTGTGCCTACAAAAAGTAATTCTCATAAAAGAATTCTCATGATTGTTGTTGGTTCAGTTTTAGCAGTCGTCATTCTTGGTTTTCTTCTGTATATTCTCAAAAAGAAAAGAATGATTTAATCATCTTCTATCAAAATATCTGGGTTACCAAAAATAATTTCATTAAATTCTAATCCGATTTCATCGTTTTCTTCTTCAAGTAGTAATTGCATTTGATTATGCCTTATGTTTTCAGTTTCTTCCAAAAGATTCATTTCATTTTCATTCTGAAAATGAAAATCGTCTTCTTCATTGTCGTTTTCATCGTCCTCTTCATCGTCATCTTCTTCCGAACTCATTTCTTCGGTTTCTTTATCACGATTTAAAGTTAAAGAATTAAGAGGCAAACATGGGTATGTATCGTAGTTTTTTGTCTCATCATCCAAGTCATTATATTCGAACAGAAATAAGCCTTCAAGGATATCAATGATTGGATGTTCTTCTTTTTTATAATTTCCATTAAATACGTCTTGAATCGAAGACGTATTATACTTCTGTTCACGTCCAAACAAATGACCCACAAACACGTGATTATTTTCCAAAAAATAAAAAACTTTAAAAATGAACCGATTCAAATGATCGAATTTATCTTTATCTGACGAATTACTTATTAAAGGCATAAAAAGAAAGGCATTTATGCTTTGAAGTAGTATCTGAATTTCTTTTTGATGTAATGAAAGGCGGTATTTGGTTAATCCCATAACAATTTTTTCATAGATTTCTGTATACACGTTTTCAGAACACATTTCGTGTGTATTGGAAAAATAAATAGAATCGATAAAATTAAAAAGACAAATACAAGATTTCAAAACCGTATTGTGCTGTTCTAAACTAAAATTATTATTTTCGTTTTGTTCGATTTCAAAATTATTTTTATGAATATCGATTTTACAATCCAAAAAATATTTTCCTTTAAAAAAGTTTTCAATATCAAAATCTTTATTCAATTCAATTTCATAATCAAACCCATATTTCTCTTCTTTTTTTTCATTCGAATTTATTATTTTATTAATCAAATTCCATCTGTAAATCAAGGCTGGTAGACATTCCGACATTCTTGTTGTTTTGAACTGTTGTTTGTAGTTGATAAAATGGCCTAAATAAATACCGTATATTGAAGCAGTTCTAACGGCTTCGTTTTCAATATACGTATTTATAAGACCTGCATAAGGCGAGTTATAAATTATATTAAAGTATTTGAAAGAAACGTATAATTTCAGCACATACTTGAGTGGATTAGAAATGTCATACCAAGAGTTATCTATGCTTTCAGTTATGTTGTTTATATTCTTTGATACAATAATTCTATGAAACCCTTGATTGGTGCTCAAAAGCGGAACCAATACAGGATCTGAAAACGTCTCATGACTAAATAGGTTGTCTTCAGCAAAATCGTGAAGAGTGCATATAGACTGACAAAGCTTTTGCATTTTAATTTTTAATTAAAAATTAAAAAAATCATTTTTAAATTTATTGATATGGATCCATATTGATATTTTCAACCCATGATTTATTATCATCATACCCACCTTTATCATCGTCATCATACAATGGATATATCATACCGTTAATCTCTTCCAATTCATCATCTCTAATAGCATCTTTGTAAAACAAAATTTTGTCTTCGGTTTCAAAATGAATTTTGTTAAACAGTAATGTCTGTTTAAATTCTTGTTTCAATTCTTGATTTATTTGTCCAGATTCCATGTTTATATTTTCTATCATGTTCTCTATGTCGGCTTCATTATTTTGAAGCTGAATATCATCTTCATTATCTGTTTCTACAAGAGAACTATCTTTAGGCATCTGATGCATTGGTCTAGTCACAGCATTCAAATCTACGTTTGGTGATAGAAAAAGATGGTCGAATTTCTGTTCTGCAAAAAGATTTTTTTTGACTATATTGAAAGCTTCTTCGACGCTTTCTGTCTGATACTTTTGTTCTACATTGAAAAGATATCCCAAATTAATTTTATTTGTTTCTAAAAAGTCTAAAACAACCATTTTATCCCTTGTTTGTATCAATTTAAAAAAATTATTTTTGAAAGGATAATCAAGTTGTTGATTCCTTTCATATCTATTGAAATGAATAAGATTTTTAGATATATCTGTTATTTTACTTCCAAAAAAGAAAAGATTCATTGCTTGAAGAATAAGTTCAAACGATTTGTTTTGTTCTGAGCATTTGAACTCACATAAATTCTTAAACATATCGTAGTTCAGAAAATTAAGACAATCTTTAAGATATTTTTCACCATTGGTTGTGATATAAATCATATTAATGAATCTTACGCTAGAACACATGGATAATACCATGGTATTATGAGTTGCTATATTGAAATGGTTCCTTTTCATTTGTTTCATATCGAACATGGTATCGTCTTTGTATAGAAGATATTGAACAACTTTATCACCCTTATACATGATGTATTGTCTAATATCGTTTGACAACCCATATTTCGGTTGTCTATCATCATTCTTTTTCAAACTAGTTGAATCTTCTTTAACATACTTCATAATCAAATTCCATTTATGAAGAAGGGCAGGCAAGCATTCTGAAAGTCTTTTTGTTTTGTGTGGTTGTTGAATGCCTAGAAAATGACCAAAATATAAACCGCATTTGTTTGCGATCATTTGAGTGACATCATAAATTACAAGTGGAATACATGTATAGAAATTTGTTGACGCAATGTAACCAAGATATTTGTAATAAAGATATATGTTACACAGTTCGTTCTGGCCTGTAAATCGCAACATTTCTAAAATTTTTCTTGAAGCTTCTAGACAGTTGATTCTTACAGCTTCAAGAATATCGTTATTACCTTGATGATCCGCCGTTATCAGTCTAAACTGATTGTCCATATGAAGCCCATCCATCAAATTATCTTCGACAAAGTCGCATAGAATACCAAGATTTTTAACATAGTCTTCCATTATTTATTAGAAAATGAATTTTAAAATTTCTTACAAAAATTTTAAAATGGAATTCAAAAGACGTAGACAACCTTTTGTTTATATGAAATCTGAAATAGAAGAAAAAACAGCTTCAAATCTTTTCAATATTTTAAGAGATTGTAAGGACGAAAATGGATTGTCAATTTGGAGTAATGGAATAAAAGATAAAACTGGTGTTTCAACTCGAAAAGCGTATATTGTGACAAACACAAAATCGGTTGTGTTCAATCTTCTTTATGATGTGATTAAAACTTTATTATACAAAACGTATTCTGCCTTGAAATATGATGTTAAAAATATAGAAAGCAGTATATTAGGCATCTATTTGAACTATTATGAAAACGGTAATGATTATGCTCCGATTCACAATCATAGAAAGCAAGGAACACATCAAATGGTCATTTCTTTGGGTGATTCCAGAACCTTTGTTTTGGGTTCGAAAGAGTTTGAGGTGAAGAATGGTGATGCGATGTTCTTTGGATATCAGAATCACGGTATCAAAAGAATGAATAAAGAAAAGAGTGATAAAGGAAGAATATCAATTGCTGTTTTTACTAAACCAATATTCTAAAAAAATCTGTGTTCAATCAAGCTGTTGATTGTCACTAATTGTAACATCATGAAAGTCTACCAAAAAAGGTTAATCGTTATCATCAAAAACATCGTTTTCATCATCAAAAATTATATCATTCTCATCATCATTCTCATCCTCATTCTCATCCTCATTCTCATCCTCGTCATTTATGTGATTGAGAGCTTGACCGACGTCTTCCATTTCTGCTTTTTTAATATGGATTTCTTTTATATCATTGAAAGTTATTTTGTAAATATCCAATCTTTTACCAGATATATTTGTTAATACACGGTTGAGTTGACCGGATACTTGATCGATATGATCAACCATATTCTCCAGTTCTGTAATATCATTTCTGTCTTCAATTATATTATCTTCATCATCGGTTTCTATCATGTCTGAATTATTTTTTGGTAATCTATTTATAGATCCAATAGGTTGATCTCTGTGAACATTAGCAGAAATAAAAGGTTGGTCCGACTTATAATCGTTATTCATATCGTTATTTTCATTTTTTTCAACAATATTGAAAGCTTCTTCAATGCTTTTTGTTTGATATTTTTGTTCGATATCAAAAAGATACCCAACATAGATTTTATTACCAGCTAGAAAATCAACAACTTTTTTAGCATTTTCACGTGTCCATTTTTGAGAATATTTTTCAAATGGGTAAGCAAGTTTACTTACCATTTGATCATTAGTAACATCCAAATCATATTTGAGATCTTTTAGTTTGCTACCAAAGAGAAAGACATAAATGGTTTGAAGAATAACTTGAAATGGTTTATTCTCCAAACTATATTTGTCGATCGAATTGCCGAATATATTAAAATTAAGGCAGTTGATGCCGTCTATTAAATATTTCGGACATTCATCATCGTAATTGAACGCTCGTACATCACCATCTAGAAAACTAGTTAAATTTTTTATATGTAATTCTAATGTGTTATAAGTTGTAATATCAAAAGCCATTCTTTGCATTGGTTTGATATCGAATGTTAAATCTGACTTGTAAAGTAGATACAAATCAAATTTTTTATCTTTATCTTTGTACATCAAGTATTTTCTAAAATCGTTTGAGAACCCATATTCATATCTTCTATCTTTATTTTTTTCTAAACTTGACATATCGTCTTCATGATAAGCCATAATTAGGTTCCATCTATAAAGCATGATAGGAAGGCATTCCGAAAGCCTAGTTGTTTTGTGTGGTTGTTGTATACCTAAAAAATGTCCGAGATATAATCCAGTTATATTGGTTATTATATCAACAACATCATAGATAATCATAGGAATGTAACCGTAAAAAGTTGTTGATGCGATGTAACCAAAATACTTGTAATGCAGATACAGTTCACATAGATTAGAATGACTGAAATTTATGTATTCACTTGTTAGTATATTTAGAACTTGAATCGTGTGTTTATGACATTCTAGACCCACAATCTCTGATATCTGGTTGTTATTACTGTTAGCATTGATAAGTTTAATTTCGTATTTTTCTACTTTTTTATCGAGTATGTTGCTTTCCACAAAGTCGTATAGAATACCAAGAT
>ERZ1292625.2706-Hain-H41-01um-R1-2706-length-15781-cov-4_pt1 | contig 15781 bp, 9 predicted proteins | sample MGYA00564400_ERZ1292625 | MGnify/ENA primary metagenome ERZ1292625 (study PRJEB36523, sample SAMEA6512639) | groundwater metagenome | collected 2019-01-08 | study: AquaDiva: Metagenomics assemblies of 32 groundwater samples | reverse complement strand
GGTTCAGAACCAGTTGTCGATAAACATAAAATTTTCGATGCTAAAAAATTGGAACTTGAAGAAAAACTACAACGTTTCATTGACAGTGGTGCTTCTATAACCGATATACAGTTTGAACATCACAAAATGTTAGATGAACTACGTAAGACAGCCGAACAATTATTCAATTTGAATAGACCAGTTATATCTGAGGAACAAGAAAACCTTTATAAAAAATTTATAAGTAGTAAAAAAGAAGAAATCAAACATATAAAAGAAGGAATCAAGGTTAAAAAACAAATACATGACAGAAATATCGAAGCCATAACTATGGTTTATTGGAAATATCTTTACAATCTGGCAATTCATCTTGTCAAAACAATGAGAAGAAACAATGATATTGATGGTGTTACTTATGTTGATTTTGGAAAAGCAATTTCAAACTTCGAAAATCCTTCGATTTCTAACAATTGTGAAAAGTTTTTTGAAAATGACGATGAAATGAATTGTATTGCTAATGCATTGATAAATATATTGGTTGGTATTCAAAATATTAAAAATAAAATGGTTATTTCAAACGAAATTTCATCTTCAAATGAAGGGTTATCTAATTTATCTAACGATTTAACTCTAGCTTCAAATATACTCGTAGATTTATCTATTAAAAAAGAGAGACAGCAAAGAGAGAAAGAAAGAGCAAATAAAAATAAAAATGATGTTGTTGAAACTGGTAAAACCAGTGTAAAAGATATGAATGAAAAACCAAAAGAAGAGAAAAAAATAGGAATTCCTGAAAAAAGTGCAATAGAAATTGAGTTTGATCAAACTATTTTTGGTCTAGATGATGACGATGAACCTGACAATTCTGGACAAGCATTTGTTGCTGAAGACTTGATATTTGGAGAAAATGAAGACGACGATGGCGATGATAACGATGGTAACATGAATGAAGATGATGATGAAGAAAACAATGAATTTGTTTTTGAAGAGTATCAAGAAGAAAACGAAGACGGTGGAGAACCGGTAGAATTTGGTATGAGAAAACATCCTAAAATAGCGTCTTTAACCAATTTAATAAATACTCTAAATACGTCTGGTAAAACAGAAAACGAAGACGAATTATCGAAACAATTTGTTGAAACTGTAAAAACGATTAAGAAACTCAAATTCCCTTTCAAAAATAAAAGAATCAATATGTTTGTTAATTTATTCGATTAAAAAATTAATTTTACAAATTAATTTTTAAAGCATTAATCACTTTCGGAATAACTTTCTTCGATACCAGCGGTGTCTTCTTCTATCTCTGTCTCCTCTTCTTCAATCTCATAAGTGTTTTCATCACGATCTTCTTCCTTATCAGAATCACCTTCTTCATCTTTTTCTTCGTCGTTTTCCTCTTCTGTTTCATCCTCGGTATCTGAAACTTCGCTTTCCTCTTCATTTTCAGCTTCTTGTCTGTCTCTTTCATCTTTCGCATCTTTTGCATCCTTTTCGTCCTTTCGTTCTTTTTCGTCTTTTAGAGATTCGATTCGTTGTTGTAATTCTGAAATACTCCAATCATAGTTTACAATTGTATATGGAAAATTTGTTTTAATAAATTTTATTAGTTTTGTTTTTTCATTAAATTCATTTCTTTCGAATTCTGTAATACAAATAGCAGGTTGAAAATCTTTTTTATATTCTAATTTTTTATGTTCGTAATCTGTGTTCAGTCTCGATACCAATCTTGACAAATTACAGAATTGAAGAACACCATTGACTTTGACCACTTTAGTTGGATCAAATCCGTTTTCACCGTAGACAAATTGATAGATCTTTTCACCTGTATCTTTGACACAGCCATCATTGGATACAAAAATATTTTCTGTAAGTTTGGTTATACGCCTTTGAATGTATCCTGAATCGGCCGTTTTAGTTGATGTGCTAATTACACCTTCTCTTCCAGATTTAGCATGAGCAAAGAATTCTTGTGGATTCAATCCGTGAATAAAAGAATGTTCAACAAACCCCTTTGCTTCATACTCTCTAATCGAATCTTTTAATTCAAGAGGGTAATGAGGAAGAGTTCTTTTGTTATGAGACATACAAAAACCGATTCTTTGATTGTTAATGTTTTGCTGACCGATCACACCTCCAATTTGAGAAAAATTAAATTCATCACCTTTCGCACCTGATCTTACGGTTGTCAGAAAATTATTGTTTTTACTCATGTTATTACTTGCGATTTTCATACCAATATCTCTTGCTTTAGAAAGTTCTGCTGTAATTCTAATTTCTCTAATTCCAGCGTTAAAAGTTGTATTTCGAATACCTTCAGCTTTTGCATAACATTCTGAAAGACTATCTTGAATGATTGTTCGAAAATTTTTATTTTTTTCATCTGTGAGTTCTGATGAAGCCATCATACAATCTTGAAGACCTACACTAAAAGAATGAACCATTAACCAACCAGTTCCAAGAAACTGAATATTATCGATAAAGTTAGAGGCAACGACACTTCCATATTCTTTATTTAGAAGTTGAATGATAGAACCATGATTACTGCCTAGAATATTTTTATCGAAAGTGCCACAAAGAAGAACACCTTGTTTAATTTTGACAATTGGTTGGTTTGCATCAGCTTGATTTTCTTTTTCATAATTGAAGTTTTCAGGTAGAATTAGAGACAGTAAACACTTTCCACAATAAATGTTTTTAACATCTATATTAAACTCTTTTTCGTATTGTTTCCATATTTTGATAATGTGTTGAAATCTTTTTACATTCCAAAGACTTGACCCATCAACACGCGATCCTTTTAAACAAATATTCATAAACTGTTCTCTGGTTAGTTTAAAGTTTTTCTTTGTCATAAGATATGAAGCCACAAGTGCGTCTTGTTTAATTACAATAATAGGTTTACTTTCTTGTGGTGAAATGATATTATATCTCGCATCCATAATCATTCTCAATTCAGCTTCAGCTTCATACGTTTGAGGAACATGAATGTTCATTTCATCACCATCAAAATCGGCGTTGAAAGATGGTGTAATGGCAAGATTGAAACGAAACGATTTATGTGGCATGAGAATAATTTCCATACCCAACATACCACCTTTGTGTAAAGTTGGATGTCTATTAAGAATGACAACATCACCATTTCTAATGTGTCTTTCTACGATATCTCCAAGTTCCAAATTAATTTTTTTTCTAAAAATTTTAGAATCTAAAAGTTTATTATTTCTGACGACTCTATCATCTGAATTGATGAACTTAATTTTGGTTTTAACTCTTTCAAAAATAGATGGATTCCAATCTTCTTCATTCGGTAGAATAACATTTTCATTCTCGATTTTAATTTCAACGTTCTTGTCGTGAATGATAATATCATTTATAAGAACTTCATCTTTGTTATTAAAAGCGTAAGACAAGTTTATTTTAACTTCTTGTTTTGTATTTTTGTTTTTGATAATGAAATTTGCTTTACCAGAATCAACAATGCTTTTCATTTCTTCGTAATTGAAAGCATTAACAACTTCTGGTTTCGTAAGGATTTTGGAGATTTCTTCTGGAACACCCAATTGATTAACTTTTAATGTTGGTTCAGCGCCAACAACTGTTCTTGCTGAAAAATCAACTCTTTTTCCCATGAGATTTGAACGAATTCTACCTTCCTTTCCAGATAATCTATCTTTAATACCTTTTGTGGGTCTATTATCAGTTGGATGTTTCGCTTTTTTACTTGAGTTGTTAAACATCGTCGATATACGAAACTTGAGTGTTTGTATGAGATTGTTTCTTTCAGTTTCCTGGTTCTCTTTGAGTTCAGAAAGTGCTTTATTAACTTTAATAATTTCTACTATCTGATATGTAAGATCATCGTCGCACGAATTTCCATCGACCATCACGTAAGGTCTGGAACACGATGGAATAACAGGAAAAACTGTGATGATAAGATTTTTTGGCTGAATCAACTTGGAATCTAAACCAATCATTTCTACATCTTCGATTGAGATATTGTCAAAAATTTTTTTGATTTCTTCAACAGAAAGAGGAATTGTCTCCTTTTTATCTTTTCTTTTAGAATCTTTTTGTTTCGATTTATATTCAATGAAGTAAGAACCATCTTTAGTAGTTATGATATTTGGTTGAATAGAATTACAGTGAGAACACGTTTCAACTTTGATGAGTTTATTTTTAATTTTCTCAAACCTCTTTCCACCTTGGATTTTATCCAATCCATAAAACTCGATCTGTTCTTTTGTTAGAACAAATCTATAACATTTTTTACAAAAATATTTTAAAAATAATTTAACTTGTTTGTAAAACATCGGATGGACGATCGGTTCGACAAGATCAATATATCCGAAATGACCCCAACATTCCTTTTTGAAACCGCATGTAACACACGGTTGAAGTGTGTCTAGATTTCCCATTTTCGGATCGTAAACCGAGTTTTGAAGATTATTTGTCTTTGAATTGAACACTTTACACACAGCCATATTTCTAATCTCTTCCGCAGAGAGAATTCCAAAAGAGATTTTCGATATATCATAAACAGCCATTTAGAATTTTTAATTAAAAAAATTAAAAATCATTTTTAAGATGATGAACAAACCGAAATTGGAACTATGCTAGAATAATTTTTTGTAATGTTGGCGACCGTGAAAGCTACTTCTGCAAGAACAAGAACAACAATAAATATGTTTAACATCTTATTTCCATTTTTATTTTTTGAGAGACAAAGAGCGCCTAGAATCAATGCCGAGAGAATAGCAAAAACTGAAACTGGAATATTGGGTCTGTGTTTCTGATTTGTAATCATTTCACGGTGACCTGTTCCTGGTGTACAAATGGTGTTCTTGCAATTGTTACAAGCTGAAGGGCAATCAGCATCAAGAACACATTCACAAAGAAGTTCATCCTCACAGAAATAAGAAGGTAATTTCATCTTTGAGATTTGAGATTTACAAACGAAACTGTAAGAATTATTTTCTTTCTTACATGAACCTTGGCCAGCTAGATCTTTAGAAAGAAAGATTGTCAAACCTATCATTAAAGCTGATACAAGGAGAGTTAAATACATAGTTTTATTTGAAGATGTGTATTTGTTTTTACAACAGACAACTGTTAGAATAGCTAACAAAAGTGTTGTAAAAATACCAGTCGATAGAACTAGAGAATTTATTTTCGAAGACATTTTATTTAAGAAGAATTTTTTAGAAATTAGTTATTGTTCCATTTTCAGAAATATAACCATGGCCATCTTCTTTATAGAAAATTTTCTTTTTAATATTATTATTATTTGACCACCACATCTCGCGTTGTAAACGACCATTATTATAATAGAAGACGTCTTGCGGTAGATTATTATCTCTATTTAATTTTCCATTTCGATACCATTGTTTTCTTTTATACAAACCGTTTTCATAGTATTCAATTATAGCCGGAAAATTGGTTTCTTTATTTTCTGAGTTACTATCCCGGTCATCCCGATGATATATTCCATTCTTATACCACGATTCTCGTTCCTTAGTTCCATTTTCGTAATACCAAATTACGGCTGGAAGATCACCTTCTCTATGAATATTTTTATATTCATCATACCATTCTTCTTTTTCCTTTTTTTCATTTTCACTGTAAAATATCGATTTAATTAAAACATTATTCTTATACCACGATTCTCGTTCCTTATTTCCATTTTTGTAATAAAAAATAACAGTTGGAAGATCACCTTCTCTATTGAGTTTTTTATCTTCGTCCAACCATTTTTCTGTTTGTTTTTTATTGGTTTCATTATTATAATATGCTATCGATTTAATTAAAACACCATGATTGTAAAAAAAATCTTTTTTCCTATTTCCATTTTCGTGATATGTAATCACAGCTGGAAGATCACCTTCTCTATGTGATTTTTTGTCTTCATCATACCATCTTTCCATTTGTTTTTTATTGGTTTCATTTTCATAATACAATATCGATTTAATTACAACACCTTGATTATACCATACTTCATGTTTCTTATTTCCATTTTTATAGAAGTGAATCGCAGACGGAAGATCATTATCGCGATTTAACATATCGTTTTGAAGCAATTCTTCTATTTTTTTATTTCCATTTTCATAATATTCAATTGCATTTGGAAGATCGTCCTTCCTTTGTAAATAATTATCTTTGCTATCGAACCATTCTTCTTCTTTTTTATTTCCATTTTCATAAAACGAAATAATCCTTTTTATAGTATCCTTTCCGTCTTCATAAATATATTCTTCTTTTATTTTATGTTGGTTCAAATCAAACTGTGTATAAGCAGGTTCATCTTTATAAGAATGTCTTAAATAGGCGTTGATATTGTTTTTATTGTATCGAATCCATTCTGTAGAATATATTCTATCTGGTATAACCTCACCTGTATTTTCATCGAAATAAAAAGAATGTCTTTTACGATACCTGAACTCACCATCATCATGGTATTCTGTTTGGTTTAATTCAAATGAAGCAGATATTTCGTTTGAAAAATCATTATCTGGAAAAAGTTCTTTTCTTGAGCTTTCAATAGGAATGAAATATTCGTATTTATATATCCCTTGATTACCTTCTCTTTTACTTAACATTATAGTATTCACTTTTTTCTCAATAAGCATTTGAAGACTAATAATATCAATCCAAAGATTGGTGTAATCTATCTTAATTATAACAGCACCATTATCAAGTTCCTTTTTCTTTTTTTGATCTATTGGTGCTTGAATCAATCTTTCCAATTCATTAATAGAATAACAATAGACATTTGAAGGACTTCCTTCTTGAAAGATCATAATTAGATTTTCGTTAAAAACAATTTCATCTGCGTTGAAATATGAATCGTTTAGACATTTCTTTCGAGGTGTTTTAGGTTCAGAAATAGAGGTTTCTTTTTTAATTCTTGTCATTGTATAATCGTCTTGTAATTTACTTCGAATTTCTTCGTTTATTTCTTGATTTTGAAGCAGGTTTTTCCTTTGAATTGTTTTAGTTTTATAAAGAAATGTTTTAACAGAATATTTTTTGACATCTTTAAATAACCAAACAACTTCTGGGTTGGATAATTCAAAAGTATTTCTTCCACTTTGAAAGGATGAAATAAACTCATGATCAACCGCAATATTGTCTTTCAATAAAAGAATTTGTTGTAAACCATCTTTTTGTCTAAGAAAAAACGATGGTTTAACAACTGCATTAACTGGGTGATCATTGAAGATACGTGTTTCATCTTCTTCACCCAGTTGCTTTACAAGAAAAGGTTTTTGATCTATTAATTCCTTGATGAAAGACACAGAGAAGCATAAAATTTCATTCTCTATTTTAACTAGAACAACCTCGTTATTAAAAACGTTTTCTTTTATTTCATTTGAACACTCCAGATTCATTTTTTATTTTCAAAAATAAAAAATTAAAAATAAGTTCCATAAAGTTTGTCAAACAAACCTATCGTTCCATAATTGTATTTGATTTTCGTATGATGTTTGTCATGAAACGAGAAATCATTTCCAAATTTATACCCTCCATGAGCAAGAATTAAAGAGTTTAAAATAGAGAAAATATGCCATGCTCTCATACTGACAAAATTAAGATTACAAACCAACCCAGAAATTAGTATTGGAAGAACGTTTACAAAAAGTTGTTCAAGAGGATGTGTATATATGGTTGAGATTGCAATTGGATTTTTCCATCTATGATGAATGTAATGAACTTGTCTAAATAATTCGTAAGTGTGAAGAGCGTAGTGAAGATGAAAAAACATGAACTCATGAAAAACCAGAACTAAAGGAAATTTATAAAGATTATTTAATTCAAGTAATCCATCGCCTTCATAAACGTCTTTAAAAGAAAGCAAATAGAAGACTGGAAAAGTCACAAAAAATTGATTAAATAAAACAAATTTAAATATATTAATCCATGTATCTGGAAGGTTTGCTTTTCTATTTATTGGTAGGAATAATTTGTCATATATATGAAGACATAAACAGGTTCCCCAATATGTTATTAAATCATCTTTAATATGAGTAATATACTGGCTCATTTCAAATTATTTTTAAATCTTTAAAAATAATTTTAAGAGAAAAAAAGATTTATAAATGCAAAATAAAATTACCATTTGTAAATGTGGCTTCGTTGAAACAAATCATATGTTTAGACACGATTTCGAACCTGTAGCAGAAGTTGAAATCAAAAATGAAAATGACAAGTTTGTTTTCGCTTTCGATTCATCAAAATTTCCTGTCAATACAAAAACTATTTGTTCTTTTCCAGGATGTTCTGGTTCCAAAAAGATGCATTCATGGAACACACAACACAACTTCGATCCTAAAGAAATTTCTTTTAGAGAAATCCGTTTATGTGTGCCTTCCGATGTGCTTCAACAATTCGAAAAAGAATGTATCAAAAAGATACAAGAAAAAAATATAAGAACAGATAGCAAGTATGAAGATGTTAATTATGCAAATTATTTTACGAGTGAAAGTTGCTTTGGATTTAAAGCTTTTTTAAACATCGGAAATCTACAACAACAGGACAAAATTTATGTCTTTAATGAAGACGATGACGAGATTAAATATGAACTTGTTACTTCAATCAGTTCATAAAGTGATCATTATTTGGCACTATTAAATTATCAATTATATGAATGAGCCCATTGTTACATTTAACATCGAATTTTATTACTCTTGCACAACTATTGATTGTTGTGCAAGAGTTTATATTCTCAACATACATTCTCATCGATGGATTTCTTGTTATATAATATGCAACTGGGCTGGAAGTAAGTAATTTACCATCTATTCTTCTATCAATAGTAGATGAAGCTAGAATTTGTCTTGCCAAACCATCATCCATTCTACAAAAATATTCTGGTGGTATATGCTTTAAACTTTCGTCATTTGGAATGAGAACCGTGCAATTGGCTTGAATATCATTTAATAATCCAATGTTTTTTGCGTGTGCAATAACAGTTTTGAATCTCGTAAAAGAAGGATGTGAATCTATAAAATCGTATATAGATCCTTTTGTCACTTTCGGTTTTGTGCTTGAATTCAAATCATTCAAATCGACAAACGAATACATATGTGTAAAATTATAAGATTGAGTATCAGGACCAACACTAACCATTTATTATTTAAAAAAAAAAATTTTTAAATAAATGTCTTTTCGCATTTCAACAAGTAGATCACTCAAAGAAAATGATTTGAGATCTCAATTGGAAACTTCTATTCCAACACCTGTTCCAACACCAGCTCCTGGTATTGAACCTATTGATAATGAAGAAAAAGGCAATGATACACTCGAAGAAATGTTTGACTTTTCAGAAAAAAAGAAAGGAACTTCTTCTGTTCTTCCATTAAAAAAACACGCAGTTCAAACAGATATGAGTAAGAATGCTCCTCATTCGGGTTTTGCAATTCAAAATCAAAAAAGAGGAATGGAAGATTTTTTGTAAATTTTTAATTTTTCAAATTAAAAATATTTTTTAGTTTAGATTCATTGTTTTAGCAAGCGTGTCGATTCTCATTGAGTCGAACAACATACCAGTTTTTCCAATACTTCTATCTAAACACAGTTTGTCAAAGTATTTTCGATCAGTCTTGTAGAGATCGATAAGTTCTTTTTTATTTTTGGGTAAACTTATAGCATTGATAGGATCGATAGTTCTCGTAGTAACGTTTTTTGTTTCTTGAGATTGAATTACCGGTTCTCTTTTAACCACGCCATTTTGTGTTTGAATGATTCTAATTGGAATTCTTGGTTTCGGTGCGATTGGTGGCACAAATTTGAATCTTTCTTTTTGTTCTTGTCTGTGTGCTTCACGCGACGTTTGAAACGAATTAGAAGTATTTCTAAATGCATCATCAAAAATAGACAAAGAATCATTAAACAAAGCATCACCAGTATTTGGAAACATGGATAATCTCTGTCTTCCTAATCTCTGATTCAAATTATCTGGTGGCATTCCACGATCTGGAACTTTCAAAGGATTAAAAGTTTCAAGATTTGACCAATAGAATTCATGACCACACTTGCATTTCATATGATCACATCCTTTGTTTTTCTCAATAGGAAATCTACACTTTGGACAGTGTTTGATAATTCCTTTTTCAACCAATTCAATTTGGTCTGGTGTTACACGAACACATTCTCCTCTATGAGGAGGAAGGGAACAACGTGAGCAACTTTCACGTTGACATTTTGAACAGAAGATAATAGTTTTTTCATCTTTGCTTTTGCCTTCGATTTCATAAGCTTCACCACATCTACAATAAAAAATATTTAACGCATCAATAAACGTGGTTTGTTTAATTTCATTGTATTTATCAAGAAGTTCTTTTGAACTTATAAAAACACCCAATTCAGATTTATCTAAAACATGTTTACAAGACTCATAATTAGGGCATTTAATCTCGATATTAAACTTGGTCAATTCAAGCTCTATGTAGGTTTTAATACATTTTAAACAGAATTTGTGCTTGCATTTAAACCCAATATTCTTTTGAGTTTCATCAAGACAAATTGAACACGTAATCATGTTTTTATTTTGATTTTTAAAATTTTTTTAAAAATCATTTTTTATTTTTTTATTTTTTCTGTTTCTTTTCTGGTTTTTCGTTCTTTAGTTCGTCTTCTAATTCCTTTTTGAAAACAACATATACTTTTGTTAATTCGTCAAGCTCATTTAACCAAAGATCTTTTTCAGAAAGTGATTGTAGCTTATCTTTTTCCGATTCTTTAACAGTAATCTCATTGGTCAGTTTAGCTATTTTTTCTTTAGTGATACTACTAATCTGAAGTCTTAAAAGATATTCAAAACCGTGTTTCGAACTCTCTTTTTCATTTTTGTTTTCCTCTTTTTCGTCTTCGTCTTCTTTCTCGTCTTCTTCGTTAATTTCAATCACAAACTCGTTTTCTTTATTGTATTTTCGTTCATTCAAACATTGAACTATTTTTTCAGTTTCAATGTATTCACGTTTTCCATTTCTCTCATGAAAGAGTTCAATGATACCGTCTCTGACTTCTTCAAGAAAACGTTTTTTATTTTGAAGTTGAAGAATCTCTTTTTCCATTCTAATCAAGTTGTATTTTTTTCTTTTCACATAAAAATCGAAACGAACCTTGCAATACTCATCGATAATCATATCAACATTCGCGTATTTTTTAAGTTTACCCAAAGAATCGAAAAGAACCATGTTCTTCGTGCTGATAAAAGATGTTAATTTGAGATTGTTCATATTGCATTCGAACCCATTTTCATCTTCAAAAACAGTAAAATCCACATTGTCTGGATCAGAATGGTTTTTATAATTCTTAATAAGTTTGTCTTCTTTGAAAGAAGCTAATTGATCTTCAAAATCGTTAATCCATGTTCCAATAGGTAATTCAGTCACACGACAACTTTTTTTATTTTCTTCAATTTTTCCATAAGTAATATATTTTCCTTCAGTGAGAAGATTGATTTCTCCTTTGAATCCAAGATACCACGGTTTTATGTTTGGAAACTCAGAGATAATCATATCATCTTCTTTTGAAACAGCACTACTAACACCATTTTTTTCGTGCTTCAACCAGATTCGAATACATTCAATTAAATCCAAAGGATTGTAACATGGAATATTACAAGACCAACCAGTTCCAATTCCAGTAATACAGCCGTTAACACAGATCATTGGAATAATTGGAACGTAGAATTCTGGTTCAATTCGTTGTCCGTCATCTTCTTTATAAGAAAGTAGTGGTTCGTCTTCAATACGATAGATTAATCTGGTAAGCTTGTCTAACTTTGTAGAAATATATCTTGCATTTGCTGAGTCTTTTCCACCTTCAGATCTACTTCCGAATTGTCCATCTCTGTATAAAAGAGGAATATTATTACAACCAACATATTGTGATGCCATGTGTGTAATCGTTTTATGAAGACTAACTTCACCATGATGATAAGCTGAAACATTTCCAATAAAACCTGCAAGTTGTTCTACTTTGATGGTTTTTCCTGTGTATTTTAGATTTCGTTTGAAGCATCCAAAAAGCACTTTTCTATGACATTCTTTGAAACCGTCAATAAGATTTGGAATAGATCTAGCACAATCTGAAATTGAAAACTTGATCATTTCCGTATTGATAAAATCTGCATGAGAAAGTTCTTTAATTTCATAATCATTTCCTCTTGACCACTCAAGAATTATATTATTTGGATCATAGTTTTCAAGCCATGACTTACGTTGATCTGAAAAGTTTTTATGAAAGACTTTTACGAAAGTATCTGAGTCTGAACCATTCTCGTTTTCATAAAACTTGATTGTCTTTCTTCCAAAAATTTCTGTGATATCTTTTTTGGAAGATGTTCCAAGTCCTTTGTAATACTTACAATTGATTTTTTTAGTCGATCCTTTTTTCATCTCTTCAACATACTTTTTAAAATCTCTCTCATCGTAAAAGAGAATATCTTTATTTTTATCAAAAACTCTAACGATCGGTGTCTGCATTGATGTAATAAAAGATTCTGAACGTTTGAGAAGTGACGGAAACAGAGAATGAAAAAAGTTTTGAATCAAACCTGAAATATGGAATCCATCAACATCTGCATCTGTAATAATAAGAAGTCTTCCATATCGTAACTTCTTAAAATTTTCTTCAATCGTATAATCTAATCCTTGTTGAAGGCCCAATGCTTGAATGATCTCACAAATCACAGCATTTTTTGAAATAGTAACAGCGTTCGCATTTCGAGTGTTCAAAATCTTTCCACGAATCGGATAAATTCCAATCCAATCTCTGCCTTGTTTTCCAAAAACACCTTCTTTGATACCTTGAGAAGCGAATGTTTTTGCTGAATCTCCTTCAACTATAGCAAGAATACAATCCTTTCCAAATTTACCACCTTCGTTGTTTGCAGGTGAAAATTTTTCAATTTTTTGAAAACCTTTTTTTCTTTCAACTTTTTTAAGAATAATCATTTCTTTCATTCTAATCACATCTTCAATTTTTTCCATTACAGACCATCTTGAAAGAGTAAGAACATGAATCTTTTTAACTTCTGCTTTAACTAAAGGCGATTCAAGTTTCAGTTTTGATTGACTATCAAAACTCGGTTTATTGACGCTTGCAACAACAAACAATCTAAAAAACTTTTTAACGTCTGAAATGTTGATTTGTGGTTTCTTTGGTTTGTTAATTTTTTCAACAAGAGGTCGAAAAAGCGCTTCTGCCCAAGCGTCAACATGCGTTCCTCCAAGAGGAGTAAAAATTCCATTTGCAAAAGAGACCGTCTCAAAATCTGAAGATGACGTTGTTACAACAACATCACAATCATCTGTTTTGATGTTGAGATATTCAGTAGTATCATTTTTAGAATAAAGTTTTGCATAGTCGATGAGACTTTTAACAGGGATCTCTTCGTTATTAAAAATAACTGTTAATTTGGTAAGCATGGCAACGTCTATAATATATCTTTTATAAAGAGAAAGAATATCGGTCGTATATTCGGTCAATCCAAATTGTTCGAAATCTGGAATGTAAGAAACCTTTGTATAACCCTTTTTCAGTTTTGAAGATAACACTTTTGGTTTGGAAGTTTCTTTGAGATTGTTTGTCCAAGTTTGAGTAAAAGACTTTCCATTAACTGGATCAACGCCTTCGACAGTAATTTTTTTTGAGAAGATTCCTGTAGCCTTAATTCCAATTCCATTTTTTCCAGAAATATCAATTCTGTCTTCATCATCATTGTAATTCGATGATGTGAGAAGTTGACCAAAAATAAGAGAATGATTGTAACATTTTTCTGTTGGATGAATAGTAATTGGAATGACATCACCATCATTCCAAAACGTAGTTTCACCTGTTTTTTCATCGATTGTAATTTCTATTCTCGTCGCATTATTTCCGCTTTGTTTAGATCTTGCAAAGTTGTCAACCACATTTGAGAGAGGTTCAATAAAAATTCTAAGTATAGCTGGTGATACGTTTACATTTTTCTTTTCGATTTTGAAATCGTTGGTAACCACGAACTCTTCTGTATTTCTTGATCTTGTAGATCCGATGTAGACATCTGGTCTTTTAAGAACATGATCGATCTGATTTAATTTCTCATATTTGATAGCCATTTGTAAGTTTCATTTTCTTTTTTAAAAATCATTTTTAAAAAAGTTATGATGCATTAGTTTTTATCATATCTATTAAATCATTGAAAACCATATATATGTCTGGCTTCTTATACAATTGTATTAAGTTACTGGCATCATCTCCGGTAGGAATATTCTTATTGTAGTAAATCAAATACGAGTATAAACTTGGGTATATGATATTGTTATCAAAAAATTGAAGCATTTTAGGTATGTTTATAAGCCAATCGCCATTCAATACAATTACTTTTTTAATGTCATCATACAGGTGCTGAGATAATATCAATGAAGATTTAAAAATTATTTTTTCTTGCTTTTCAAAAGTATCGCCAAATTTTTCTTTATCATGATACATCTCTAAAATTATATCATACAACTGTATAGTTAGAAACAACGCATCGTTCGAGACATCACCATTGTTGGATAACTCATCTATTCTCATCAATCGTTGCTCAAATAAATCTTGAGATACTTTACTCAGATCTATCTTAGGCATTTTATTCATAAAAATCGGAAACGATGGATAGCTTTGTCTTTTTATATATTGAAAATAAGGATGAAGTATGATATCATCGTAATCATATCTAAATTTTGAATTGAATTCAAGCATATGCGAAACCAAATCGTAAAACTCTTCAGAATCATCATCTAATTTTGGTAATGAATCTATGGCTTTGATTGCCTTATCGTAATAGATATTTGTTTTTTCATCGAAGATTTTTGTATTTATAAGTTCTTTAACGAAATAATAGGTTCGATTTTGATTTTTAAATTCGTTATTAGTTATCAAGTTAAACTTAATAATTTTATGAAGTGGTTTGTCAAAGTCAATTATCGTGTTGATATCAAAATTTTTTTTAATGTGAAGAAGTTCATATAACAAACCATATAAAAACCCTTCTTTGTAAAACAGCATTATCGGCGTTTCTTCAAGTTTCTTTTTTGTTTTTACATATATTTCTGTGTAAATAATACCTAATGAAAATATATCGATCTTATAATTATAAGGTTTATTTGCGAAAATTTCTGGTGCCCTCCAAGCTGGTGTTTGCACATTAAAATCTATTTGATTCGGAACTGGACAATAGTCTATTTTAGCGAGACCCCAATCGATAATTTGTGGTTTCAATCCATCTTTAGAATTAACAATTATCATATTGGTCGGTTTAAGATCACAATGTACTATTCCTTGTGAATTGAATAGTTTAAGACATTTGACAATTTGGAAAAAAATTTTTTTAACAGTTTCGTAAAATTTTTTATACTTGTTCTCCATCTCCTCCATGGTATCGTTGTTATTATATATGCATTTGAGATCGTTCAATGTTTGAATTCCTTTTTCAATCACAATCGAAACCTCTTTATAACTTTCATCATATAAAAAATCGTAGAAATGAGGCATACAAGTAAACTCTTTAAACAATCTATAAATTCCAACCTCTTTTATAAAGTCGGAACCTATTGTTTTGTAATTTTTAATAACAACGTTCTCCGTGGGATAACTATCAACAGAACCATAAGTTCCTTTTGCAAGATATCTACTTGGTTCATAATCTTGTTTAAAATCGCCCTTTTTGACAGCTTCTATTCCTTCTTTATTTAAACCTTTGAGATGATAAAATCCATTTGGATCTCTGACAGCATAGAAAAATTTATAACCACTTTTGGCAAAGATAGTATAG
>ERZ1292625.2704-Hain-H41-01um-R1-2704-length-15782-cov-7_pt1 | contig 15782 bp, 18 predicted proteins | sample MGYA00564400_ERZ1292625 | MGnify/ENA primary metagenome ERZ1292625 (study PRJEB36523, sample SAMEA6512639) | groundwater metagenome | collected 2019-01-08 | study: AquaDiva: Metagenomics assemblies of 32 groundwater samples | reverse complement strand
GTTTATTTCGGTGGAAATGGAAACACCTTCCGCCTGAATATTTATAGCTACCTTTGGAGGTGTTGACCCGCTTCCGGCAGTACAAACAAATGAACAGGCTGTAACCTTAATTTCTTCACTTGTCAGCCTTGCCGAACCCGATGCAACATAGCCTGCAGATGCCATATTTAGACAACTAAATGAAGAAGATATGGCATTAGAATCACTGTAACTAATCGCTGGAGGTGAAACAGTACAGGAAAACACACTTCCGGCATTTCTTAACTGCCTTTCAATAATTGATACTGCATAGTCCAGATTTTCCCTGACCTTAATCTGCGCATCCCCCTTTTTTGACCCTTGCAAAGAAAGGGTGATTACACGAGTTGATAAAACTCCTAAAACAGCAAATATGCCTATTACAATTAATATTTCAATCATACTTATTCCTGCGCTGCCTTTTTTCATCTTTGCCTCCAATCAGAAAACGAAGTTGCGCTTCTTGTCTCATGATATCCTTGAGCATCGTTCCAGTAGACCACAACATCCGCCTCTATTATGGTTTTTCCATCAGGTGAGATAGTGGTAAAGCTGACTTTTCTAAAAAGAATGGTGCCGGAAATATTATTTGTCGCCGTACAACTTGCCCCCCCGGTCCAAACAAGATCCTTAAGACAGCGGGTACCTACCGCGTTTGCCTTAAAAACGTCAAAATCCGCATCCCTCTGGCTTCTTAACCATTCGGTTGCTTCCTGAGCATATCTTCCTGCAAGAGTTTTGTTTTTGGAAAATGAGGCGTTTCTGATTGAACTTACCGTTAAAGAAACTATACCTACGCAAATTGCAGTTACTACCCCAAGAGCAAGAACCACCTCAAAAAGAGATTGACCCCTTTGTAAGTTATAACTTTTAAGTTTTAAGTTCACTTTATTTCTCCTCCTGATGTTACTGTAACAAGCGATGTATTATTGGTTCCGGCTTGAGTTAATGTAATTACGAAACTGCCACCTGCGGTAATATTTGTTCCCTGACCAAGAACTTTAAATGAAATTGTACCTGAAGCCGGCGACATGGAAATTCCGTCCGGTAAATTTTCAATTTTAATATCAACATTTCCTGCTAAACAGTTTGCCACTACTTTGTATGATATAGAATTTATTATTTGGAAACTGTATGAAGAAAGAGTATTTGCGCCATTGCAACTGGCAGGTTTTTCTCCAGAGAGCGCCTTTGATTGGGCTAGTCTTAAATCTCCTATTACAGCTCTTCCTGCGCTAACTACAGCCTGTCTTCTAGAAAAGTCCCTAAAGCTTACAAAGCCAAAACCAAAAAGAAGTCCAATAATAGTTAATGAAATTAAAACCTCAATCAGGGTAAATCCAGAATATCTCTTCATGGCAGTCTTATTAAATATACACCCTTACTAGATCTGCATGTAGTCAACAACTATATTGATTATTCCCTTTACATTTTCGTTGCAGTTTTTAAATACAATTTTATCTAAAACTTCAGGGCCGAATTTTCTTATTAATTCGCTTAACAAAGCATGAATAAATGATTGAGTAGCGGAATCAACTTTCCCGAAGTCCAAGACAACTTCGTCGCCTTTCTTTAGGATGGGTGTTACTAGATCAATCCTAACTTTTCTTGCAGCATCCTTATTTTCGGCAAACTCTCCGGCAAATTTAAATATCTTTATTTTTTTCATATGAATCTAGCTTTTTTGTAAAATTCCTTTTTTCTTTCTTTTACAGTTTTTGAATAGGTATTATTAATAAGTTTTAATAAATCAGAAAATTCCTCTTTTGCATCCAAACCAATATCGACTCCAACAGCTGTCCCTTGCCAATAAGGAAAACTATCTCCCCCCGAATGTTTATCCTGATGAGAATCACCATAAAGATGAACTTTTTTACCAGTTGGGGTTTTCAATAATTTATACAAAGCACTACCGCTATAAATTACAAAAAAATTACGATTGGTTTTTGCAATCGATTTAATAAAGAAAAGTCCTGCCCCGGCATTAAACTCAGTACCGCCGATTCTTCTGGTAGTTCCTGTAATTCCCGGAGTAAGCGCCAGACGGATTGCTTCAGAATCTTTCTTTACAGGGTAAGATTCGGATATCGTCTTTTTAATTCCCACACCCGTATCTACAATTCCGACACTAATTCTATTTGTCTTTTTAAAATATTGGGCACATACGATAGCCCCAATTTTTGACCTCGAATGCTCAAATACATTTCTTGTTAATTCGCTTACAACATATCTGATCGGTTGGGCTTGTTCAGGCCTAAGATGTAATAGGGGAATCACGTCCGTAATAAACCTTGTTAACTCTTCATTGTTAAATATCTGAGTCAGTGGAATAAATCTCCCCGCTGATTCATGCTCTTCAATTTTAATGTCGGTTTTTATTTTTAAAAAATCAAAAAGCCCCATTCTTTTAAGATAATGTTTGGATTTTGCTTCCATCTGTTCACTCGTAACTCCGCTTTTCTCACATGTCATTCCCAAGGCAGCAACCATGGAAAGCACCAGAGGATGTACCGAAATCCACTCTTTATGGGTAGTAATTTCCAACCTTTGGGGGTTGGAAGTTTCAAAAGATCTTAAAAATTGATCGATATTGCCCAGCCAAGCACTATTTGGTATGTGTATTTTCATATCTTAATACCAATTTTACCAGGAATCCCGGTAATGTCAATACTTTACCAAGAATCCCGGTAATATTTGAGGCTAAGGTCATGGATTTGAAACACAATAGGGTGTTGCACTTTGTTCAAGCGAGGCACAAAGACTATAAGTTGAAGTCGTTAAGCGGGTATAAGTATAGACCCCGGTAGGATCCAGTGGATCCTTTGGAACAGAGGAAATATATGTATTTGCTACGGCACATGAAGCAGGCGTCCCACTTCCAACTAAAGAAGTTCCCAAGGGGGATGGGGGATAGACGTTGCAGTCTGATTTATATATTTCAAGACCGCTTCGGATCATTTCAAGATCGGATTTGCGTCTTGCGTCCCGGGATGATTCCCTCGCTCCCTGAAATCCAAAAAGAGAGATCGCCATCAAAACCCCGATTATTGAAATAACAACCAAAAGTTCTATAAGTGTGAATCCAGTTTTAAGTTTAATTATCATATCGGACAGGTTGAACTTGATGGGGCAGTCGGCGACTGCCCCACTTTTCCGGTTGAACAAACAATGAAATACTGGACAGGTTTTTCTAATTTAGCCCATACAACATACGACGTTGTTGTCGAGTTTAAATAATATTGCTGTCCCGTTGTTGGATCGTTCGGACAGTTTGTTGAACCTAAAGTCGCACAAATTGATGACGGGTTGACAGTCTCAGACGTTGCAACATAAAGACCGGAGTTTTTATTTGCATAGTTTTCCAAAAGTGTCTGATACTGTTTAATGTCTGATTTTCTGGTTGCATCTCTGGCCAATTTTGGCGGGTTAATAAAAGACATTGCGGTAATGGCTGAAAGAATACCAACTATGGTAATTGTGATCAAAAGTTCAATGAGCGTAAATGCTTTATTTTTTGATTGAATTCTCATATTCCTCGATAGATATATTTAAGGGCGTTTTACTAAAGCTTTTTCCAAAATTACAAATCTTTTCCCCGCATAAAAGCCCTCTTTTTATTATACTCTCATCATACTCATCTTCGCTTTTTCCTTCAAGAGCTCCATATATTTGAAACCTTGAGCCATTTGAAAGATAATAATATGAATAGCCTTTGGACTTTTGGGGATCATTGGGAATAAGTTTCATATAGGGCGGATATGAACTGTCGGATAGGTCGGTTAAAGCCGCCTTCCCAAAATCACACGGAGAAAAAACAGGAGTTTTTATTCCGGATACCTCTTTAAACGAAACCGGTTCGCAGGCTGCAATTTTTCCATCTATTGAAAGAGGGAATGTGCCAAAATCTGCCTGATATTTATAAAGAGCATCCTGAATTGAGCCAATATCGGCTTTTCTCTGGGCATCTCTGGCGCGGCGCAAACTGACAACAAAATTAGGAAAAGAAATAATTATAAGTCCGGCAAAAATAATTAGAACGGCTTTAAATTCGGATTTGGAAAAGAATTTCATATAACAAGGCAGCAATTAAAAACGGGCCAAAAGCAATCTTACTTTTAAGATTTGCGCTTTTACCCAAAATCAGTATGCATCCGATAACGGCGCCGGTCAAGAAGGCCAAAGCCAACCAGTAAAAAACATTGTTTAAGCCAACAACCATTCCTCCCAAAATGGCAAGTTTAACATCTCCTAATCCCATCCCTTTGCCTTTGGTAATTAAATGAAGAACCAATAAAAAAGTAGCGGCTAAAAACCCAGAAAATAAATTACCAAATGAAAAATTAAATAAAAGAGAGATAGCTGTTCCGGCAAAAACTAATTCGTCGGGGATAATTTGATGCATTAAATCAATAACAAAGATCGATACTAAGATTATCGATAGTAAAACGTAGAAAATAAATTCCAAAGTCAAACCGAATTTCAAAAAAAGAAGAAGCGTAATTGCTCCAAACAAAAGTTCTACCAAAGGGTAGCGCCAAGAAACTTTCTTTTTACAATTTCTGCATTTTCCCTTAAGCAAGATAAAAGAGAGTAGGGGAATATTGTCAAACCAACTTATCTTCCTTCGGCAGTTAGGACAAAAACTCCTTCCCGCAAGTGTCAGACCTTTGGGAACACGCCAGATGAGTACATTAACAAACGACCCCAAAACCAAACCAAAAAGCAGTACAAAAATTAACTGCATTATTAGTTACGGACAAGTTCCGGCAGGGTTAGCTGTAGCCCCGGCTTTACCGCTCGCGGAACACCAAACCCAGTTAGGTGTATTGGCGTTGACGTATTTTTTGGATTTCAACTGACCATACGCCTTTCCTGTCGCTCCACCGGATACAGTATAATCCGAGTACCCGCTCGGCGCTATTAGAGTCGTTTTTAGATCCCCGCTTGTAACCAAAGTCGCCTGATCCGCCGCATAAACTCCGTTATTTGCAACAGCATAAGCTTCCATCGCCGTAGATAAAGCGTTGGTATCGCGCTGAACCTTAGTGTCATTAGCGGCATTTATCTTATCAATTGGATCAATTCCCATCACTGTAACTGCGGCCAAAACACCTAAAACGGCAATAACAATTAAAAGTTCGATTAATGTAAAACCTTTCTTCATTTCTTTTCACCCCCATCCATTAAAATTGGTTTGTTATGTTGTAAATCGGTAAAATTATTGAAATTACTAAAAATCCAACTCCTAAACCCAATACAACCATTATTATCGGTTCAATTGTCGATGTCAAGGCTTTAACTTTTTGATCCGATTCCACTTCAAAAATGTGACTGACCTTGGTTAAAACCTCATCCATTTTCCCGGTTTCTTCCCCGACCGCAATCATCTGGGTCAAAATAAAAGGAAATGCATCAGGGTGTCTGGCAAAAGCAAAGGCGACGGGAAAGCCTTTTTCAACTTGTTTTGCCGCATCAATTAATGCTTCTGAAATAATTGAATTATTTACAACTCCGGAAGTTATATTCATTCCGTCTAAAATTGAAACCCCCGAACCAACCATCAAAGAAAGAGTTCTTGTAAGTTCGGTGAGCATTACCTGTCTTTGAAGAGGGCCTATAATCGGGATTTTAAAAATAAGTTCATCTATTTTTCTTTTGCCGGCTCTGGTTTTCTTAAAAAACTGAAAAAAATATAAGAAGATACCAACTAAGATGAGAAACAATGGCCAAAACTTAATTAAGAAATTTGAAATTCCAATAAGAATCTTGGTAGGGGCGGGGAGTGATGCATTAAACTCACCATATAAAGAAGTAAGCCGTGGGATGACAAAGATCATCATGACAAGCCCTACAACAAACATTCCCACAATAACAATAGCAGGATATATTAAAGCACCTTTTACTTTTCCGGAAAATTCCTGTTCCTTTTCCAAATTATCCGCAAGTCTTAGTAAGACCTGATCCATGACTCCTCCTGCCTCTCCTGATTTTAAAAGGGCAATATATGTAGAGGAAAAAACTTTTGGATGTTTTGAAAAAGCCAAAGAAAGCGAAGTTCCCCCTTCAACATCGGCAAGAATTTGAGCCACAACCTTTTGCATAGATCCTTTTGTTTGGGATCTTAATATCAACAAAGAATCTGTTATCGAAAGTCCGGCGTTCATCATGGTTGATAGTTGCCTGGTAAAAGCAGCGATCTCGCTAATTGAAACCCTTTCCCTTAGTTTCTTTAGAAAAAGAAAGGGATTGTCATTAGCCGCCCTTATGAAATACGAAATCAGATTTTTCTTTCTTACAAGTTTTGCCGCTTCGCTTTCGGATTGGGCTTCAACTTCACCGGTTATGATTTTCCCTGATTGATCTTTGGCTTTATAGTAGTATCTCATGTTCTAACTAATCTGGATAAAAGTTCCGGCCTTAGCGACCAACTTTGTGCCGAATCAAGTGTTATTTTTCCTTCCCTTACAAGTCCGGAAAGTGTTTTTTCTAAAGTTACCATTCCCGCTTCCATGGAGGTTTCCAAAATACCATCTATAAGATGGCTTTTTCCTTCCCTTATTGTCGTCTTTATGGCATTGGTTCCGAGCATTAGTTCATAGGCAAGAAATCTACCCGTTGGGACTCCTGCCACAAGTCTTTGGGAAAATACGGCTTCAATAACATTTGATAACTGAAGCCTAATTTGTTTTTGCTGTTCTTCGGGAAAAACATCTACAATTCTATCTACCGTTTGCGCCGCAGAATTTGTATGAAGCGTTGCAAAAACCAAGTGTCCCGTTTCGGCAACAGTTAATGCCGCCGCAATTGTTTCATAATCCCGCATCTCTCCTACGAGAACTACATCAGGATCTTCTCTCAAAGCGCTTCTTAGGGCAACCTGCCAAGAATGGGTGTCTGAGTACATTTCTCTTTGGGAAATAATCGACTTTTGAGACCTGAAAACAAATTCAATGGGATCCTCAATTGTGATAATGTGGCAAAGCCTGTTTGCGTTTATCTCATTTAAAATAGAAGCTAAAGTTGTTGATTTGCCGTGGCCCGTAGGACCGGTAATTAAAACAAGACCTTGTCTTAACCCGGTAAAAGAATGAACAATTTTGGGAAGCCCCAATGAATCAATTGCCGGAATTTCCAAAGGTATTCTTCTAAAGGATGCCGCAAGCGACCCTTTTTGAGTATAGATATTTCCCCTAAAACGGGCTTTATCTGAAAAAGGCAGCGAAAAATCTATTTCTTTATCTACCGAAATTCTTGATAATTGCTCACTCGTTGCCGACTGACTCACAAGTTCGGAAACTATCTCAGGCGTCATTACTCCAAAATTAGTAAGCGGAGCCAAAATCCCGTCTATTCTTAAGGTAGGGGGGACGCCAGTCAAAACATGTAAATCAGACGCTCCCGAATCAATTGTTTGTTGTAATAATTGTTTTATGTCCATAGTTTTTACTTTTTAGTTCTTAGTTATTCCTGCGCCACGCGCAATACTTCTTCAATTGACGTTATTCCTTCCAAAACCTTCAAATATCCGTCCTGTTTTAATGTTATCATGCCTTCGTCGCGTGCAAGCTTCTCGATATCCGCAGATGATGACCTTTCCAATATTAGTTTACTCATTTTTTCTGTAACCGGCATCACTTCATAAATTCCCACTCTGCCAAAATATCCGGAGTTGCCGCACTCGGGATCTCCCGTACCTTTATAAAACTTAATATCTTTCCCGCTTGGCCAAAGATTTCCCAGATTGGCTTTAACCTCTTCGGCAATTTTGGCATCAGGGGCAAATGCGGTTTTACATTTATCATGGATTTTTCTTATTACTCTTTGAGCCATAATTGCAGTAATGGATGAAGCAAGAAGATAAGGTTCCGCACCCATGTCGAGTAAACGGGGAAGGGCCCCGGATGCATCATTGGTATGAAGCGTCGAAAAAACCAAATGGCCTGTAAGCGACGCCTGTATGGCAAGATCAGCCGTTTCCTGATCACGAATTTCACCAACTAAAATTATATTCGGGTCCTGTCTTAAAAAAGACCTTAAACCCGAGGCAAAAGTAAGCCCGGCCGCAGGATTAATCTGAACCTGATTTACTCCTGGAATTTTATACTCAATAGGGTCTTCCAGTGTAACAATATTTACCTTAGAAGTATTTATCTTTGAAATTATTGAATATAAAGTTGTCGTTTTCCCGCTTCCTGTCGGACCGCAAATAAGAATAATTCCGTGAGGCCTAAGAACAGCGTCTTCAAGATTTTTTAAACCCCTTCCCCTTAGTCCCAACTCGGAAAGTGTTGGAACTCCGCCGGTTTTTTTAAGAAGCCTCATGACAATTTTTTCTCCCCAGGATGTGGGAAGAGAAGAGACCCTTAAATCAATATCTTCATCGGCAGCTTTAAAATTAAAGCGCCCGTCCTGAGGAACTCTTTTTTCATCTATTTTCATTCCGGAAAGAATCTTTACTCGTGAAACGAGCGAGTCATGAATTTCGCGGGGTATGGTCAATTTCTCCTGCAAAATTCCGTCTATTCTGTAGCGAACTCTGGTTGATTTTTCCTGAGGCTCAATATGAATATCCGAGGCCCTGGCGCGGATTGCAAACTCTAAAATATGACTGACAATTTCAGCAATCTTTTCTTCTTTAATAAAACCGAATTTAGAACCTGCTTCAAAACTCTTGACTTCATCCTTGGTTGAAGAAACTTCGGTAACCGCTTCCGTTACCTCTTTGGAGATAGATTGAGCATATTTAGTGTCAGCAAATTCTTTAATTTTTGAGGCTTCAGCGACTTCCGCTTGAACATGATATCCTGTCTTTCTCTCAACAAAATCTATTGCCGAAAGATTCAAGGGGTCCGCCATCGCTAAAACCAATTTTTTACCTGCTTTATCAACTGAGATTGGAAAAACCTCAAACCTGTCAGCTACGTCCTGAGAAAGAAGCGATAATGCCTCGGGGGATGCGGGAATTTGAGATAAATCAACATAAGGGACATTAAAATAAACCGCCTTAGCCTTAGCCAGCAGGGTTTCACTCACAAGGTCTTTTTGAGTAATTATGTCTTCTTCGGGTGTGCCTGTTTGAATTTGAGTAAGTTTAACTAGTTTTGCTTTATCGGCAGTTAAGGATCCCTGGGAAACAAGAATATCGCTTAGAGTAGGCATTAGTTTATGATATCATAATTTTTGCAATGCATGCATTCTTAATAGTAGGGAACAGCGAAGAGCGTATAGCGTATAGCAAAAAATTAGCCGCAAAACTCAAGGCAAAAATATTGGAATTTCCGCTTGCAAAAATTGCCGACACCCGGAGTTTAAGAAATATTACAAAGCTTGCGTTTAATGCTCCTACCGCAATACTCATAAATAGTATAGATGAAGCAACCGAAGAGGCATTAAATGCATTTCTTAAAAACCTTGAAGAACCTCAAGAAAATATATGTTACATTTTAACTGCCGGCAACTTGGCAGCCGTACTGCCAACAATAGCATCAAGATGCCAAGTGATAAAAACAGTGAATAGCGGACAGCGTATAGCGTATAGCGAAGATTCCGAGAAATTTTTAGAAATAACAACAGGGGAAAAATTAGCGTTTATAGATAAAATAAAGGATAGGGGAGAGGCAAAAGGATTCGTCCAAAATTTGATTGAAGTTTCTCACTTTAACCTATTAAATTCGGTAAAAACCAAGTTTAAAATAGCCATGGGTCTTGAAATCTTAATTAAAACACTGAATAATCTAAAACTTAACGGCAATGTACAATTGCAGCTTACAAACATGGTAATTAGCCTCGAATAAGGGTATAATTAGAAAGAGATAATGATTAAAAGCGACTACACAGCAAAACAAATTACGCTCTTGGAGGGATTGGAACCTGTCAGAAAAAGACCGGGAATGTATATAGGCTCAACCGACTCCCGCGGACTTCATGAATGCTTAAGAGAAATTGTTGATAATTCGGTTGATGAGAGCTTTGCCGGAGTTGCTGACAGTATCTGGGTAAGCCTAAATAAGGACGGATCAGCGACTGTAAGAGATAACGGCCGTGGAATTCCCGTAGATAAACATAAAAGTGGAGTCTCCGCGCTTGAGCTAACCATGACGAAACTTCATGCCGGAGGAAAGTTCGGGGGAGGAGCATATAAAGTATCAGGTGGGCTTCATGGAGTTGGCGCTTCTGTTGTTAACGCCCTTTCTTCTTATTTTAGAGTTGTGGTTTTAAGAGACGGAAAAGCATATTATCAAGAATACACGGAAGGAAAACCAGCAAAATCCGTTTCCGAAATTTCTTTCGAAAAATTAAGACAGTGGGGGATAGAAGCCAAAAAGGGAGAGACCGGAACAATCACAACTTTTTTTCCGGACAAAAAAGTTTTTGGGGAAGTTACTTTCGACAACAATAAATCCAAAGCCTTACTTCGCGATAGAGCCTACCTGGTTGCCGGACTTTACTTTCATTTTAAAGATGAAAACGACGGAGACACCGCAAATTACTATTTCGAAGGCGGAATCAAATCCCTGGTTGCTCATTCCAATCGCGGAAAAACCCCGGTTTCCGACATCATCTATATATCAAAGGAAGAAGGCGAAATTTCCTGCGAAGTTGCGATCCAATATACCGATTCATTTAACGAAAATGTCAAAGGCTATGTAAACGGAATCAATACTCTCGATGGCGGAACCCACGTAACGGGTTTTAGAATTGCATTAACAAGAGCAATCACGGATTATGCCAAAAATGAAGAAAACCTTCTTGTCGGAGAGGATATGAAGGAAGGCTTAACTGCGGTTGTTTATATTAAAATGCCTTCAGATAGACTGCAATTTGAATCTCAGACAAAGGCAAAATTAAATAATCCCGAAGTCCAGACATTTGCCGCCCAAACCGTAAAGGAAGGCTTAGATACCTACTTCGAAGAACATCCCGCCGATGCCAGAAAAGTAATTGAAAAAGTAACTCTTGCAGCAAAAGCAAGGCTTGCGGCACGAGCTGCGAAGGATGCAGTCTTAAGAAAAGGGGCACTGGAAGGAGCAACTCTTCCGGGAAAACTAGCAGATTGCCAATCAAATGACCCGTCCGTCTCAGAAATATATATTGTAGAAGGCGACAGCGCCGGCGGGAGTGCGAAAATGGGAAGAGACCGGAAATACCAGGCAATTTTACCTTTAGGAGGAAAAATATTGAACACCGAACGGGCTCACCTAGATAAAATTGTAAAGTTTGAAGAAATTAAAGATCTGATTATTGCCCTCGGCGGGGGAATAGGGGAATCTTTAAATTATGACAAAATTCGATACCACAGAATTATCATCATGACGGATGCTGATGTTGACGGAGACCACATAAAGACTCTTCTATTAACATTCTTCTTTAGACATATGCCGGAAATAATCAACAGGGGATATCTTTATATAGCTCTTCCCCCTCTTTATAAAATTCAATCAGGGAAAGAGGTAACATATGCATATAACGATGAAGAAAAAGATAAAGTTCTTTCCGCAAAAAAAGGGATAAAGTCAACACTGCAAAGATACAAGGGTCTTGGAGAAATGAATCCGTCGCAGCTTTGGGAAACAACCATGGATCCGGCAACCCGAACCCTAAAACAGATAACCATTGAAAGCACTGAAGAAACAGACAAAATGTTTACAATTCTCATGGGCGAAGAAGTTCCCCCAAGAAAGAAATTTATTCAAACCAATGCAAAGCTTGCTACCCTTGATATTTAAGAAAACGTACCACCCGCGAGGTGGTACGTTCATTCCATAATCAAATTCTCAATTTGCTTAAGTTCCCTTTGGTACTCGGCCCGATTGGAAATAAAATTTTTGTAGCTTTCTTTTGTTTTAAACGATGAAAGTATCGTATCTTTCTCACAAATAGAGTCTTCGCTTCCTCCAATATATTCACCCAACGAAGACCAGTCATATTTATACAAATCCTCTAAACTATTAACAATCAAGGAAGAAAAGGGGTTAAGATGGATGTATCGGGAAAGATGTAAAAGCTGTTCTTCTCTCTCGACTAAAACATTCTTAAACGTATCCAAAAAAAGCTGGCCAACTCTATCATTTTTGGTATTGAAATATCGGGTATAACTGTTCAAAAAAAGACTCAAAAACTTTGAAATTCCACCATCTACTTCCTGCCGAAGCATAAAATGAAAATGATTGGGCATAAGGCAGTAACACATAATTGATACCAGTTTTTCTCCCCAAAAGGATTCCTGTAACTTCTGTCTTTTTGAGTCGCTAATTCTAAAAAATACGGATAACTTCAACGGAGGAGAGGAAAATCGATAATATTTCATTATCTGATAAGCCCTGGAATATTCTTTGGTATTAGAAAATGTAACTCTTCCATCAATTCCCCGATTGAAAACATGATAGATTTCACCCGTAACAAGAGGAACTTTTCTAAATGACGTCATAATTAATTATACCACCCGCGAGGTGGTACGTTTTTCACTCTTGAAATATCAAAATTAATTAAATACAATACCTTTTATGGACATACAACTTATTGCGCTTTTTGCAGCCCCCATAACTGCACTTTTTGCTTTAGCATACGGAATTTACCTGACAAGAAGCGTTCTTAAGGATTCTGAAGGATCGGAAAAACTTCAACGAATAGGACGTGCCGTAAGGGACGGAGCAATGAGTTATCTTAAAAAGCAGTTTAGTGTGGTTTTCCCCATTATGGCCATCTTGGCAATAATTATCTTTTTTACATTAGGAAAAGGAATTGCCGTTACCTTTTTAATGGGAGCAATATTCAGCGCACTTATTGGATATTTTGGTATGTGGATTGCGGTTCGAGCCAATGTTCGAACAGCCAATAATGCCATTAAAGGCCTGGCGCCTGCTTTACGCTCTGCGTTTGGTGCAGGAACCGTTAACGGAATGCTGGTCGTAGGTCTTGGACTTTTGGGAGTCTCCATTATATATATGTGGAGCTATTTTACATTTATTCACCTTGGAGCTGATGCCGTTGCCAAAAACGCAACCAGTGTATTGGTTGGTTACGGATTTGGAGCCGCACTTCTGGCGCTTTTTATGAGAGTTGGAGGGGGAATTTTTACCAAGGCAGCCGATGTCGGAGCTGACTTGGTAGGAAAAATTGAAAAAGGAATTCCGGAAGATGACCCAAGAAATCCGGCCACCATTGCCGATAATGTCGGCGATAACGTCGGAGACTGTGCCGGAATGGCCGCCGATGTTTTTGAATCATACGCCTTAACAATAGTTGCGGCTATGATTTTAGGGGGGCAACTTTTTGGTCTTAAGGGAGTTGTTTTCCCGCTTCTGGCCCGAAGCGGAGCAATTTTAACTTCCATTTTAGGAACTTTTTTTGTTAAAGCAAAATCGGAAAGGGAAAACCCGTTAAACCCGTTAATCCGTGGATTTGTTGTTTCGGCTGTTGCCGCAATTATTATCTTTATGGCTCTTTCCGTTTTCCTTCTTAAAGAGCCCCGTGCCGGCTATGCGGCAGTAACCGGAATTATCTCAATGCTTGCTTTGTTATACATAACCAAATATTACACCGGTCCCGGAGAAAAGCCGGTTGTAGCAATTGCCAAGGCTTCCCAAACCGGAGCAGGAACAAATTTGATTGCCGGTCTTTCAATTGGTATGGAATCAACATTCTTCTCGGTTTTAATTATTGCAGCAACTATTTTTGTAGGCTATTTATTTTTAGGTTTTTACGGAATTTCTCTTGCCGGTATGGGGATGCTGGCAACAACCGGAATTATTATGTCCTTAGATACCTTCGGACCGATTTCGGATAACGCACAAGGAATGGTTGAAATGGCTAAACTTGGAGGCAAAGCCCCGAAGGTAACCGGAGATTTGGATGCCGTAGGAAATACAACTAAAGCTTTAACCAAAGGATTTGCAGTCGGATCTGCCGCAGTTGCTGCATCTTCTCTTTTTGCAACTTACTTTGAAGCAACCGGGCTTAAATCAATTGATATTGCTGTTCCAAAGGTATTTATAGGACTTCTTTTGGGGGGAGCATTGCCTTTTCTTTTTTCTTCAAGATTAATAGGATCGGTTGGTAGGGCCGCGTTTCAAGTAGTTGAAGAGGTAAGACGTCAGTTTAGAGAAATTAAGGGAATTATGGAAGGCAAAGCTCTTCCTGATTATTCAAAAGCAATTGCAATTGTAACTGTTGCTGCTCAAAAAGAATTGGTGGTACCGGCAGCAATTGTTGTTTTAATGCCGGTTTTGGTTAGTCTTTTGGGGGCAGAAGCTTTAGGAGGATTTTTAGGCGGAGTTGTAGCGGTTGGTCTTATGCTGGCTTTTTATATGTGTAATACCGGAGGAGCATGGGATAATGCTAAGAAATATATTGAAGATGGAAATATGGGTGGCAAAGGAAGTGATACTCACAAAGCGGCAGTTGTGGGGGATACCGTCGGGGATCCCTTAAAAGATACTTCCGGTCCGGCATTAAATCCGATGATGAAGATTGTTCAAATTGTTGCCCTTCTCATCGCCCCCTTTGTTATTCAATTTATCGGAAAATAATTGAACGTACCACCTCGCGGGTGGACATTCACACTACTTTAATAGCATTTGGGCTTTGGCAATATTATTCAGTGCTTGAATTTCTTCTTCAATTCTTAACACTCGATTTCGTGCAAGCGCCATGTTATTCAACATTTTAAGAGCTAATATAGCCATCTCATCACCTTGCATGGCCCCTCTTAACAACGTAACCATCGGATCTTCTTTTTCTTTTTTCTGTTCACCCTCCACAAGTCCCATATTTCTGAAACCGATTTTACTTCTTCTTCTTCTTGTCAATTTTTCGGGTCAAATAATTTCTGATATACTTATTTTTAATGTCTCAATTTAACCAAATAACTCTACAATCAATTTCTGATCTTTTCATTAATCTTTCGGCTGGTTGGTTTGGAGCCGCCTTTATTATTCCTATATCAACCAGGAAAATTAAAAGTATTCCTTTGGGGCTATTGATATTAAATCTTTGTTTTGCTATCATTTTCTTGATAACAGCTATCAAACTAAGAAATATATAAAATGACACAAGAAGAAAAAAGCCAATTAAAACTTGCTGATGTGAATGTCAGGGTAGCTATAGCCTTCGGTGTAGTCTTAATAGTTCTATTTTTAACTTATTTAGTATTTTTTAAATAATTGTCGCCCTTCTTATCGCCCCTCTGGTTATTCAATTTATTGGTAAATAGATTTTGGAGTCAACCCGCTGGGTTAACTTTTTGGGCAAACTAGTCAACCTCACGTGGGGGAAGCTAGTTTATTTTTATCGGGGGACTCAAAGGAATTTTTTAATTTCTCACGCAGTGCCCTAAGACACTCCTTACTATCACGTTCGGGATAAGGACAAGCGAAATCAACATCATCTAATCTAAACAAAATTTCGCAAAAGCTTGTTCCCCCAGAAATGTCTTGTTTGAAGCGGTATTCACAATTAGCCATCTTGTCGAAGAGTTTACCTCGATTTCTTCTCCTTGTCAAACCAGACCACAAGTTATATACTTATCTGAGGCTAAATAGCCTTGTGTTTTGTTTTAAACTATACGCTATCAGCTATTCGCTATACGCTAATTATATGGATATTGGTAAAATAAGGCCTACTGAGATTACCTCTGAACTATCAAAATCATATCTTGATTATGCCATGAGTGTCATTGTCGCCCGTGCCTTACCCGATGTTAGGGACGGACTAAAACCGGTTCACCGAAGAATTCTTTACGCTATGCATTTAATGGGTCTTCATTT
>ERZ1292625.2703-Hain-H41-01um-R1-2703-length-15795-cov-5_pt1 | contig 15795 bp, 15 predicted proteins | sample MGYA00564400_ERZ1292625 | MGnify/ENA primary metagenome ERZ1292625 (study PRJEB36523, sample SAMEA6512639) | groundwater metagenome | collected 2019-01-08 | study: AquaDiva: Metagenomics assemblies of 32 groundwater samples | reverse complement strand
GTTGGACGTCACGTTGGTGGTATCGGTGGTCGACGCCTTAGCCGAGAGAGCCGAAAGCACAGCCACCTGGGACGACCCGATGGAGTTCTGCACGTCGGTTTTGGCCGCTCCGATGGTAAGCGACAGCGTTCCGGTCTGGGTATCGGTAATAGTCTGGACCGGTGGGATGGCGGCAATGACGTCCGCTTCGGTTGCGGCCAAATTATCTTGAAGTTGTTGCTCCGTCAGACCCCCGCCGCCCCAGCCTGATTCACCAATTAAAATAGCCATGGTCGACTCCTTGAATTTCTTGCTTTCATTATACCTTTACCAGTTCCGATCGGCCATACCAGGTCGAGAAAACCACCCGGAGGGCCTCTATATTCGCCCCCGGGATGGTATCTGACGAAGACGATCGAATAACGGTATAGACCTGGGTCCCAAGCCCGCCGTTAAGGAAGTCGACCTTCGCTACGTCTGGGTCGGCCAAGAAGAGGTTGATCCGATCCAGGACGCCCAGTAGCACGACGTCCGAGACCCCGTCTGCCACGATGGTTTGCCCGAACGAATTAAAGTCCTGGGTCACGACAAGCCCGCCTGATGGCCCTGGGACACCGGACGAATCTTTGTTGTTATAGGTTACCCGGATGGCCGGTGGGGCTGACTGGGTCGTGGCCAGCGTATCTGGGTCCGTGGTGCGATCCAGGTCCGGAGGGGTCTGGAGTTCGGTGTGGACCACGTATAGCCCCTCGGGTAGGTGCCCCACGTTCAATGAGGTCAACAAAAACCCGCCGCGCGGCACGCCAAGCATGCGGTATGCGGTCAAGTTCCCGCGGAGCAGGGAAGTATAAGTGTTCCCAGTGATGAAATTCGGGCCTGAAGATATTTGCGCCACGTTAAACCCCCTCGTAGACAAGCTTCGCGGACATCAAATCCAAGTCCGTCGCGGCCGTGTCGACTCCGGTATCGGCTGAGTCCCTTACCAATCCAAGGGAGACGATCTTTCCGGTAACCACCGATACGGCTGGAATGACCGGCGTGGCGAAGGCCACGTGAACCAGCTTGTTCTGCTCGCCCGGCACGGCAAAGGTCTCGGTCACCACGGTTCCGGAGTAAAGCCCATCCTGGACTTCGTTGTGTCCGGAAAGTCTGTAAGACATTTGCCACTTGGAGAACCCGGCGCCACCGGCATCAACCACACGAAACCATGCGTGCAAAACCAGGTCCCCGGAAGCGTAGTCTTCGGGCACCGGGAACGGTAGGTGGTTCGCCTTGGACTTTAGCGTCTTGCGGAACCGGGGCATGCCAATGATCTCACCAAGTGATCCGGAGGTCACCGGGAAGGCCGTATCGGATTTCCACAGCTCCAGTGGGTATTCCCGGGTTCCTGGGGCGGCCACGAAAAGCGGCTGGCCTTTGATGAGCTTGTTTTGGGCGATGGACCAGATGTAGGAGTCTCCGTCGTTCACGAACGGGCCGGTCTCTACGGCATTCTGTTGGATCGATGTCGCGTCTCCGGTCCCGGCCCCACCGTCGGCGGCGTATTTCTGGTATTGCAACCCCAAGACCCACAGATGGAAGGAATCAGTGAAGGTATCGTTCGCATGAAGCGATTGGCGCAAGAACGAGAAATTTATCATCTTGTTTAAGGCTACGGAGGCCCCGGGGATCTTCAACGCAGGAGATCCAGAGATAACCAGGAGCTGGCCGGCGGTCGCTGGGAGTGCGGTGTCGGCATAAACAGATGTCGTGGCGTAGAGCCCGTCCTCGGTCTCCCCAGCCCCACGGACCGAATATTGGACGCCGAGCCGAGCGTTACCACCACCTGAGATCTTGGGCGACAAAACGGCGATGAGTTTGAGATCAGTCCCAGGGACCCAATCGTCAGGAGTCTTGAACGAAGCAGCCAGCAGCCGGCCGTTGTTCGCTTTCGCAAACGCAGGGATCGATACCTTGCCCACCGTTTCCGAACCTACCGGTTGGTCTGGATCTGGGAGGAAGGACTCAAGAGGGATGATCCCGAAGATGTCGGTAAGTGGTCCTCCACCCCCGCCCCCACCGGCACCAAGAGCGATATCGGTCGCGACGCCATCCCAATAGTGGAGGTCCCCGTCGCCGACATAGACGTAGATGACCGGTTGGCCCGGGGGGTTGACCGGGGATGCCTGGGGGGTGAGCATGAAATACGGCTGAGTCCCTGGGGCGCCCCCAGGGGGCGGGCCGACCAGGGTGATCCGCTTCAAGACGTTGTCCGGAGTGACCGTGATGTTTACGCCAACCAGTTCGATGCCGGAAGGAAGCCCGGCAGGCCACGAGACGCCGTTTAACGTTCGGGCCCCCAGCTGGTTGATCAGGGCCTGCAGCGCGGCGATATCTTGTTCGGCAGTGGTTAACCGGGCGTCCAACCCATCGAGTATTGCGACCAGGTCAACCGGTAGCAGCCCTTCGAGCACCCCGAGGCGCATCAAGATATCTTCCAGAGATTGAAAAATGTTTAACCCACGGAGGTTCTCGATCGATTCGATCCCGGTCTCATTGGTCACCACCCGGCCAATCAGCAGTGAGTAGGGCGGGATTTCCAGGGTCGGGACGGCCAGGAACGCCATCTCGCGAACCCCGTGGCCAATCGCCCAGATCTTGCAGATCGGCCGGTCTTTAACGCGGACGATCAATTGGGTCTGCTGGACGACGAGCGGGACCGATGGGAAAAATACATCGATCCCGTTGTTATCGACCGTGCGGAACACCTTCGTCGTGGTCCAGGTTTTGTTCGCTTCCAAAATGCCGATCGATATCGAAATGGATTCGGTTTGTGGCGCGCCCGACACATCCGTCCCACGAACCACGAAGGTCCCGCCTGAATAGGCCTGGGCGTTTAAATTGGTAAGGTCCAGGATCAGCTGGGTCGGGAAGAGGACCGGTGTTAAAGGGTTGATGGAGAGGTTTGGACCACCGCCGGTTTGGAGCATCGTCCGGCGGGCCGTGAGGGTAAGTCCTCTTTGGGCGAGGTTCTGGAAGACCAGGCCATCGATATCAGCCTGCCCGGCGGCGATCAACGCCTGTAGCCCGGCCCCGGCCGTGATCTTGAGGGATTCGGCATCGCCCAGAACGTATTCGCCGAGCATTGAGTAGACCGTTTCCCCGAATTGCCGTTCGAGCTTCTGGCCCATCGCGTTCTCACGGGCCCAATAGATATCGGCTTCGGTGATCTGTGACGCCCCCGGGTTGACTCGAACCCGAGCCAAAAACGCTTCGTCGTCAGCCAGGGTCGGGATGATCGGGTTAAGCTGGCCGACCAAAGAGCCAGTAATGACTTTAAAAAGAGGTGTTGGCGGCGGGGTCACGGCCTCGTGGTGGTATTTGACCACGACCAGGTCGTAACGAGGATAAACCGGATCGCCGGGAGTGTGTAGGAGTTCGGCGAAAGAGTCGTCATCGGTGATGGTCCCGAGGACTTCGATCCTGGAACCGTCCTGGGCCTGGATCACGCCGCGATGGGTCGCTGGATCCCCCAGAGCCGGGTCGCCGATACGGACGCGGAGGGATGGCGTTGGGGTCGGAAAAGTTAGGCAACCCTTCCAGATCCCGGGCTCTACGATATCGCGCTTGGACTCGTTTAGGTATAAAGTTTTGTCATCGTCCTCGAATCGAAAGAGAATATTAAGGGTGGCCGCCATCTCTGTCTCCTGGTAAGTTGCTCAGTTATCGTATTATACGCTGCCTAGTACCAGGAGCAAATTCAGTCCTCCATGAGTTGTAAGCCAAGAACCTAACGTCTTCTGGTCTCGCGTTCTGACAAAATCTTTTGCCGCTACTAAACCTATGCAAAGAGATTCTTCCGTTACTGGTTCCTCCGATAAAGCTAAGGCCTTTTGTTTTGTGTTTTACAATAGACCCACGTTTAAACCCAAGGCTCATGCTCCCTCCATATGCACTCCTAGATCCGCCACTAGATGGTTGGAGGTAATGAAGTCTTCTTCTGTAAATATGTAATGGGACAACGATTAATGTATCGCGATGCTCTGGTTTGTCGTGGCCTCCAACGTAAAAGTTCGCCAAAACCCATGAATCAACACAATGCGCAGAAAATGATCTCGATCCTTTATTGTGTGATTTTTTAAGGCCGAACTCAGAACGGAGTGCTTTCGTCGTTACAGCCGGAACCAAAATGACCCTGCCTTCCCTTGAAAGTTCTCCGTAGAACCAGTTCTTCCCCATCTCCACCGCCGAAAAATTTACGTCCCAACGCTTTACGCCTATTGAAATAGCTTTAACATTTTCAACGACAAATGCGCTTATGCAAAACATCTTTTTTAGCCACCTGCAAAGTCTTAGCTTCCACTGCCATCGTGACTTTACGGATGGGGCTAAAACACCCATTGACCTATTTGTTTTGTTTTTCCTGCAAGGAGATCCCCTAAATCTCCTGCCTTTTCGCATAGCGCGTCTTGTTTTCATCGAATCTTTAACCCAGGTAACAGCGGTCGCCAGGATATTCAGATACGTGTGGGCCTCGGACTTTACGGTTAGCCCCTCTCTTTTGCTTCCTGGGTCGATTCCGACAGCGATGGGTTGAAGTGTCCTCCCAGAAGGCTCTTTGTTTAAGCGAACGCAAAAGACTCCTCCCTTGAAAAAGGGGGTAGCCTTGTTTTCTTTTACCCATCGCCTGGCGCGCGACGGAGTGGTGGGCATTAATGGGGTTTGATCATAGTCCACAACCGGAACATAGAGCATAGAGCAGTAAGCCTCTTTCGAGTATGTATTTCCCTTCGCCACTGACCGACGGAGAGGATAGGGACTAGGGAAGCATCTCTATCATCCTTCAGGCTACCACGCCAAGTCGGTTCAGTATCGGGTGGCTAGTCGACTCGTTTAAACCGCTCCCTTAAGGTGGAATCCTTCTCAGTGCAGTCCGTCAGTTATGGCGGCGGCCAACCTTCCTCAAACCTGACTAGATTATACCAGGATAGTCCACCGGATGACCAGGAACATATCCGAGCCCTTGGATATCGGGCGGCGGGTCCGGCGGGAAAAACAGTATTTTACGTCCGTGACTACGTCTTTGAATTTTAAGGCAAATTCAGTGAGTTCGCCGTTGGCTTCGGACTTGTCGAAAGTAATCGTGGAGCGGACTTGCAGGTCCGTGGGACGGTCTACGACTTCGATCACTTTTTCGAAAAGTTCGTGGTAGAGGGAGACATCCCCGCCCAAAGGTCCGGGGGGTTGGGTAGGCGGGCCCGGGACAGTCGGGATAAAGGGATCGATCGTTACGACGCCATTTTCAAAGCCACCGTCGCCGACTGAGATGTGCGAGAATTTGCGTGGGTTAACGGTCTTGTTTGGGTCGAGGATATCGCCGATGTATTGGCGCGCTAAATTCAGGACCCGGTTACATTGAGTTTCGCAGAACAAGACCTTGGCGTTAGTGGGAACCCACATCCCGCGTACGCGCCGACCGGATGGCAGGGTCGTCGGCAAAAAAAGTGGCGCGGTATCCAGGCCGATGATCTGTAGGCCGCCGGCGATAAAATGTTTTGCGTCTTTGGCCGCTGTCTCTTTATCGACGTCCAACGGCCGCCCTGCCGCATCGAAGATGTGCAGCCCGGACGAAGCCTCCCCGTTGCGGTCTACGTGGCCGGCTGGCTCGAGATAGTCCAATACTTTATGCGACAAAGACTCGATACACTGTAGTTCCATTAGACACCCCCGGTAGAAATAATCTTACCCTTTTCTGGGTGGGCCGCGCAAGCCCGGTTTTCTTTTTCGGTTATAAGGGATTATCGGGAAGAATGGCCTTTAGTCGTTTTTCTCGCCCTGTTTTTTTACCCGGGATGGCGCGTTTTGCGATTTTAACCAGAAACCCCCCATTTCTTACATTTTTGTAATGTTCTCACGAATTATGGCATGTTCTCACAATGTTCCAGGATGTTCTCAGGGTTTTGAGAACATTAGAAAGCCGGTGGTGGTGCGGCACGGTGGGGGTCTGGATCCTATAAATATGTCTTGTTCTCATCTTTGAAGAATCTAAGTACACATGTATATAGGAGGAAATAATTTTTACACGCCTACGCCTACGCCTGGACGCCCGCTACGCATGCCCGCCAGGACGCCACGTAAGCGTAGGCGTATCCGTAGCGCGCGTTACACGCGCGTATAGGAACCACGTCTAATTCCTGAGAACATGAGAACATGCCCTTTTTTGGTGTTTTTTGGCTCGCGAACCCGCGCCAATCCTAGAAAGTAATGTTCTCACGGGCTTGAGAACATCTTAGAACTCCGTGAGAACATGTGGGAACATTAGATTGAATCGGGCGATATGGAACGCCTGATTTACCTGACCCACCCCCAAAATACACTTGCTCGCGGTCGCCGACCCGCGGCCCCGCCCGCCAAATTTTACGTCCTTGGCGTCCCAGCTAACGAAGACGCGCCCAAGCTAACGTAGCATCGGCGGGACGTTGCCACCTAAAAAACAGGTATAAGTAACCCGAGGAGACTACGCATGAACCCGGAAACATTACCCCAGGACCCCAAAACGTGCTACACCGGAGGTTGTTTGGGACCCGTCATACCCATTCCGTGGTTCAACCAAGGAACCAAACGCCAAGAAATCGACTTCCTCGTGTGTCAGACGTGCTTGAAACGTTACGCGGTTCCTTACGGGATCCTTTACGTTCCGACGCTAGAAATAGAAATATCTGTTCCGACACCTATACATCGGCCACCGGTTCTCGCCATCCGAGAACTGAAGACCTGGTATTTCGGGCCCCCAACGAAACCAAAGGAGTGAAAAATTAGTAACCATAAAGAAGTTATCGAGGCGGTTCGTGAGACTGCCTCGACCACATCCCTCACAATAAAAAAGCCGTCCATGCGCTACCTAGACGAACTCTTGCGTTTAAAGTCCGGCCCGGACCTCTTGGCCTGGGGTGTCTTCCCCAACGCCAAAGAAGTGACCGAGTCCTTTGGTGCGTACACGGCGGCACTCAAATACCTACACCTCCGGAGCCACTTTAGGTTCGAGGACCCTGAAGTGACCTGTCTCGTCGTTGGTGATGGCCGCACCCCCCGTACCGCCGCGACGTTTGCCGTCCGGACGAAGTGGGCGTGCTTTTCAATCGACCCGATGGCTAACCCAGACCACGTGGCTTTCAAAAAAGTGGTCGGGCTAACGTGCGTCCCAAAAAAGATCGAAGACTGCACCCCGTTGGATTTCGGAGGCCCCAAGATGCTCCGGAAGACCGTCTTCGTCTGTGTCCACACCCACGCGAGGATGGAACTTATCCGGGTGCCTTTACCATCAATGGTTGGTCCAGCAGTCCACCAGGTTGGGATGATCCTGATGCCGTGTTGCGTTCCGTTGGTGCCGTGGTCTTCGGAATCCGTGATAGCTGACTATTGGGACTGGTCCATCCACTCGCCCTGCAGACATATTACGGTCACTTTTGAAAATTACGGAAAAGAGGTTTAGACATGGAAAACAAATACGTAATCCGTCGGAAGACCGACGGGCGCTTTAAGGGTCCTTTGGGTTGGGTGCCTGCGGTCGACGCCGCCGTTCGGTTTGCCCCAGGCGACCCCGCCGCCCCGGCCCCACACAAAGACCTCGAGTGGCTTCTGGAGGTTGACGCGGTCCCAGGGACCGGGTGCTCTGTCCCACCCGCTGCCTGGGCTTTACGCCGGAAGACGGACGGCTGGTTTCGAGACCACCAGTCCACACGGGAATGGGTTAAGTGGTTGACCGAGGCATGCCGAGCCACCATTCGGCCTATCCTCGGGGATGCCGATGCTTGCGTGGTGTCGTGGGATGATGCGGTTGCCTTGCAGGCCCCTTACGTGCTGCAAAGGATCTTGGATGGGTGCTATGAAGGGCGGGCCGGCGGGCTCCAGGACTGGGTGTCGAACCCTAAGGACGCCATCACTTACTCAAGATTGGAGTCTGTTAACCAGGGATGCCGCATGATACCCTTTTCGAAGGCGGCCGAGGACTATCATGACGTCCTCAAGGCGGAAAAAAAGGTGCCCCTACCGAAAGCCAATCAAGACGATGCGGTCTTGTTAAAATCAACCAAAACGGGCGGGTTTTGTGTCGGGCCCGGAGACCCTACCACCAAGATCTTGTCCATAGCCTACCTCTTTAAGACGGCAGTCGCCCAGGGGATGTTGGCTTCTTACCCCGGTAAATGGACTATCGTTCATCCAAGTGATGCGGTCTTGGACCACGGGAACGCCGCCGCGGACGTCCCAGCCCCTACGACCGACGCGCTCTTGCGAAAGATAGAGCTGGCTGAGCACGAACTTAAGGTGGCAATGGACGCAGAAACCCGCGCGGAGGCGCAACGGCGTGAGTTACTTACCGAAAAAGAGCGCCTGGAGGGGTCGCTCGGAGCCCGTAACCGAGAGGTCGAATACCTGGCTGCAGAGGAATCGCGGCTAGTGACGGAGCTCAAATCCAGCAAAAAAGAGACCGAATACCTGGCCGGCGACCTCGGCAAGGCGCAGCGGTTGTCGGCGCTAAAGGACGCGGCGCTTAAAGCCAAAAACGAGGAAAAGGCTAAACTGGAGGCGGCCTTTGCGAAACGGAACGCTGAGATCGAGGTCTTTGAAACCGCCGCCAAAAGTCGTGCGGCCCGGTCCATGGTCGGCGCGATTGACCCAGTCCAGGTCCAAAAAGCCCACGTCTGCGTGGACCCCAAAGAACTGGTCATCCTTAACGGTTATTTGTCGCCCGAACACCAGGGTTCCGGCTACGGGGTTATCCGTGGGTTCCACGTTCCTTTCGGGAAAGGGATCGAAGCCCGCATCGAAATCTTAAACAACGGAACCCACGTCTGGCTTGATGCAAGATTGGTGGATAACGGCGGCTGCGCGCAGGTCTTGCCGGGGGGCAGGCAGTCGGTTGACGGCGTCTACGCCTTCGATCCATGGCGCGGGGTTACCTACCGGGTGGTTATTGAGGCCGCAAAACCAAAATTAAACCGATATCGTGTTTTTCACGATGTTGATATTGACGCCAACGACCCTCTTGAGGCGGCCGAAAGATACCTGGAGCTGGAGTCAAAAGATTGGAATCCGATCGTGCTTCCTATAGACGAGCAAGGAAAGGTGTGTGGGCCCCCAGTTAAGGTTCAAATGCTAAACGGAGAACTCCATGACGACACAGGCTTCTTTGGGGGTTTGGTGCGCGAGTTCCCGGGGCTGATCAACGGCGGCGACGACGTGCCTGGCGCGGACCTGGTGGAGTGGCTAAACGAGAACTGGTTTAGCGCTACCGGCGACTAGCGTTTCCTGGCCCTATAGTCCGCAATGGAGACAATCCGTGGCGGGGTTTCGGGCTGGCCTAAAAAACCAGCCCCTTTTTTAGCGACAGTTTTTTCCAGGCGACCTAAGTCGTCCAGGAACGGTCGGCACTGGGCCAACAGCGATCGACGCGCCCGCAAGATATCTCGGTATCGACGCAGTTGGTTGCGGGAGGCGGTTTCGATGGCTGCGGAAAAGTCTTCGAAGGATTTTTTGGTTAATGGTTGGGGCTGGTCCGGGGCCGGGAGTCCCGCCTCCTTTCCGCTCATGTCACAAGCCATCTGTTTCTTTCGGTTCCGGGATATCTTGTGTAAGCGGACACAACGGCTCTCCCGCGATGGAAACGAAGCCTTCCTCCAGAAAAAGATGGGTCTCTTTATTTGGCCTTTGGGGAATGCATGCTGCCGCCTTATCATGGTCCATTTTGGCAACCTTGTAAACGGAACCGAGGTCCCCGGAAATGCTAAGCAGCAAGTGCTCGATTAGTCCTATGGGGTGCCCGTCGTGACAGACCACGCAGCGAGCGGGTGAGACGGCGGTATCGAATTCGATTCGGACTTTCATCGTTTGCGCTCCGATCCCGCTTCTTCTTTGGTGAGATACCTGCCGCCAGGCCCTTCGTGATAGACTTCGCGCCGCTCTTTCACCACTTCCTGCAGCTCGTTCGACAGTATACGGTCCTTGATTTTCTTCCAGGTTTTTTCATTAAGTCGTCCGTCAGGAAAATCTCGACCTCGGTGCCAGTCTTCTCCAACCTCTGAAACCCGACAGCCCATATTGCTAGACAAGACAGATAGATGTTTGCGGCCTTCTTTGTCGGTGTGCGGCAGGTATCCTAAAATAGAATAAGCGAATTTTTCAGTAAAAATTTTAACCCAGAAATGCGTGCGGGGACTGAATCCTTTTCGGAATATGTGCTGGACCTTTTCTCTCGAATAAGGGTAAAGGTCTTTTAGCATCCTCCTTAGAAATACTCGCACGTCTTTGCATTTAAAGCAGTCGTCTTTTTTCATTTATGTAACCCCAAACAAACGGCGCCGCGGGCCGGAGCCGGACGGGATGGTCATCAACGCGTAACCCGGGCGTCCCCGGATGGCTGGCGTCGCTTATTCTTCTCCTCGGTCCCCTTCACTCATTGGATGGCGCGGCACTTAAAGAATACACGATCCGGCTCTATTCGTCCAGCTTTTCGCTATAACGGCTCATATCCTGTTGTGGGGTTCGGAAGTCAAAGCGTTTTGATTACGTAGCGCCTCTTCCCAGCTCTTGGGGAAATTGCTTTTTTCGACCCAGTGTTCTCGAAAGGCGGCCCACATCTGTGCCGCAGCTATTTTTGGGTCAACCCCGCCCGTACCAGTTCCAAGTCCAGGTATAGCTACCGACGTTATTGCTGGATTACCCGCGTGGCGGTCTATTGCGATTAACGCGGCCCGCATAGCCAAGTAAGGAGCCACGGTATTTTTTAGCGGCATCGGTACGCGCATGGTAGGGGCGGAGACAATCCATTTAACGCGAGCATCATCCGTGGGAACGACTAATGCATCCCCAACAAGTAGCTCTCCGAGAGGGCTGTCCGCGATAAGCGCCTGAAGACGTTTCTGGACCCCCCATCCAAACCGACGAGACAGCGCAATGTCTAACCCACCGTCCATGAAACCAAAAGAGTTCGCTGGACTTACTATGGCGTCGCATTCTATCGAACAAATATCGCCCATACGCACGGTCACCATCCACTGGTCGCGGAAAAGGTCACGCCATGTATCAGCAAGCTCATTGGACCTACCGGCGACGAGTATTATTTCTTGCAATTTATTAAGCATCCTAAGCTGTCTCCTATAACGGCTCGTATCCCGCCGGCGGTAGCGTGGGTGTCAGTGCGAAGTCTACGGCCCCGTCCGCCGGCCACGTAAGGTCCATCGTCTCCCCGTCATCCATCACCTCGTCTGGTTGGTCCATCACTTGCAAAGCATGGTCGTAAAACTCCATGGTGGCGGAAGGACCCACCAGTTCGATTTCTTCGAAGCGCTCGGTTTCGTTTTCCTGGTCGAAACGTCCTCGGTCTAAAGGCACCCCAGAGTCCCAGTGGCTTTGCGGCAGGAGTGCTTCGATAAACTCCAGGGTATCCGGGAAGAGCTCTATCCAAAAGACTTCGCCCTCTGGCTGGTCGTAGTGCGCGTCGACCCCGAAAGCCTGGTTGTCTAGGGTAATCATTGGGTTATCCCAGTGGCTTGGATTGCGCAGGACGTCCACGAAATCCAAAGAGGGGGCCAGCTCGAGCACGTCAACCAAATGCGACGGGTAAGCGGGATCATCGTCAGAGTCCGCCCGGTAGTCATCCACGAAATCCACGGCTACATCAAAGATCCAAAAAGTATGGAGTGGCTTGATCCTCGCCAGGAACGTGCGGGCCAGGTCCAGCGACACCGGATCGTCGATAACCGCCATAGGCACGCGGATCCCAAAAGCATGATACCGATAGGATGCGTCGGTGATCACCCGGCGTGATTGATAGGAGTCCAACTGAAGAGATTCGTGATTCGCCACATTCAGGCGGGAATCCCATCCGTCGGTGGTGGAGTCCATATGAGGGTCGTGCCACCAGGTCTTGCGCCACCAATAAGGGTCTGACACGTGATCCATCACCCGGACGTAATCGGTTAAGGGCAAGAACTGATCGACCGGCTGGCCTACAAAAACGGTCGGGACGGCGCCGGCCGGGATCGGGTAGACCTCGTTCTCGATTTCGATTTCGGTGTCGGTGATTCTTTTAACCACGCCGGCCTGGGTGGCGAACGGAGCACCCAACAACACTGTGAGGCCCACCTCGATATTAAAGGGGGTTGGCGACGACCAAACGACGTACCAGAGGGCCTGGACCTGATTAGTATAGGTTTTCGAGGATGGCTTGCGGTATCCCAGCAGCGCCCCAAAATTATTGTAAGCGGCCTCGATATCCCGGTAGCAGATCGGAGCGAAGATCTTGGTAACGCCGGGGTCGTCCTTGAAACAGACGTACCCGGGATGGAAGACGAAGTCACGCCCCAAACGAAGGTGGGTAACGACTTCCGGGATGCCGATAACCAGCGCGGGGGCGGCGACGATATTGGCCTGGTCGGCATTTAGTTTGAATGCGTACGGGTGGCCTGGGACGGGCGACGGGGTGACGGGGGCGCCAAGGTCGATGGCCACGAAGAGCGACTGGTGGAAGGTCGAAAGCTGCTGGATGGACCGGTTGCCGAAAACTTGGACGGCCTGGTCGGAAAGATCGGTGGCGGCGATGGCATAGCAATTCCACAACCAGGTCACCCCATCCAAAAGCTCGACCTTGTTTTTATAAAACGGGTCCAGGGCTGCAAAGATCTCGTCCGCGACTGCCATGCCTATATCATACATCAAAATTAAGGTATAAGGAAATAATCGAGTGGGGTTGGCGCTTCACCGATAAAGGAGGACTTATGCCCGGAAGAAATGACCCTTGTTTTTGTGGGTCTGGGAAAAAATATAAAAGGTGTTGCGGCGGGAATATGACGAAACCAGAGCCGGAAGCAACTTCGCCAATGCGCTCAGGATTGTACGTCGACAGAGCCATCCGTGCGTGGTCGGAAAAAATAAACCTAGATCGTCGCCAGGACAAAAATACGTTGTTGGTGGCAACGATGTCTTATGCTTTGATGTGCGGATTCGTCACAATGACGAATCCTAACGGGAAAACTATAGTGGTTCCAAGGCATAGCAAAGAGCACCTTTTTTGGATGCGAGACTTTTCTGAATTTTACATGAGCGGAAAGATGTCGGATCAAGACCATTTTTCAGGGATGCAACCAGGAGTCGTTTATCAATACAACGAAATAGGCGCAACGCAGAGCAATATAACTCAAGAATTTTCCGTCGTCTCTGGGTTTGCCGTGTCATTCGACGAATTAAAGAAGTCGGCCGTGATCGTGATCGACGAACACCTTCGGGGGGCGTCCGGGTTGCAGGAAGACCAGGTTCCGATAATTCTCGCAAGAATAGTGACATCAAAAGGGGAGGTGATTCAGAGCGTCCTTCGTGACGACATCGGCGGAATAGCCACAGACCAGCAGGGCTTCGTGGAGATGATGGACGAAAAACACAAGGAGCGAAATGCTGGAATAATCGAAAGATATTTCGGCAACAAGGTAATCGCTTGCATGTTTAGCGTGGCTCCGTGGCTAGGCAAATACTTTGAATTTAAACATGAGCTTGTTGTCGACGAGGATTGCCCAGCGAAGACATTCAACCAGCCAGCCAATAGGCCATCGAACGTGCAGCGTCCTGCAGGTATTGTCTATAAAAAGGTATCGTCCCTAAGGATAACCAACACTCATTCTTCCGGCATGAGCCACCGAATAAACTGGGCACCGCCGGCACACAAGGTTGAGGTAAATGGGTTCTGGCGCGAGCTTCGCTCTGGGGAGTCAATAGGCCATGGACCGTCCGGGGAGATTTCCATTGGTCGGACCTGGGTTCATGCCCACTCTCGCTATAACGACAAGCCAGAATCAGAAACGGCCAAGGTTGTCTTGGTAAAAGAAACGATACAGTCTGCCGCATTGAGAAAAGCAGAAATAGAAAACAAACAGCGCGCCACCGACAAGGGTGGCGATTGTGGGGGGTAAAATGCAATCTTTCCCGATACACCATGAAGACGTGTTAAAACTCTTCGCTGGCTCTAGGACGGTCATGCGCAAGATGGTAGAAGAGCGGGTCCGTTATGACCATGGGGAGATCTCCTTTACGCTCGCTACCGGAGCGGTGCTTTACAAAGCGAAATATTACCGCAAAGGGTTTTGTCGCCCGGGCCAGTGGTTGATCCATTCTTACCACTACGACCACCAGGACATTCGCTTAGACGGAAACTACGTAGAGGGAATCGGTCGCTACCGGTGGGTTAAGGCGGCCCGGGCCAGAATTGAACGGATTACTAGGCCAGGAAACTTGGCTTGAGGATAAAAAACAAATCAAAATGGAATTTCAGAGATCCGTTGTTCGAGTGCGGTATCGTCAAAAATCCGTGGGGCGGTCAATTCGATGATCGTCCTCCGCCAGAATGGGCCGGAAGGACGCGCAAAAAAGATGGGTATTGGGTATGCTATCCTCTATATGCTTGTCGGACGCTTTTAACGGAAGACCAGTGGGATGCCATAACGGATTCGCTGCAGTGTGACCGTAGACCTGGATGCCTTTGCGTACACTGTCTTACCGTTCATTGGTCCACGCTGGAAAGAACCAGGAGAATTTTCATTGAATCCAACGGACTTTAACCCATGGCGGCGGAATGAAGCGGCGCGTTCACCCGCCCCATTGCATCCAGATTGCATCTATTGCCTCAGATTGCGGATTGGGATTGACCCGGGCTAATTTCCTGTTATAAGATTTTAGTCTCCAGAAGGATTCCATTGATCTTTCTGGGGACCTTTTGCTTCGGACATCTTATGGGGGTGAAAGGATTTGACAGTTGAAACGAGTGTCATGATGCCACGACTGGTTGGTCTGCGGGCCAGTATAAAAGTAGACCAAAAACACAAACGCCAAAAGCAATGTGATCGATTTTGCGGCTTTTAAAGCGGCCAAAACCGCTTCCAATTTCCGCGAAGTCAAACTCGCTCGCGCAGCCTAAAACTGCCGAGCTGCCTTCCCTGCTGACGCCGATGGTCTGGGTTGGTATAAAAAATTTCGGCTGGTACCAGAAAGGATGGCCAATCCCAATGGACGAGAACTTCCGGGCTTGGAACCTGTTCGCAGACCGCAAGTAGCTGAGGACTGGAACGACAACAAAATTATTTGCTATCGTGGTAGATCCATTTCATAAGCTTCGATTGGACGGGGCTCTCGGATGCCCCCACCTCCACCATTCCCGCTCGGCATTTGTTTCTTGACCACTGGACCCTTACTGGAATTTGGGCGACTGGTGGTGGGGCGCCCTGTGTAAAACCGGGGCGTTTCTTTTAGCCCTGCTTTTTACACAGGCTTTCCTTTAAGTCTGGCTACCAGGTCATCAGCCTTGGCTATGGAGGCGAACCCGGCCCTGCGGACCTGGGGCTGGAGGTTCTGCTCGTAAACATCAAACAACTGGTTTGCCGTGCGCTTGCGGGGGTCGTCGTCATTCGCGTTGGGGCCTTTCTCGCGGGACTGCCGTTGGGAAACCGACACGGCACGGCCGGGGTTGACTTCGAGCTTATGCTCGGCGCGCGCTACCAGGTCCGGAAGGAATTCCATCCCTTCGATCACTACGGCTTTGCCTTCGGCTGCGCGAGCAGCTACCGCTTGGTTCAGGGATCGTTTTTTAAGCACGTGCGACTGGACCGACCCGTCTTTGGCGTAGTCTGTTTTTGCGAAGTCGTCCGTGTGGATCACGGCATATTTCGGGTCCGCTTCGAAATGGCGGGCGAGGTGGGACTTCCCCCCGCCTGAGGGCCCGGTGATATACAGGAAGACTGGTGGCGGGGCAGGAAGATCCTCCCGGGTATGGGTGGTCCCCCTAGCCTGTTTCTC
>ERZ1292625.2701-Hain-H41-01um-R1-2701-length-15797-cov-5_pt1 | contig 15797 bp, 14 predicted proteins | sample MGYA00564400_ERZ1292625 | MGnify/ENA primary metagenome ERZ1292625 (study PRJEB36523, sample SAMEA6512639) | groundwater metagenome | collected 2019-01-08 | study: AquaDiva: Metagenomics assemblies of 32 groundwater samples | reverse complement strand
TAACATTAAAATTGCCGGGGCTCCGATATTGGAAAGCGATAAAAAATATTTTGAAAAACTGAAAGAAAAAATCAAAGAAAAAGAACTTGATGGTATAATTGAATTTGTCGGTCCCATACCAAACAAAGACATCGCGGAGTTTTACCAAAGTGGAGATTTGTTTGCAAATCTTAGTGATACTGGAAGTATGGATAAAACAGTGCTTGAAGCAATGGTGTCCGGAACACAAATTTTGGTATCCAACGAAGCGTTTGCGGATATTTTGCCAAATGAAAACAAGACGACGAAAGACCCAGAACAGATTGTAAAAGATATTATGGAGATTACAAAAATTAAACCAAGCCCGTTTATGCGAGATTATGTTTTTTCAAAACATAATCTCGCTAATTTAATATCAGCGATAGTGAAAACATATTGATTTTAGTATATTTCTATGAATTACGAAACACAAAAATTTAGGTCCTCGGGTCGCAAAATCTCTTTGTTTTTTAAAATGTTTTTGCTCAACCAGACAATAAATTTTTATGTTTCGTAATTCAAGAATATTTAACATTATGAAAATAGGCATTATTGTTGAGCCATATGAGGAGCAGAATACATCAGGTATTTCATACTCTATTTTAAGCCAAACAAGAGGGCTTTTAGAGTTGGATCATGAAAATGAGTATATTATATACACCTCAAAATCTTTTAAGAAAGAGCGTCTTACAGAAAATGCGAGGAATATCCTTATACCGAAATCATTTCTTGGTAAAAATCTTTGGTTTTTGAAAAACAGTTTTTTTAATAGATCTGTCATATCTGATGTGTTGATTTTTAATATGCCACTTTTGCCGTTAGTATTACCTAGACATATTAAAACTATACCTATTTTTCTTGAGTCGGTATATAAAGCGCCCTACGGGCTAAGCTTGAAAAGGAGGGTGTCAATGATAATTCAAGAATCTTTTGTGGGGACCGCGATAAAAAAAGCAAAATTTATAATTACACCATCAAATGCGACACGAGATGATTTATTAAGTCACCATAGTGTAGATGAGAATAAAGTTAAAAATATCTATATAGGTTTTCACAATCTTGATGGATATAATAATGAATCCCGTCTAGATGAACTACAAGAGTCATACTTTTTATTTGTGGGAAGGGTAAAATTTAAGAAAAATATACACAATATGCTGGAAGGTTTTATAATTTTCAAAGATAAATATAAAACAGGTCATAAATTTTATTTAGCCGGACTCTCTGACGGTAATTATAGAAAAGTTCTTGAGAAGAGGGCTATGGAGGCGGGTATTGGCGAGGATTTAGTTTTTGGCGGATTTGTATCAGATGAAGACAAGTATCGTTTGTATAAAAACACTGACGCGTTAGTCTTCTCCACACTTAAGGAGGGTTTTGGTATGCCGGTTATTGAGGCTATGAGTCTCGGAGCGCTTGTCATTACATCTAATAGACCACCACTAAATGAAATATCAAATGGCGCGGCAATTTTGGTTAATCCAGAAAGTCCTGATGATATAGCAAAGGCGATGAGTGAAGCGGTCATGAATAAAGAGCTTCGGAAAGAGTTGATAAAAAAAGGAAAAGAAAATGCGAAGCTGTTTTCTTGGGAAAAACATACGAAAGAATTATTTAATGTAATTAAATCTGTTTAATATGAAAAAAGAATCTTGGGTTAAAAAAATATATACACGAAATGGAATAGTGAGAGACAATACTCTCTTTGGCATAAAAGTTCTTGATATTGGTTGTGGGCAACATAAATTCCCAGAATCTGTGGGTATGGATGTTGTTAAGGAGTCTGAAGCGGATATTGTGCATAATGTGGAAAACACTCCTTGGCCAATTGAAGATAATTCGTATGACATTGTTTTTACTAATCATTTCCTTGAACACGTAGACAATCAACTAGGTTTTTTTGGGGAAGTAAGCCGTATTTTGAAGCCTGGTGGCAGACTGCTTGTTCAAGTGCCATATTTCAGAAGTATTGACGCGTATACGGATATTACACATAAGAGATTTTTTACATCACGGACTTTAGACTACTTCTTAATTGAGTCAAAGCGTTCCGGGTATCACTATAGTAAATCTCTATTTACAAAAATTGGTTTCTGGTATGGTTGGCCTTCACGGTCAAGGAATCCATTAGTGCGTTTTTTCAAGTGGTTCATTATGCGCCATCCTAAGTTTTATGACCAATATTTGTCACTTTTGCTTCCAGTGCCGTGTTTAACTTGGGAGTTGGAAGTTACAAAGTAAAAAGTTACAAAGTTGAAAATTGTAAAGTTACTATGGATAATGAACAAAAAAGAAAAATAATATCTTTGTATATTCCAAAACATTTAGTCAAAGACGGGTTGCGTTACTCCACGCTTTTATATCCTTTCTGGGGTGTATGGCAGAAAGCTGAATCGCATATTCAGACCGCGATGTTTAGTCAATATAATTTTGATCAAGATTATTATTCAGTGGTAGACGATCCAAACATCGCTGACTATGTATTCATGCCGCATAATTATTGGACTCTTTTAAGAAAACACTCAGGACTCATAGATGAATATGTAAAAGAGGCAAAGAAATATAATAAACCACTTCTAATAGACGCAATAGGAGACAAGATGGACATCATTGACATACCAAACTCTGTTGTGCTTCGTTACGCGCAGTACAAGAATAGGTTAAAAGAAAATGATGTTATAGTGCCTGTTTTTACCGAAGATTTACTCGCTTCATATCAGGATGGTAAACTTACAATACGGGACAAAAAAGAAATCCCAAGTGTTGGTTTTGTTGGCTGGTCATCGTTACCATTTTTTACATATCCAAAGACATACATCAAAGATTTACCGATATTGCTTTTAGGATTTCTCACTACGCACTTTGATTTATATAGAAATGGAGTCCTTTTACGAAAAAAAGCTCTCAAAATATTAGAGTTATCGCTAAAAAATATTGATACACATTTTATTTATAGAAAATCATTTTCTGGGAATATTAGAACAGTAGAAGGGGATATTGATGTATTACGCAAAGAATTTGTTAGAAACATACTTGATTCAGATTACACTCTTTGTGTAAAAGGGAATGCAAATCAATCCACTCGTTTTTTTGAAGTGTTAAATCTTGGACGCATACCACTTTTTGTTGATACAGATATTGCATTACCACTGGATAGAATTATTGCCTACAAAAACTTTTGTGTGTTTGTTGACTATCGTGATATCAAAAAGGCCTCTAAGATATTAGTTGATTTCCATAGTTCAATCTCCCCAGAAAAATTCAAAGATATGCAACACAAAGCTAGGGAAGCTTACGATAAATATCTCCGAATGGATGTATATACAAAATATTTAATGGAAGAGTTAAAGAAAAAGATAATATCTATAAAATCTTAATATCATTAACTTTTGCTCAAAAATCTTTAATCTAAAGCACAGATGCGTAATAATACATATAGTTAAAAATATAGATATTTTCAATCATTATAATATAGAGAAAGGAGGAATTATGGATAAAAGAATTTGTATAAAGGCCTCACTATTTAATTATTGTAGTGAGGCCTTTTTACAAATTCGTAACATTTGCTCGTTTATATGGTTATATTAGACTTATATATATGAAAGTAAATACAAACAATATTACAATATGCTTCTTTGGGTTTTATGATTCAAATTACAGTAGAATTAGAATAATGATGAAAGGATTACGCGCAAACGGAGTTCATATTATTGAATGTAAAAGCGAAAAAATCGGGATAGCGAAATATATTGACCTTGCAAAAAAGCATCGGAAAATAAAGAACGACTATGATGTGTTATTTGTCGCGTATCCAGGATATATGGCGATATTTCTTGCAAAACTTATTACGCGCAAAAAAATAATGTACGATGCGTTTTTTTCTATATATGACTCAGTGGTAAACGACAGAGCGGTTGCAAAAAAGTTTAGCATAAAAGGTATTTACCACTGGTGTATTGATTGGGTTTCGTGCACTATTGCGAATAAGATTATTTTAGATACAAACGCAAATATAGATTATTTTGTTAAAACATTCGGGATTTCAAGAGACAAATTTGTGAGAGTATTTGTTGGTTCAGATGATGACTTGATTTTTCCAGAAGAAAGAAACCACGAAGAGTTTCTTGTGCATTTCCATGGAGGTTTTAATCCAATGCAGGGAGTTCCGTGTATTGTAAAAGCCGCCAATCTTTTAAAGAACGAGAATATTAAATTTAGATTTGTTGGAAGAGGGCAGGAGCATAAAGATGTCTTAAAACTTGTTGAAGAACTTGATTTAAGGAATGTTGAATTTATATCAAAGATTGTATCTTATGAGCAGTTGAACGAATATATGAATGAGTCCGATATATGCTTAGGTATTTTTGGAAATAATTCTAAAGCGAATATAGTGATACCAAATAAAACATATGAGGCAATAGCTGTAAAAAAGCCGCTGATTACCCGAGACTCAAAAGCGGTAAAAGAACTCTTTATAGATGGCGCGCATTGTATACTTTGTAAGCCGAATGACCCAATGGATTTGGCGGATAAAATAATGTTGTTATATAAGGATAGAAATCTTCGTGACAAAATTGCCAAAGAAGGTCATAATTTATTTTTGGAGAAACTTACTCCAAAGTTGCTCACTAAAGATTTACCAAAACATCTCAAGAAACTTGTATGAAATTAATCTATATTTCAAATTCTCGCATACCGACGGAAAAAGCGTACGGTGTTCAAATCGTGAAAATGTGCGAGGCATTTGCCAAAAACGGCATAGATGTTACACTGCTCATACCTAAAAGGAGGAGTAACACAGACAAGGATCTGTTTTCTTATTATGGGGTAGCTCCTATATTTAAAATAAAAAAACTTCCAGTTATTGATTTGATAGGATACAAAATTCCATTTGCGTTTATGTTGGCGATTCTTACATTTGCGATATCCGCTAGTGTCTTTTTACTATTTTCAAATAGAAAAGCAGTTTTATATACAAGGGGAGAGATACCATTGTTTCTTGTTAAGTTTCTCCCAAAACATTTCTCACTATTTTGGGAGACACACATAAAACCTTCAAATATGAAGAGGTATGCAGGAGTTATTAAACGAAGCAGTGGTTTAATTGTGGTAACCAAGTATTATAAAAAAGAGTTGAAAGATGCGTATAATATAGATGAGAATAAAATATTATATATTGCTGATGGGGTTGACATTGATAAGTTTAATGTCAAAGATGAAAAGTCGAAAGTCAGAAAATACCTAAAGTTACCTCAAGATAAAAAAATTATTTTATATTCAGGGTCAAATATTGAGTGGAAAGGATTAAATACTTTATATGAAGCAACGAATATGTTGTCCGATGATTATTTGGTCGTATTGATGGGAAACCATAGTAGAAGTGAGAGAAGCAACATATTATACACGGGACATCGTCCGTATACTGAAATGCCGATGTGGATGAAAGCATCGGACGCTTTTATTCTCACAGGCACTAAAAAGAACAACATATCAAATTTTTATACATCTCCGTTAAAGATGTTTGAATATATGTCATCGGGTAGTCCAATTGTTGCGTCTGATATTTTATCATTTAGAGATATTTTAAATGAAAAAAATTCTGTACTCGTAGCCCCTGATGACCCAAAAGAGATGGCAGACGGTATAAAGATAGTATGTGAAGATGATGAACTTGCGAGAAGAATTTCTTCAAATGCTTTAAGTGATGTTGCGAAATATAGCTGGATTAATCGCGCGAAAAATATAGAAGATTTTATAAATAATAAATTATGAAAATAGGCATAACGCTTTATCCATACGGGGAAAATAGTCCAGCTGGACTGGCAAGATACATTTTTGATTTGACCAAAGCGCTTGTTGAGAACGACCCAAATAATGAATATATTATCTTCCTGAAGGAAAATCCAAAGAACAGACCTGTTTTTTCAGGGGATAATTGGAAAATATATGTTCTTGGATACGGGTCTTTTTGGCGTTCCGTTGGGTTTTGGTTTGCCCCAAAAGCGGATGTTTATATATTTAATACGCCAAGATTGCCTTTGTTTTTTAAACCCAAAAGGTCGCTGGTTATTATCCTTGACTTTGCATATTATGTTTATATGACAAATTCATTTAGTTTTAAGAATTATATAAGCAAGAAATTTCTTTTTGTTTTAAATAAACTTTCGTTAATGAGAGCAAGTAAAATAATTTCTATATCCAATGCCACAAAAGACGAATGTTTCAGGATATTTGGTGTTAAAAAAGATAGTATAGAGGTTATATACCCCGGTTTTAGAGATATTTGCGGTGTGCCGAGTCAAGAAGTCAGTATAGATAAACCATACATACTTTTTGTGGGAATAGTAAAAGAAAGAAAAAATGTATATAATCTTGTTTCTGCTTTTATAAAAAGCAAGAAGGATGATAATATTAAGCACAAACTTATTATTGTCGGGAAGACTGGCGGAGAGTATTTAGACAGGATTATGGATTTAATAAACAAGTCAGGTATGAATGATGAAATTATTTTTACTGGTCGCGTAAACGACAGCGAACTCGCGCATATTTACAAAAATGCCGATGTTTTCGCATTTCCAAGCATAATAGAAGGATTTGGTATGCCAGTACTTGAAGCAATGGCTTGCGGTATCCCCGTTATTACATCAAATAGCAGTTCTCTTGGAGAGGTAGCTGGAGACGCGGCGCTTAAGATTAACCCTTTTAATGTTGATGAGATATCAAAAGCAATTACTCTTTTAGCGAAAGACAATAAGGTTAGAGATGATTTAATTTTAAAAGGGTTCGTAAGGTGTAAAGAATTTTCATGGAATAAATCAGCAAATGAATTTATCAATGTAATAAATAATTTAATTTAATTATGTGCGGAATAGCTGGATTTATAGGTTCTGGAGAAGAAAAAACCCTTATGTCAATGATAGAAGCATTGAAGCAAAGAGGCCCAGATGATAATGGGATATTATTGAAAGATAATGTTGGCTTTGGACACACTCGACTAAGTGTAATTGATTTAAGTAGCGCCGGGCATCAGCCGATGTTAAATGGTGATAAAACGGTCGCGCTTATTTATAATGGAGAAATTTATAATTTTAAGGAGCTTAAACAAAAATTAAAAAAATTAAACAAATATTTATTCCGAAGCAATACTGACAGCGAAGTAATCTTGTATCTATATGAAGAATATGGTGAAGAATGTTTCAAGATGTTAAATGGAATGTTTGCCATAGCGATATATGATTTTAAAAGCAAAAAATTAATTCTTGCCAGAGACAGAATGGGGGAGAAACCTCTATACTTTGGCGTGTTTGACGGGACATTTATTTTTGGGTCAGAGATTAAATCTATATTAAAACACCCCAGCTTTAAGAAAAAATTAAATATCAATTCAGTTAAAAAGTATTTTGCGTATGAGTATATACCGACACCACATACTATTTTTAATGATTTATACAAACTTGAGCCAGCTACATATCTTATTTATAAAGATGATAATATTAAGAAAAAGAAATTTTGGGAAATAAATTTTAATAAAAACAACGATACATTAAGCATAGCTGTAAATAAATTAGATGAATTATTAGACAAAAGTGTAAGAGAAAGACTTGTATCTGACGCGCCATTAGGTATCTTTTTAAGCGGAGGAATTGATAGTAGCGTTATCGCGTATTATACCAAAAAAAATTCAGATAAAAAAATAAAGACATTTTCCATCGGGTTTAGAGAAAAAAGTTTTGATGAAACAAAATATGCAAAACGCGTCGCGTCACTGTTCGGCGCGGAACATTATGAGCATAATGTTTCTTCAAAAGAAGCAATTGATATGATACCGCGTATGGTTGATGTGATGGATGAACCGCTTGCCGATGATTCAATAATACCAACCCTTATATTGTCTAAATTTGCCAAGAGAAACATTACAGTCGCGTTAGGCGGTGATGGAGCGGACGAATTGTTTCTGGGTTATCCGACATTCAAAGCTGATAAATTAGCGCGAGTATATAGTTTAATCCCAAGATTTATACGAACAAATATAATTAAAAAAATCATAAATAAAATACCGGTCTCAGACAATTATTTCAGCGCGGAATTCAAATTAAAGAAATTCGTCAATGGCTTTGAAGGAGATAAAAGATATATGCATCAAAGGTGGCTTGGCGGATTCAGCGCGGAAGATATGGAACTGCTGTTTATCAATGACACCAAAGAGCCGTTGAAAGATATTAATATATTTGAAGATATTGATAATCATCAAAAGTATAAAAATAAATGGAATAATTTGATTTATCAATACTTGAGATTTTATTTAATGGATGATATTTTAGTAAAAACAGATAGAAACAGTATGAGTTACTCTCTTGAAGTACGAGCGCCTTTTTTGGACTATAAGCTTGTTGATTATGTGAATTCATTGCCACTAAAGTTTAAATTAAAGGGCAACAAATCAAAATATATATTAAAAAAATTAATGAAAGGAAAAATTCCTGACAAAATACTAAATAGAAAAAAACAAGGATTTGCATTGCCTGTTGCCGAGTGGTTAAGAGACGACCTCAAGGAATTTTGCGATGAAACATTATCGCGAAAAAATATGGACAAAATAGGTTTATTTAATTACGGTTATATAGAGAAATTAAAGCAAGAACATTTCTCTAAAAAAAATAATCATAAACAAAAATTATGGGCTATTCTGGTATTTACGCTTTGGTATCATAGATGGGTTACTTCTTAAGGTGCATTTTAGTTATATAAGGCTCTTTATTGTTTATTGTATGGTAAATGCGTGAAATCAATTCAGACATTAAGCCAAATAAAATAAATTGAATTCCGATAATTATTCCCATTGTTGACAGTACGACAAACGCGGTGTTTGGAAAGGCAGATATTCCGAATATATATTTTTCATACGCGATAAAAACGATCCCTGCAAAACCGACCGTGCCAGAGATTATTCCGATTGTTCCGAATATGCGAAACGGGGTTTTCGCGTGTTTTATAAGAAATCTTATTAAAATTAAATCAAGCACGACTTTAAGTATCTTGCTAACTTTATATTTTGAAGGACCATTTTTCCTTGGGCGTATATTTATGGGTATTTCTTTTATTTTTATTCCTTCATAATAAACTAACGCGCCGGCAAATCTGTGCAAGTCGCCGGATAATTCCAGATTGTGCAACAAGTTTTTATTGTACGCTTTCATAGTCGCTCCAAAATACCTCATCTTAATGCCTATTACCTTGCCTATTATTTTATGCGCTATATTTGAAAAAAAAGAATAAATAAAATTTCTTTGAATATCTTTTTGTTTCCAACTGCTTGCCATATCATATCCTTCTTCTATTGCTTGAATAAATTCAGGAATATATTTTGGATTATGTTGACCATCTCCATCCATTGCCACAATAATATCGCCTGTGGCTTTCTTAAAACCGGCATTTAGCGCTGAAGTCTGACCTTGATTGCCAAGCAATGAGATAACCTGGATATTTGGCTTCTTGTTAAATATTTCCATCAATATCCCAAGAGAATTATCAGAACTGCAATCATCAACAAAAATTATTTCATATTGTTTATTGATTTTAGACAAGACGACTACGATTTCGTCATATAAAAGCGTAATATTTAATTCCTCATTATATATTGGTATTACAACACTTATTTTATTTATATTATGTATATTCTTCATAAATTTAAATCTCTGAAATTGATTAGTGATATATTCTTTTCGGAAATAGCGTTTATTAACGCGTTATCTGTCAGAACATCAAGTTCTTGTTGCCTGTATTTATCTATATAGGATGATTCCTCTGGTTGCGTTAGGCCGGGGTGGCAAGACAGCTCATTTGTACCACTTTCAAGTAATCTAAGCAATCTGTCAAGCGTAGCGATGGAATATTTTTTTGAAATGGATATTCCGTGTAAATATTTAGGAGTGATGATATTGCTTTCAGACAGAGTCTTTTTATTAGCGGGATAAAACAATAGCATAATTAATAGTTTGATAAATTGAGTAGGGTTAAAAAAAGAACGCATTGTTATTTTTTCAAACGGTATTCTTACAGCTTTAATATCATGTTTTTTAGCAATCTCTATAATGATGCGGAAAACAGACGGCAATGCATGTATATGTTTTTCCGTATCAATATGAGAAATCAAAATATTATCTTTTTTAGCTTTTAATATTTGCTTTTCAAATTCTTCGTAAATTTCTTTACGAATTTTATTTTTGTAGATTATATAATTCAACAAAAAGCGCGCATTACTTTCGTAAAAAAAACCTTGTTTATTCACGAGTATTTTTGGGTTTGTAAGAGGTTTTCCTCTAAACACATTTAAGTGAATTCCGATACCAAGTTTTGGATTTTCAGAGATATTCTTAAGAGCGTCTTCATATCCATTTCTATTGACCAAAAGAGACGCGCTTGTGACTATACCGTTGTTAAACGCCTTTATAATGCCACGATTTACACATTTGTTTAGCCCAAAATCATCGGCATTTACGATTAAAGAAATATGTTCCATTTGATGATTATACATTAACAATAACCATTTTGTAATAGAAATATTCTGTGATAATATAAACGTAACTATGACATCAACTGAACGATTTGGTTATGAATGGAATAAGTATTCACATATGGACCCTATATATGAATCTCAGTTTAGAAACTGGATAGGAAAGCTTACGCCAAATGATTTTAAGGACAAAAATGTTTTAGACGCCGGTTGCGGTATGGGGCGCAATAGCTACTGGGCTCTTAAATATGGAGCTAGATATTTAACAGCTTTTGATGCTGACCAGCGTTCTGTAGACGCTACAAAAAATACATTGAAAGATTTTGATAATGCGAAAGTGTTATTTAAGAATATATATGACATTACATGGAATAAAGAGTTTGACTTTGTCTTTAGTATTGGTGTTGTGCATCACCTCGAACATCCAAAAATAGCGCTTAAGCATCTTGTACAGGCGCTTGTAGATGGAGGCACTCTCCTTGTATGGGTATATGGTTATGAAGGAAATGAATGGATAGTAAGATATGTAAATCCAATCCGAAAGTTTATTACCTCTAGGTTGCCCGTCGGATTAGTGCACGTTTTAAGCTACATTTGTTCCGTTCCGCTTTGGATGTTTGTAAAAATATTTAAGGGTCCAAGCGCATATTTAAAACAGCTTTCCAGTTTCCAGTTTTGGCACATACACAACATTGTTTTTGACCAGCTTATACCTGAAGTAGCGAACTATTGGAGAATTGATGAGGTTGAAGAATTGTTTAAAGTAATTGGACTTAAAAATGTTGACGTGTATGCTCCAGCTAATAAATCAGGATGGATTATTGTTGGTAAAAAATAATCTTTTGTCATAATGAAAGCATATATATTTTCAAAATCGTATTTATGGAAATCAAGCGTTATCGGTGTGGTCGCTACGTTTTTTTTACTCCCAATTTTAAGCAATCTTAAAGTATTTGAATTTTTAACGACAAGAGATTATGTCTCAGTTCCTTTATTTTTAATAGCATTGTTTTTATTTTTTCCAGCATTGTTCGCGATAGGATTTTTTATTGTGTATCGCTTTACCTCTGTTAAGGATGGCTCTATGTCAGAAGTCGGGAAATTCAGCATCATTGGAGTTCTCAATACTTTTTTGTCGTGGGGCGTATTTAATTTTCTCATTATGGTCACTAATATCAGCGGTGGATGGCTTTTGGACTTATTTGTACTCGTGGCTTTTTTTGTTACTGTTACACACAGTTTTTTTTGGAATAAATTTTGGACATTTCAAATAAACAATACAGATAAACAAGTGATAGAATATGCGAGATTTTTTATTATAAGCGTGATTGTTGTTCTTTTTGTCGCATTTCTTATACATATTATTGTTAATGTTATTGAAACTCCGTTCGGGATTGATGCAAAAGTTTGGGCAAATATCGTTTATGTATTACTTATCCCAGTTTCCTTTGTCGGTAATTTTTTTGGATATAAATTTTTTGTTTTCAAAAAATATTTATAATTTTTTATTTAACTCATAGAAATTTAAATATTATGCGTGATATTCACTATAAAATAATACATGATACGGAATTGATTAATTGGTGGTATAAAGTAAGAAGAAAGATAATTCATGATTTAATCAAAAAATATGGTTATATAGAAAATAAAAATATTAAAATATTAGACGCTGGATGTGGTGTTGGAACTCTTTTAAAGGAACTGGAGAAATATGGCAATGTGAGCGGACTTGATTTTTCAGAAATAGCGGTAAATTTTTGTAAAGAAAAAAATATTAAAAATGTAAGTATCGGCAATATTACAAAACTGCCTTTTCCAGACAATACATTTGATATTGTTTTGGCGCTTGATGTCGTTGAGCACGTAGAAGATGATTTATCTGCAATGCGGGAAATCTACAGAGTAATGAAAGGTGATGGTGTCGCGATAATCACTGTTCCGGCATTTAAATTTTTATGGGGTATTACAGATGAAATGAGCAATCATCATAGAAGATATACAATAAGTGAACTTAAGACAAAAATAAAAAGCAGTGGCTTGAGTATAGTACGATCATCATATTTTAATACATTCTTATTTATACCGATTGCTCTTGTGCGATGTTTCGTTAGACTGTTTAATATACGAATCATGTCTGAAAACGAAACCGGTAACGGCGCGGTAAACACAATTTTGTACAAAATTTTCTATGCCGAGTCAATTTTTCTTAAGTATATAAATTTCCCATTTGGCGTTTCCGCTTTTGTAATATGCAAAAAATAAAAGATATTTTAAAAAAGCATCACATTGTGATTATCATAGCTATATTAGTCGGCGTTATTTCAATAGCTCCAAATGTCTTTTTCTCATTCAATGATTCATACGAAGGCATACAAATGTTTGGCGCGGACGCTGAAGACCATTATATCTCGCGCATACAGGAGGTGTATGACGGATATCCAGCGCTTGGAAATGTTTTTTTGCCCGACAAGGAACAAGCGTATTTGACTCCTGGACTCGGCGAGGTATTAGTGGCTTATCTTGGCAATGCATTGTTTATAAGCGCTGTTAAAATAAATGTGCTTTCAAAATTCATTTTTCCTGTAATAATTTTTCTTCTCATTTATGCTTTTGTATATAAATTGTTTTTTTCTAAAACAATATCAATTTTATCTTCAACAGTCGTCTTTTTTGGATATAATCTGATAAGCGAACCAAACAGTATTCTTGCTCTTTTTTCTTTTACGACATTTTCATCCGAATTTTTAGTATATACGCGACCGATAAACCCGGAAATTAGTTCAATTTTCCTTTTTGCATCGTTATATCTTTTGTTTAGCATCATATATGGAGGAAAATCTTTATGGAAACCGATTTTACTCGGAGCGCTGTCTGGATTGTTGGTTTACATATCAATATATCCATGGTCGTTCCTCCTTGTTTTATTTGTTTTGTATTTTTTGTATTTTATTTACAAAAAAGAATTTAGCAACGCAAAATATATTATTTATGCGGTTATCATAAATACAGTGACGACAATACAATTTTGGTTTAATTTTATTTCTCTCAAGTCGCATGAGTTTTATTTAGATACAGCCGCAAGACAAGGACTTGTAAACAGCCACGCATTTGTTTGGAGTTTATGGCTTTTTATATTGCTTATGCTACTGGTGTTTCTATGGCCGCAAGCGTATAAAAAAGCAAAAATATTCCTGCTTTTAGCCGTTATTTCGCTCATAATAGCAACAAATCAGCATATAATAACCGGTATATATATACAGCCAAGTCATTACCATTGGTATATAACCAAGCCGTTTGTTGCAATAATAATCACCGCTTTGTTTATATATTTGATACATAGATTTATAAAAAATAAATTAACGATAAAAGTGATTTTATTGCTTGCGGTGGTTGTGTTGTTTTATAACGCTATACTTATACAGACAAATTCATACATAAAACATTTACCATCTGCGATAGAGAATCAAAAATATGCTCAAGTAATTAAATATTTAAATAATAATTTCCAAGTAGCGCAAAACATATGGGCGAGTGTTAATATTTCAGAGTTGATCCCAATGTATACAAAACATAATTCACCAAACAATACTTATTCAGGGCTCTATTTAAGTAGCGAGAAGTATTATATAGACAGATTACTTTTGAATTATAGACTGCGCGGGATAAGACCTGAAGATATATATGAAGTAATGCAAAATGAAAAAATAATGGTTTCCCAACGAGTATATTTTATTAAGTATAGAGAGGAGTTAGGTTCTTATGACGCAATACCAGACGAAACAATAGCATTTTTTTCTGAAGAATATAATTATTTTTATAATAGAGACATTGAAGATATTTTTAATGATTTTGATATTGATATAATAATTTGGGATAAAGAAGAATGGCCTGATTTTCCATACAATTCACTGAAAAAGTTTAAAGAAATAAAAAATATAGAAGATAAATTTATTGTATATATTGTGCTATTATAGTTAATAATATGCCTCAAAAAATACAAAACGCATTGCTCTTGACGCGATGTTTTGTTAACTTCCTCTTTTTAGGAAAAGCAAATAAGCAAAATAAAAATCCAAAAAATATACTTATAATTCCGGTAGGTAAACTTGGGGATATTGTATGCACAACGCCTGTATTTAACGCGATAAGGAAACACTTACCAAATACCGGCATTTATATGGAAGACAATACTGGAAAAAATAAAGAAATTTTAGCATACAGTGGATTATCTGATGGATTTTTGTCTTTGAAGAGCTTGCGTGAAATGAAATACGGTATTAAAAAATATAAAATTGATACAATTGTATTTACAGGGCCAAGCTTTCGCGAGCTCGCTTACGCTTATCTTTCTGGAGTAAAAACGATAATCACACCAAATGTAATAGGCGGATTCTGTCCGCAACAAACTAGGAGTTATCATTTACTTAGTAAATTTATGACAACTACTGAATTTAGATTTGGGAAATATGCTCCACTTGAACGGCTCAAGACGCTTGAGCCGTTGGGAATAATTGATAATGATACAAAGAAACATCTTGGATTTTCAGAACGGGCTTTAGAAAAAATAAATAAGTCTTTTATTGATAATCAAATTGATATAGAAAAAGATTTTATAGTTGGTATTTCCCCATCTGTTGGAAATGAGATAAAAGAATGGCCAGTTGAAAGATTTGTAGAAGTGGCAAATTATGTTGCGCAAAAATATAACGCGGTGATTGTTATAATAGGGGGTCCAAATGATAAGAAGTGTTCAGAAGAGATGAAGGACAGTCTAAATAAAGATGTTCGTTATATTGACACAACAGAAGTTTCCATTGATGAAATGAAAGCACTTATTTCAAAACTTAATTTATTTATAAGCGTAGATACAGGTCCGATATATATAGCGGAGGCGTTTAATATTCCGACTGTGGATATATTGGGTCCAATGGATGAAAACGAACAACCTCCAAGAGGCAGGTTGAATAGAGTTGTAAAAATTGACAGAAAAAGCGCTGAATTACATATAATGAACGCGAGAATGTATGATAAAATAAAAGCTAAAAGACAAACGGATGGAATTACACCGCGGATGGTTATAGATGAAATTGATTTGTTAATGGAAGAACTTTTATGAAGATTTTAATTTTACAAGATGATTTTCCGCCAAAAAGTTTCGGCGGGGCGGAGAATATCGTATTTAATTTAGTAAAGAAGCTTAAAAAAAGAGGCGAGGATGTTCTTGTTGTTACAACTACACAAAATAAAAATGAAGAAGGAAAAATAG
>ERZ1292625.2700-Hain-H41-01um-R1-2700-length-15798-cov-55_pt1 | contig 15798 bp, 24 predicted proteins | sample MGYA00564400_ERZ1292625 | MGnify/ENA primary metagenome ERZ1292625 (study PRJEB36523, sample SAMEA6512639) | groundwater metagenome | collected 2019-01-08 | study: AquaDiva: Metagenomics assemblies of 32 groundwater samples | reverse complement strand
CCAGCGTTTCGCGCGGCACTTGCGTTCTCTTTGCCAACCGCGCTGGCAAACTGTCGAGCCGATCGCTGACCAAAACCACTAATTCGGCGGTGGCTATTTCCGCCTCGGCGCGCCGGACCAGATCGCCGCGCCGCTCCGCAAGGCGGATCGCCGCCATTTCCTCTTCCAACAGCGCGCGCCGCTCTACGGCGGTTAGACCAATTTGCGGTTGCGCGACTGCATCCGGCCCCAACAGGTCGAGGCCAAATTGGCGGACCTCTTCGGCCCGTGCGCGCGCCACCACTTCTTCGCGCTCGCGGATACTCCGCACAAACGCCGCAGCCGCCGCAAGGTCAAACTCATAGGCAACCCCGTTTTTGCCTCGGCTCACGACTGGAAAATCAGCGTTATCCGCGATCATCTTCCTGACCGTCGGCTCCGACGGCATCCCGGCCAGCGCCACCAATTCACCCAGCGACCCGATCACTGGTCAAAACCCAAACAAAAACAAGACGTTATCTTAAAATATAAAACTTCCACACCTACCGCGCCTTCGGCCCCCGTATAGGGGTTGCCCCCTAGGAAGGACCCAAACTTGTGTGAGGTGGAGGGCATGGCAATCATCCAACGTCCGAACGTCGCCGCCAGTGTGACGTGGATATGGCATAGAAAGGTGGGGAGGCGGACATGGTTTATTTTATACACCCACACATTCCCCGCTTGACAGTGTCCCCACCGCATAAATGCGTGGTTTAGGTGGGGAATATTCACTACTAACCCGACGACAAATCGCTCCCAATGCCCGGTCGTATCGCTTCCGTAATCCATCCGACCCCAACATCCCGCCCGTCCGCGCGTTCCGAAACCGCGACCGCAGCGCCATGAAGTCGGGCTGGCTCGCCCCCTTGCTCGCCATCTGGCGGATCACCGCACAGACCAGCGGCGCATCGCGCGCACTCACCAGCGCCAACCACGCGCTAACCTCATCGCGGATAGCTACCTCGGCGCGGGTCAACCCCGCCCGCTTGGGCGCAGGCGCTTCGCCGTCGCCACCGCGCGCGTCATAGTCTCCCGCGATCACATCACGGACCATCAGGTGCCATGGTGCATCGCCCGCAAAGGGCCAGCGCCCGACGCCGGGGGACCGTCGCCACAAATGCCATGCCTCAACCAGCATCGCCTCGACCTCATGCACCGACGCCGCCAATATCTGATGCCTCACCTCAATCACCATTCCAAACCCTCTCTTCTCTCTCTTATTCATACTCCGGACAGTATGTCATAGGTCAGACAACTACATGCGTGCGCGCATGACCAACCTCCAACCTCGCCAAACAACTGTCCGGCTGTCCGAGAACGCCTGTTTTCTGGGCCTCGGACACTTAAACTCCAACTGTCCAGCGACTATCCGGCAACCGTCCGCCATCGCCTTTTTCGCCGCAAAACGCCCCGCCGCCACACCGCAGAAACCACCGCCGGACACTCTACCGGACAGTTCACCGGACAGTTGGAAATCACGTCAATCATCCCACGCACCGCCCGCGTCCCACGGCTCTGCGTCACCGCCGATACCGCCGCCTGAGCGCAGCATTATCCCGCGCCGCACCTTGAGGCCCTTGGGGTCTTTAAGCGCATATATCTGCTTTTCGTTCATGGCGTTGCCAAAGCTGGTTTGCTTGGGGATCATATCCTCTTTGTCGCCGCGCGCCTTGCTCCACGCGACAAAGTCGTCGTAAAGCACGGTGGCACCAGTGGCGGCGCTGGGGTTACTCAGGTCGCATCGCTCCTCGATCCACTCGCTCATCGCGCTGCCGCTGGCCCAGAAACTGCTGGTGGCTATGGCCGATAGCGCGGGTTCGGGAACCTCGCCGCTGTTCAGCCATTCTAGCGCGCCATCAACCATCCACGAGAATATGCCCGATGTCTCGGCCATTAACCGCGCCTCGACGATGCGGGCGCTTTCCTCCACCATCCCCGCCGTCACACCATAGCTTTTCGCCCAGATCACCTGTTTGAAACGCCGCCGAAACCCGCGATCATCGCTGGGCGCGCGCGGCAAAGTGTTGCATTCGGCGATCAGCTGCCACCGGGGAACGAATGTGATATCCTCCAGCGCGTTCGGTGCGCGCGCGGTGATCCGGCTACCCGTCGCCTGTTTGATGCGCTCACCGTCCCACATGCTGCCTTTTTTCGGCTCGTCGATGACCACCAGCCGCACGTCGCCCTTCAGCCGCACGATATCAGCCTGATGCTCGCTGCCCGACCGCTCTTGTTTGCTCGCCAGAAACGTCTTGGGGCTGGCGCTGCGGAAATAGTCGCCGTGCAGCGCCCCGACAATCTGGTTGCTCATCGACTTGCCGTCGCCGCCCTTGCCTTGAAAAATGTAAAAGGCCTGATCCGATATCAGCCCCGTCACCGTCATGCCGTAAATCCGCTGAATCGCCGCGCGCGCGACGGGGTCGTCGTGCAATTCGACCAGACGCGCCCGCCACTGCGGACAGGTTGCAGCGGGGTCATAGGCCACCGCCGCGATCTGCATCATCCGGTCGGCGGAGCGGTGCCCCGGCGTAAATTCGGATATCCACCCATCGGGGCCGCAATCGATGAACCGCAGGACGCCGTTGGTGCAATTATAGGCCAGCGGGTCGGTGTCGAAATCGTCCAGCACGGCGCGCATCAAAAATCCATCATCGCCGCCAATCGCGCTGTCCGTAGTGATCGCGGCTGCTTGGCGGAGCATCCCCGAAATGCGGTCGCTATTGCCGCTTTTAATCGCCCACGAATAAAGCGAACCCGCGCGCTCCGCTGCCATGTCGGCGGTGAATTTCGGCCCGTAAACCCGCGCCACGTCCGCGCCATCGGCGGTGCGTAATATCTTGGATTCGTGCAATATTTCTTCGACCACCGCCTGCGCACAGGCCAGCGCCCGCGCAGCGCCATCGCGGATCGACCAGCGCTGACCGTTGAAATGCACCCACTCCCCCGCGCGGCCTATCTCACCAACAAACAGCAGCATCCCGCCCGCCACCGCCGCCAACCGCCGCGCATTGCCGATGTCGTTGAGGTCGAGTTTGGACCGCACCAAAACCGCATGATCGCCCGCCGCGCCGCCGTGGCCATCACCCTGAAACGCCACCACCTCACCCATGGCTCACCGCCATTTGCGGTGGCTCAGGGGTAAATTCGCGCGCATCGATCAACGCGGCCTGCGCCGACGCGCGTTTGGTCGCTGCGCTTATCGTTCGCGGGCCGCGCGCATCGATGATCGACGGCAACATCGCCTCGGTCAACGGGCCTTTGATGCCCAGCGCGCGCCGGTAACTGACCAGCACCGCCTCACCATCCTCGCGCGCCGCCGGGTCGGCCTCGATCATCCGCAAAACATTGCCAATCTGGACCTTGTCGAACCCCAGCGCGGCCGCCGCCGCCATCAGCGCAGCCAGATCGGCGGTGATGCCCCGCCGCTCGTCGCGCAGCGCCAGCGCGCGGTCGATAATCGCCCGCAATCGCCGCACCGCACCATCATGTTCACCAGATTCTACGTGGCCGCCGCCCGTTTCACTCGCTTCCAGTTCCTCCAGGTGTTCGGCCAATGCCGCCTCCAACACCGCGCGATCATCAACCTCATCCTCGCTACTGATGGTTGGCACCGCGCCGACCCGCTCGCCGGACAGTTCGCCCGTCAAACAAACCTCTTCCTCGAACCGCGCGCGCCACGCCGCCAGATATTGCGCGCGGGTTTCCCCGTCCTCGATGGTCCGCGCGTATTGGTCGAGCCGCGCCCACACCGCCGCCGCTTGCTCTGGTGCGGGGTGCCGCCAGCCATCGGCCACCACCTGGTCAAAAACAACGCGGTGCAGCGGCTGCGCAGCGCCCAGCAGCGCCTCCAGCGCCGCCGCGCCATCGACACGCACGACATCGTCGGGGTCGCGCCCATCGGGCATCGCCGCGAACGACAGCGTCTGACCACTGATCCCGCCGATCATCGGCAACGCCGTCTCTGCGGCGCGCAGGACGGCTTTTTTTCCCGCCGCGTCGCCATCAAAACAGATGATCGGACAGGGCGACATTTGCCACAGCAATGCCAGCTGCGCGGGCGTCAACGCGGTCCCCATCGGCGCGACGACGCAGGCGAACCCCGCACCAGCCAGCGCGATGACATCAAAATAGCCCTCAACCACCAGCACCCTTTTTTCGCTGGCATAGGCCGCCGCCGCGCGGTGGTGGTTGAACAGCACGCGACCCTTATCGAATAATTCGCTGCCTGCGCCGTTGATATATTTCGCCGCGCTGGCGTTGCCATCGGCCACGCGCCCGCCAAAACTGATGATCCGCCCGCGTCGGTCGTGGATCGGCACCATGATCCGGTCGCTGAACCGCGCGCCGACGCTGCCGCCCCGTCCATCATCTGCGCCCCGCTCAAAGAACAGCCCAGCCGCGATGCCGGTGGCACGGGTGATGCGCAGGCCCGCCAGCCCACCGTCGCCCCGCGCGTAACCGATGCCGAACGCCGCCGACAGATCGGCGGTGATTCCGCGCTGCGCCAGCCCGGCGGTGACGCGCGGCGTGGTGGCCAGCGCGCCCACGAACGCGCCCTGTGCCGCCTCCAGCGCGGGGCGGACCCCCTCGATGCGCGCCGCCTTCGCCGCCGCCTCCGGGCTGGCCTCTGGCACCTCCATCCCCGCTGCGCCCGCCAATTCCTTGACTGCATCGATGAACGGCAACCCGCGCTGTTCGGTCATCCAGCGGATGGCGTCGCCATGCGCGCCACACCCGAAACAATGGTAAAAACCCTTGTCGTCGTTGATTGTGAAACTGGGTGTTTTTTCGTTATGAAAGGGGCAGCACGACTTGTGCTCACGCCCCGCTCGCGTGACTTTGATTGATTTTCCGATCAGCGTGGACAGCACGGTGCGTCCGCGCAATTCGTCGAGCCATTGCGGGGACAGGGTCATGACATCAACCTTTCCCATGCGCGACAAGCCACAATTGGAACCTGTCCGTTGCCAAGGGCTGCAAGCCTGTCCACCCGATGGGCCAACCCATGAACCATTCGCACCACTCCGGGTTCAGCGGCCCACCAATCACCGAATTGAGGGGCGGCGTGTTCCGCCGCGCTTCGGAAGGCCCGCCATTGTTCTTCGCATCCTGAAGCGTCATCGTCGGTAGTTTCCGAAGAACCGTCGCCAGCCCGTCGCCCGATTTCTCGGTCAGCCCCGCCCGATTGTTGTTCCCATGCACCGTCAAGGTCGGCAACAAGCCACAGTCGCTTGCGTTTGTGCCAGGCACCTTGATCGTCCGCTCCAGCAACGCACCACTGGACATCCGCCCCGATCGAGGCAAAATCTGCAAGCACTCGTGTGAGTCCCCGAGAAGTGAGCGCTGGGCTGTTTTCCACATATGCGTATCGGGGTCGAACCTCGCATATGATTCTGAAAAACTCACGCCACAAACCGGAGCGCGCTCCGTCAATTCCCGCGCCCTTCCCCGCAACGCTGATGTCCTGGCAAGGAAATCCTCCCGAAACCACGTCAACAAGGCCGCGCCATGGCTGGCCTTCAAAACTGCACACGTCACTCCAGATTGGGAAAGGCGCGAGAAATCCATCGTTTTGCCGTTGCGCAAGAATGGCTGCGGCGTATCCATTCTGTTCAACAGCGCACACGGTTCGCCAACCGGCGAGCAATCCGCCGAGAATGCCTCCACCAGCCCCGGCGAACAGGGCGAGTTCGCGTAAGCTTCCATCAGCGCCCGCGATATGAGCCAGCTCATTCAACATTTCTGTTTGCTGCACACACCACACCCCCGAACCGTGGATCGGCGGGCAACCCAGCCGCAACACGCATGGCCCGCGCTTTGGCAAGCACCCGCGCCCGCTCAGCCGACACGAAGCGCCCGTCGCCAGCGCGTGGCGGCAATGATTGGCGCAATATCATGCGGGTTATGAGGCGGCGAAGCGTCATGCCCAAAGCTCCAATGACTGCGCATAGGCTGTCATCAGCGGGTGACGCGGTTGCCCGTCGGCGCATCGACCAAGGACAAGCGGCCTTTTGTGCGGAAACCTGCCAGCAAGTGCCGCAACCAACGCAACCCGATCTTGCCAGCCGCGCGGCATTTTACCGCTTGCGCCCCACGCAAAAATCACGCGGTCGGCTTCCTTGATCATCGCTGCTAAATGTCGGTCGTTATCCGGCCCTATGGGGTCCGGTGCGTTTTTGAGAGCGCGAACGTCGGTTGCGCGATATGCAAAAAGATTGCCGACGATAAAACGATGTCCGCCCATTCTCTCGGTGAACCCACGAACTTTACGGATGGTAGCATCATCTTGGCTGGCATCGGCAGTCGATGGGTTGACCATTATCCAGCATATTTTTGTCTCCCATCGCCGAGTAAACAACCCGCCATCGCGTTCTAACCGATAGCGATAGGTGCCGCATGGTGAAATAATGGCGCTCATGCCGCCTCCCCGAACTTCTCAACGTCATTGCCCCATGCATCCCAACCGACGCGGCGGCGTCGCGCAAACAGCTCAAGCCTCGGCCCGCTGCACAACGCCTCAATGCGCTCATATTGTTCGTCTGGTTTGCGGCTATGTTCGCGGATCGGCGCGATGATTGCCTGACGCACACCCTTCGATAACCGCTTGGGCTTGCCGCGTGTGAACAGCAAACAGGTCTCGACTTGCTTGCGGGTCCAATATCCCATGCCCATACGCGGCGCAGCAATGTCACTCGTGAACAGGTCAATTTGATCGGCGGCGATCAGCTTTTGCTTGAACCAGTAAAACGCATCAGTTTTATAGGAAAATCCCCATGGCGCCGCCAACGCGATGGCGTCAGGAATGTGGCTGCCCACCACCCACATGAACAAACAGGCGTTCGGCGCGGCAACATCCGCCACCCGCAGCGCGCACAAATCGTTAAGGTTCATCGTCGCATAATGGTCCTCCGCGCAGCGATGCGGGGTTACCCCGACATCATGTTTTCCCCCGGCATAGGTCAAAAACGACCAAGGCGGATCGGCCAAAATACAGGCATAGCCGCCGTCTGTTGTGGGCAGCGAAGCACTCACGCCCCTGCCTCGTCGCTATCGTCCGGTCCGTGCGGCACGGCGCACCACAGCGCACCCGCGACAAAGCCGAGGGCGAGGGCGAGCCTCCCCATCATGGCATGATCTCCCGACGCACGCGCTGAATCGCACCCTCAAGGCCATCCAGTTCACGCAACAGCCATGCGCGATTGGTTTCTTGCTGAGCGGCAGGAAGCTCAGGGTTGACGCTACTCAGCCCCCAGCGTTGTGACTTCCCGGCTGCGGTCAACACTTCGCCACACTCTTCAACAAGATGGGCGATTGCGAACGATGGGCCGGGCCGCAGATACTTGGTATCGCTCATGCTGCGTGACCCGCCTTGCGCACCGTGATCCGCGCGGCGTTGATTGCGGCCAGCAACGGGCTGTCTAGCGCGCAGCCAAGCGCCAGCAGCTTAACCGAGTCCTGCGCGCCGCCGACGTCACCCGCTAGCGCCGCGACGAACAACAGGGACAGCGCGTCCATATCGCGCTCCAATAGAGCGGGGATCGGCAGGAAGTCTGCGATCACATCCTCCAAGCGCAGGCATTCGGGGCACTCATAATCATCAATGGCGATGATGTCCCCGCTTAACACGTCGCCAGCCACCCCATCCATCGCAGCGATGGCTCCGGCTATTGAGGCCAATTGTGAGGCACTCGGCGACGGAGATGCGTCCATATTACTAAGCTCGCGGCGCGCCTTGGCCAGCACATCAAGTGATTGATTGCTCATCTTCGCTCTCCCTAAATCCGCATCGGCATTAAAACGCAGGTCTGGCCCGCATCATCGGGCGACATGAACAGCGTCGGGGCGGCGGCATCGGCCAGCCACACCTCGACCGCGCCGCCCTTAAATTGGGCCAGCATTTCGCCCAAATATTTGGCGTTGAACCCGATTTCGATGGGATCGGCGCTGTAATCGCCCGATATTTCCTCGCTCGCCGTGCCATTTTCGGGGCTGGTGACCGAGAGCGTGACGCGGCCTGCATCGAGCGCCATTTTAACCGCGCGGGTTTTGTCCGACGCAATGGTCGCCACGCGGTCCACCGCTTGGCCAAAAGCTTTGGGGTCAACGCGGAGCAGCTTGTCATTCGCTGTTGGAATGACCCGCGTGTAATCAGGGAATGTCCCGTCGATCAATTTGGATGTCATCACCGCCGCGCCAAATGTGAAACGCACCTTGCTGGCCGATAATTCCACCTGCACCTGTTCATCCACCGCCTCACCCAGCAATTTATGCAATTCGGCGACGCATTTGCGCGGTAAAATAACATCTGGCATGGATTCAGCCCCAGCAGGGCGGGGCAAAGTATAGCGCGCAAGGCGGTGGCCATCGGTGGCGGCGGCGCGCAATAGGCCGCCATCTTCGTCGGATACATGCCAGAATATGCCGTTTAGATAATAGCGGGTTTCCTCGGTCGATATGGCAAAGCGCGTCTTTTCGATGATGGCGATAATATCCTTGGCGGCCATGTCGAAGCGGCACGGCAAATCACCTTCTGCGATGATCGGGAAATCGTCGCGGGGCAATGTTTTCAGCTTGGATTGATAGCGGCCAGCGGCAACACGCATTTCGCCCGCCTCGGCGGACAGGCTGACCTCGCTACCTTCGGGTAGCTTGCGGGCTATTTCAAACAGCAAATGCGCCGACACGGTGGTCGCGCCCGGTGTTTCGACTTTGGCCGCGACACTTTCGACAATCTGCATGTCAAGGTCGGTTGCCATCACGCGGATGATCCCGCCGCCACCTTCCCCGCTCGTGTCTGGCATCGCTTCGATCAGCACGTTGGAGAGGATGGGGATGGTGCCCCGCCGTTCGACCACCGCCGCGCACTTGGCCAGCAGATTTATCAGCGCCGCTCGCTCGATCCGCGCCGCCATCGTCACCTCGGCATCAGCCGCCTTTTTATTCGCCGCCATTATCTGCTCCCTCAAATTTATTTTCCGCAAAAACCATCGCCCCCATGCTCGCCAAATCCGCCAGCGCGTGCACAAATCCGCGCCGCGACGCAGCGCCATGGTCGCGGACCACCAGCCACAGCGGGAAATAACTGCGCCGCAGCGCCGCCTCTATCGCAGCCGCATCGGTCACCAAATCGTGCGGGGTATATGGCGGCGGCGGTGGTAAATCCGAACGCCGCGCCACAGAATCGCCGTTTGCGCCCGCAAGGGCAATTTTGGCCCCGTGGCTGGGCATCCGGAGCCGCGCGCGACGCTTTTCCTGCGCCGCCTGATCCGCTTCGACGCGCGCCTCCAAATCCGCCGCACCCATCCCCGGCAGCCCAGCCCGCTTTGGCAAAGCCACGCGGCTTTCCAGCGCGGTTATGCGCGTGATGCGATCATGGTTATTGCCGCATTGCAGCGACCAATCGGTGCGCGCACCGCTGGCGACGATTGTGATCCGGCGGCGACGCGCGTGACTTTCGCGCACGATCACGCCGCGCAGCGCCAACATATGGATCAGTGTGCCTGGCGTGGACAGCGAGCCGCCAATCTGCACCGCCAATTCGTCGTTCGCGGGGCAGGGTGCACCCGCCTTGGCCGCGTCGCTCAACAGTGCCAACAAGGCGTCGGATTTGGTGCGCGGGCGGGTCATCCTTCGGCCCCCGATTTGCGCGCGATCAACGCGACCAATTCCGCCACCGTTTCGGTCACGGCGGCTTCGTCGTCGCTGATGGCGACACCAAATTCATCCTCCGCCGCCATCGCGATGGTCACCATGTCGAGGCTGTCTGCATTCAAATCATCGGCGAAATCGGCATCGGGCGTCACCTCACGCCGCGCGATACCGCCCAGCGCCCGCGCGATCAGCGTGATGCACCGCGCCTCTATCGCGCCGCGCACCGCCACATCCTCCATCGCGCTCATGTCCCAATCTCCGTCTGGACAGCCGCGATCTGAATTGGGTGCTCGCGGCGGCCAATCTGCACCGCCACCCGCAGCGTGTCGGCCAATGCCGCCGCCTCACGCATCGTCAGGGTGATTGTCTCCCCACCGATCAGCAGCATCACGCGGTGGCCGCGTGGCTGATAGACCGCGCCCAGATGCCCGGCGGTGCCGATGGTGCGCCGCGCGGTCATGGCAAAACCGCCCGTGTCGAGCGGCCCGTCGCGGTGATCGTGACGACGCGCGGGCTTTGCGGACCCGCATCGGCGATGCTGATTTCACCATCTGCAACCAATTTTTTGACAAAATAGCGCGCCGCGTGGCGGTCTTTCAGGCCCAGCGCCACGGCGATAGCATTGTTGCTCGGCGCATATTGCCGCAAATCGGCGGCGCGCGACAATAAATGCAAAATATCCGCCTCGACCGGCTCGACGGGGCGGATTTGCGCCGCGCGCATCGCGGGCGCGGCGCTGCTACGCCGCGCGGCAATGAAATGCCGCCAGCGCTGATGCGACCCGCGCGTCTCCACATCGATGATTGTCGCTGCGACCAGATCAACCAATCCCGCCGCAGCCGCCTCGCGCGCGCACAGCACCGACGCCGCCCCGTTCGGCAAATGCGGCCCTTCGGCATAGATGATCCGCGCGCCCGCTTTCGCCGACGCCAGCCACCGCTCCCAATCGCTCGCCGCAATAGCGCGCGGCAACTGCGCCGCCTGCGCTGGCGCGGGCTGGCGATTGGTCAGCCCGCTGACCATCCGGTTTACGGGCGCGCGATCAATCATCGACCACCGCCGCATCGCCCACCACCGCATCGCGCGCCAAATCCGCGACCGCCTCGGCCAAATCATCCGCCTCGCGAAGCAAGGCGCGTAATTCCACGATCGATAAATCGCCGCGATATTTTTGCGCCAACAGGCGGATCAGGTCCGCGCTTTCGGCGGCGATAATTGGTAAATGCGCGTCCACGGACGCGGACCCGCCCTCATTACCGGCCACATGCCGCGCCATCGCGGCGCTGATCGGCGCATGACCGGACGAACCCGCCGCCATCGCATCGACCATCAACGCGACATCAATGGGCATGAAATCGGCGGTGTTGACGCTGCAATAATCACAAATCCGGCTTTGTGAGCGCGCGACCTCACGCGCGACCAACGCCTGACCACCCGCAGCCTCCACCGCGCGCGCGCAGGCCAGCTTTATCGCCACCAGGTGCGGCGGCAACCGAACGTCGCGCGCTACGCTCATGCGGCTATACTTTCAGCACCGCGACCACACAACCATTCAACCGTAACTCCTAAATCGTCGGCGATGTTGAGCAATCGCGCGGCGCTGGGCATTTTACCGCGCTGCATTTCACGGATCGCGTCGGGGGTGCCCGTCGCGCGGAGCGATAACTGCCGTGCACTGCCGCCGCGAACAACTAATGCTGCGGCGCAGCGCGCCAAGATTGTTTCAGTCGTGACAGACGCGATAAATCGCGACGATTTATAGGGAGACCCCGCCCGCACGTCCGATATAATATTCTCAACACAGTCAAGTTTATCGACGACATCGGAAGGGATAACAGAATTGGGCCAATTTTTGCCGTCACAAAAAAAGGCTATGAATTCACCAAACTTCAGCATGTCGGGCGATTTGCCCAACGCCATCCGCTCAAAGAATTTTTCGTCGGCCACCGCCCTACCGCCAAGGTGGACGAGTGTTCGCCCTGTAATTTCGCACCACATGTGCGCCAAATTCAGCAGATATTGTTCAAACATCATTGAAGTGGTCCTGATGAAATTAGTTTTAGTGAGCGCGGTGATATGGTCAATTGCTCACATCGTCAATAGACATTTGCCCAAATTGCATTGAGCAGATCATTTCGGGATAAGGATGTATGGATGATCGCCACGACAAATGGGCCAGCGACCTACTGCGCCGCATCGAAAAACTGCGCGCGGATTTGCAGTTATCCGACAGACAAGTTGGCCTAGCGGGCGGCAATGCCTTTATGATGCGCGACATGCGCAAACGCGGATCGGTGCCTAATGCTAATTCCTTGTCGCTGATCGCCGCTAAGTTGGGCGTCAGCACTGAATTTTTACTCCACGGCAAGGAGGGCCCGACTTACGACGCACCGAAGCGCGAAGAGCAGAACGTTGCTGATGTCGCGCGCGATTTTCGGTTCACCAACTTGCCAAAGGACGTGCCTGTGCTGGGTACCGTGCTGGGGTGCACCAACGGCGAAATCGGCGGTGACGTTCCGCTCGAAACCCACCTCATGGACATGGGCGACACCATCGACATCGTCCGCCGCCCCGCTGGTCTGTCCAGCGCCCGCGACGCCTATGCGCTCTATGTCGCCGGCGATTCGCAGTCACCGCGCTTTGACCCCGGCGATTTGATATTCGTCAACCCGCGCCGCCCCGCCGCCATCGGCGACGATGTGGTCGTGCAACTGGTTGGCGATGGCGACAGCGGTGTCGTCACCGCGCTGATCAAACGGCTCATTCGCCGCAATCCGGCAGGAATTACCCTTCAACAATTCAACCCAGCCCGCGAAATATCGGTGCCCGCCGCGCGCATCGCCGCCATCCACCGCATCACGCCCTTGGCCGAATTATTGGGTGTCTGATGAATAAATAATGCGCACACTTGACATGGGCGAAAGCCCATATATTATGTAGGCAATATCTCACTTGGAGAATTGCCATGTTCACCCTTTTCACCACCGCGCCGCTGGCGGCGCACATCGACGCCGCGCTGCATTCGCTCGCGGCTGGTATCGCGCTCTGGCTGGCCATCCGCATCGGCCAGATGCTCCGCGCACGGAACCTGCGCTGATGGCGCGGGCGGTTTCCGCTTGGCTTGATGCGCGCGGCCAATATCACGCCGCCGAACGCGATGCTTTGCTGGTCGATGTTGAGGCTGCGCTGGGTGCCAACGGCAGCGGCAGCGAAATGGCAATCACCCCCGGCATCGCCAAACTCATCGCCGAAAAGGGCGCAACCTTGCTCCCGCTCATCAAGCGGCTGGTGAAACTCGATGTGCCAGTAACGTCATCGCCCGATGGTGAAGAAGTATGAACGGCGGCGCATCACAATATGCGCGGGTTTTGGCCGATTGCGAACGCCGCATCCTGCCGCGCCGCATCGCACCAACCACCATCGACCCGCTGGACGGCGATGACCCGCACGTCACGCCTCCACACGATGGACCACCCGCCTATTTCCCGCATTCTCTTTCGGCCCGCGAAGGAGCGCGCGTGCCGGACGGTGCGTCCGCCCGTCACTGTCCCCCGCCGGGCGGGCGCTCCACATGACCGCGCACCTTCACCCCGCCGCCACACTGAACGCTGCGCCGCTCGCCATGTTGTCGAGCGCGTGGGTTGAGGCGATGCAGCTGCGTTTCGCGCAGATCGAACAGCACGGTCATGATGCGGCGGCAGATGACGCGCGCGGCACCTACCAAATCATGCGCGCCGCGATCACCCACGCGGCGGGCGCACTCGACATGCTGATGGGCGCGCCGCAAATATTATCGGCGCAACAGCAAGCGGTGCTGCGCCGACGCATTATCAAAAGCATCGCCATGCAATTTGCCGCGATTGACGCGCTCGACCGCGCGTTGGAATGCCGTCATGACTGACCGGCCCATCCTGTTCAGCGGCGCGATGGTGCGCGCCCTCTTGGCGGGCAGCAAGACCCAGACCCGCCGCCTCGCCACGTCGCCCCAGATGCAGCGCGTTGAAGTAGGCGACCGCCTATGGGTGCGGGAAAGCTTCACACACATTTCCAATCGTAATGCACCGCCTTCGGCGCTTTATGCGGCCGATTTTGAGGAATTTGAAAAGCCTGATCGGGATTGGGATTGGACGCCGTCGATCTTTATGCGGCGCGGGGCGTCTCGATTAACCCTAACCGTCACCGACATTCGCACGATGCCGCTTCAAAACATTAGCCATGAGGATGCTCGAGACGAAGGCGTTGAGCGATTTCGCATTGATATGAGCACACCTTTTCCACCGAGTATTATGTCCGACTGTTCTTACAGGCTAGGATTTTGGAATATATGGAACAGCCTGCACACCAAGGCGGGCGAACGGTGGGATGACAACCCAGGCGTGATCGCGATCACGTTCACGGTCGAACGCCGGAACATCGACGCATGACGCACCCCATCCCAGACGCTGCGCTGAATACGCACATTGGCATTCTCGGCAAAACGGGAAGCGGCGTATGACAAAATTGTGTAAAAAATGCGTCCACTATGAACACTCGCGAAATAATGAGCTCACATGTTGCCTCAAAAACCAGCGCGCCGTGGGCGTTGATTTAATTTCAGGTGAACCTGTTTATCGCGGAGACACCTGGTGCGGTGCGGAGCGGCAAGAATTTACGTTTTGGGAGCGCTTATTCGGATCTGACAGGTGCGGCCCCGAAGGTAAGTTTTGGGAGCCAAGGGCATGACATGGGCGCAGGTTTTAAGTTGGCTCGCCCTGTGCGCCAATTGCTTTACAATTGGCCTATTGATTGGCGCGCGGCGGCGGTGATGACCAGCGCGCCCCAACTATACCGCGAAGCACAGGCCGCGCAGATGCTGGCCATTTGCCCGCGCACTCTGCGGCAATTGCGCAAGGCGGGGAAAATCGCTTACATCATAATCGGCAGCCGAATCGCTTACTCCGGCGATGACTTGCGTCGTTACATTGAGGGACAACGCCAATGCGCCTCTACACCCGCGCAAATTCGCCGTTCATCTGGTATGACGTCACCGTCGCCGGTGATCGACTTCGTGGCTCATCAAAATGCACGGGAACGCGCGAAGCGCGGGCACACGTCAACGCTCTAATTGCCGATCGACTGGCCCGGCGCGGGGTTGCCGACGAATGGCGGCTGCGCGAAATCACCGGCGCTTATTGGCAGGACAATGCGCGGCACCGCGCGGGCGCGCACAATATCTGGCACTATTTGACCTGTCTCAACACCATCATCGGCCCCGATGTGCCGATGCGCGATTTGACCACCGCAACGCTCATCAATTATCGGGCACGGCGGCGCGGGCACAGCGCGCGCGGATGTTCCGCCGTCACCGTCAACCGCGATTTGGCGACGTTGCGCGCGGCGATCAACCACGCGGTGGATGCTTATGCCAAAACCCCGCCCGCGATTGCGTGGAAACGGGTCATGGTCCGCGAGAATCCATGGCGCACCCGCTACGCCAGCGCCGATGAGTTTGCGCGGCTTGTCACCCACGCGCACCCCGACCTGCGCCCGTTGCTGGTCGCGGCGGTGACGACGGGGCTGCGGCGCGCCAATCTGGTGTCGCTCGAATGGCACCAGGTAGATCTGGCGGGCGGAATCATCACCCTGCCAAAAACGAAATCAGGGCGGGCCCATGCGGTGACAATCACTGGGCCGCTCCGCGCGGCGCTGGCGTCACTTGCACCCGCCGATACGCGGCACGGGAAAGTCTTTGATTGCACCAATTTTCGCAAACGCTGGCAGGAATTGCGCATCGCGGCGCAGGTGCCCGATCTGCGTTGGCACGACCTGCGCCACACATTTGCGAGCTGGGCGCGGTTGGCGGGCGCTGATTTGCAAAGTCTGATGGAAGCCCTCGACCACAGCAGCATTATGGTAACGATGCGCTACAGCAATGTGACGCCGCATGGCGCGGGCGGCGCGTTCGCGCGTGTCGCGGAATTGATGGCCGGGCAGGGCGGTGATGTGGGTGCGGATGCGGGTGATGCGCTGCAAAAAAAGGCGGATGCCGCATGATAGCGGCACATTCCACGGCACACTGGGCCAATAAACGGCGGATTTGCGCGCCGTGCGATCAGATTCCTAATCTGGGGGCCGTGGGTTCGAATCCCG
>ERZ1292625.511-Hain-H41-01um-R1-511-length-58442-cov-50_pt2 | contig 15806 bp, 18 predicted proteins | sample MGYA00564400_ERZ1292625 | MGnify/ENA primary metagenome ERZ1292625 (study PRJEB36523, sample SAMEA6512639) | groundwater metagenome | collected 2019-01-08 | study: AquaDiva: Metagenomics assemblies of 32 groundwater samples | reverse complement strand
GATTCGATTCATCTACACAAATAAAATCGAGGATCAGACAATGTGTAAAAGTATTCTTTTGTTCCATTGTACACCTTTATTTTGAGGTTATAAACAAACATTTTACAAATGAATTTTTCATTTCTATGATTTTAATAAAGTATCGAATTCACAGGAGTACTTGAGCGCGTCTTCCAAACCTTCTCTCTTTGGCAAGATAAGAACACATTCAGTGTCTTTGTACGTTAGATTGATGATAATTACGATCAGAAGCGCGATTGATAACGACGCTAATAAAATAACAATCCCTCGTTTGATATTTCTTTTTTCTTCTGTTGATCGATCTTCCATTAGGATTTATTATCAAAATAAACTGTAGAAAGAATTATGAACAACAAAAAAGACATCGATTTATTGATTTGATTGAGGAAGTTTTTGATAATTTCCAGTTTCCGTATATTTTAACATTGGCTTTATCTTTGTGTAGAATACGTAACATCCACAGATCAGACAACCCAGAATGATGAATATGATAACATCTTTGATAATACTCAAAGCTTTGGCTCCAATATTTAACAAATCACCAAATAACCCGAATAATCCTTTGGCCAATCCTCCTGCAGCATTGATTATTCCCTCGATGAGCTTCTTGAAGAGATCCAATAAATTCAGACTAGCTGGAGATCCCACATCATTCAGATCAGTGATGAATTTGTTAATTAAACTATCCAGCACATCCGAGTCATTGACGAGCTGCTTGATGATCGATTTAGTCAAATTGTTCAATTGGCGTCCCTGTAAGATGCCTTGAAGAATCTGATCTCTTACAGCATTCGATTTATTCACTAAATCGAAAAAGATGTTATCGTTGTCAATTAATGATTTTATGAATCGGGCAGTTGCATTGTCAAATGTCGGATCATCGCTAAGTGATGGTATGCCTGCCAGCGCAGCGTTTGCATTATCTGTAATTTGAGTTAACATCGCCGGCAAAGCATCACCGTCGATATCGGTGATCATCAATACAGTGGCTTGGTGTAGTTGCAACATTAACGTAAACATGGATGTCATCTGGATCTGGGTCGGGGTGAGAATCTGAAGCACGGATGCCTCTACATTATTCGGAAGACCACTCACGAATGTGTAGTTGCGATCAATAAAAATAGGGAGACCGAGGCCATTGGTCTGACTGTAACAACGATTTGAAGGAGTTGGGACTGGATCGGAGGAAGGCCACGCTTGGAAAAAGTACTCAACGTTAAGTACACCGATAGTTATGGAATCTGCTCCATTCAGATAGAATGTTGTTCCTGTCGTAGTACAGTCGTTGGTTGCAGTACAGATAGAATACGCGAAAGAAATAGGAGAAGAAGAACGAATCAAGATCTTGGTTCCATTAGCAATCACTTCAGCAGAATCGGGACAACGAGTGATCGACAACTCTTCGACTTTTGTACCTGACCAATCGAACTCAAAATCATACGTCCATTCTCTGGCGGTGAACGAGACTTGTCCTATGTCAAAGGACAGGGGCACATCGAAATCTTTTCGAATATTGCACATCGTTCGGAACGGTCCGGACGGGGTGAGTTCCATTGTTACAGGATCTCGTTGTTGGAAAAGACATTTACGATTATTAGGATTCATTAATATCAATCTTCCACTCGGGGAATTGACATATCTGGGCTCGAATATTGGATTGCCCTCACTCACTGACCAAGTGGACAAATTGAACGGCATGCCTTCTCCGAACGGATATCCTACAGACAGATCAGCTCGGCGGAGCTCAAGATAGTTCATACAATTAGCACGCTGATCAGCTGTTCCATCACATAATTCGTGTTTGGCAAAGTCGACCAATACTGTAGGGTCAAACGGAGCAAATGGTTCGTGTGTTCTAGAATCTTGTGTGTATACGATCTCGGGTCCTAGCCATTTCATCGATTCTTCGAGTTGTTCGATCCCTCGAATCGATGACAATTGACGATTACTGGCCAACGAGAAGTTGCCTGTGTGCGAACCACCGATTGGCATACTCTGTGCCCGAGTGTCTAGATCAAACAGAATCGGGTCTTGAGTATTCACAGTTAATTTTACTTTGAACACGGTATCCTCTTTGGCCAGATTGAACAATGGAAGGAGACGGGGAATGTTTGCTTCTTGTCTACTGAGCAGTGCAGCATATTCGATAACGAGTGTCCTGTACGCGTGAACGAGACTCGGGAGACGCGATCCGATTATGTCTCTTATGGCCACTTGTCCCAGCGAACCGTACAATGATCGATCGACCGTAGTTCGAATCGAACCCCAATACATGTCAAATTCCTTTCTCAGATATGTGAATAGAGCAAATCCAATCGTCGTTCGATTTGATGCAGACATTGTATAATCTACATCGCACATTTCGGCCTTTCCTCCAATATAATCATTAGGATTGGTTGAAACACTCAGGAAATAACCGATTCGTGCATCTGCTATTCGGATTCTCTGTGTATACCAGTTCAGAGAACAGACCAGAGGCCCAGCAAGGAACTCAGACAAACCGTTAAGCGAATCGAAGAATTGTATATTCGAGGGCGTGCACGTCACGGGTTCGGGTATGCAGTGCTGAGAAGTGATTTGTACGGTGGATTTATCCTCCCACATGGGTATACCCGCAGAGAACATCGAATCAAACGGATATACGTTGTTGATATTCGCCATCGCGAATTTCGTGTAATTGACTCTAAAGATGCAATTACAAATCCAAGGATCATGACAGGACAATTGTTGGTCAGTGTGTGGACCAATCGCTTGAACAATAAAATCAAATCCGATTGAATCTAGTGAAAAATTTGCAATATACGTCGGGTCACAAAGAATCTGAACTTGGATTTGAACAGCAGAATGCGCAGTTCCTACGATCGATGGGTCAGCTAGTGTACCCTGAATCTCAACGGAAGCCATCACAATTGCACCGGATACTGATCTCCTTTGTGCTCGTTGTGATGCGCTTAACGGGGCTGAGCCGATGTCGTTCATGAATGGGAGACCGGGTCCAAGTTCACTGTGATCGATCATGGTCTGTAGAGAATCGTGAAACGATTGTGCAGCGATTCTAATCAATTGCCTGTTCTGTCGTATAGATTCTGTAGCATCAGAATTCGCAGTGATTTGTTGTTGAAGGATATTGATTGTATGAAGAAGTTGTTTAAATCGAGCATCGCTTTGCTGAGATAATAATTTGATGATGCGCGTCACATTCGTTTCTTCGCCACTCAAGATATCAATCTTGGTTTGAGTATCATTGAATCGTTTGTTCATGGAAGTTACAGTAGAATTGATGTAATTGATGATCAGATTCGTTCTATTCCTTAACACAAATAGTTGTTCCTCGTCAATATCCTGTCGTAGTGATATTTTTTCTTCAGTTCCATAGACATCGTCGAATTGTGCAGTAAAGAGTTGATCCACTTGAATCTGCTCTTTAAACATCCGATCAATCTGTGTGACAATATTTGCTACATCCGTGAACAAAATCTTCATGTCTTTTACCACCAATTGTAATGGATCGCCTCCCGAAGCACTGAGAGCTAAATTGAGACCTTGAGACAATACTCCAGATAATATGGCTACACCATTAAGTCCACCGAATCCAGTTCCAAGTCCGCTTACGAGAAGGCCTGTACCTATACTTTGTACTAACCCGGTAGTAGCCTGTTCTAATAATTCGATCTTTTGAATTTGCTGTATACTGACGATCGAGTCGTAATCTGGTACAACCATATCTTTTTCTTTATCTAGAGCATCAAGATCGGGGCTGTCTTTTGGTGGAACAAGAGGAGGCGCTCCCTTTGGGTCGAATGGAGGCAGTGGAGGAGGAGCATTCGGATCGCCTGAATCATCTTGCAATAGCTTTCTAAAGTCATTTGGGTGGAATGAATCATCTTGCAGCAGCTGTATAAGATGATTCGGCTTCAGTTGTAACAGTTTTCTTAACGATAGAATATTTTGACTTGGAAGTGGTGGAAGATTGGCATTGTTTAACGATTCGCGTACCAATCGATCGATGTAGGCGGCTTGTGCTGTTGTTTTGTTGTACATGATATCGGCTGACAAGACGATGGGAATTCGAATGAGGTTCTGGCCGAGTGGCACAACGGATCTTTGTTGAGCATTGTACTTGATTTCAGGAGCAAGGCATTCAACCGTCACTGTATCTGGGGTTGATAAACCTTCTCGTTCAATTGTGAAGGTATATGGAACTTCACTGTCGCATCGAATCGTGAATCGAGTCTTCTGGACAATCGTGCCTGCATTGGAAATCAAATGTGGAAACGTGGAAATGATCTCCGTGCCCTTGACAACAAATAATAATAACAAGAAAATAAACATGTTCATTTATTGGCTTATTTTATAATCCTAAACATATTAATTCTTCTCCAATAACTCAACAATGTCTGAAAAGTCTCGATCTTCTGCCAACTCGATCGGAGTTTGTCGATACTTAGTCTTGACATCACGTCGTGCACCTCTTGCTAACAATAAATTTATCATGTCGACGTCATGTTGCACAACAGCGTGATGCAATGCAGTAAAGCATTCCTATTCGAATAATTTAGTTCGTTTCATTTTCATTTATAAAGGTATACCTCATCTATCGAATCGACATTTGCTCCTCCATCTAAGAGATGTTTTACGATCTCTTGACTCCCATGACCAACTGCAAAATGCAATAAAGGGATAGGATGACCTTTAGGAATTAGTTTAATAGCTTTCTTAAAATTCTTTGCTTCAATTAAATTGTAGACTTGGCGTAATCGTTTCTTATTACTCGGCGACTTGACTCTGTATTTCGCGTCTACTGAACTCATTATTTTTTTATTCCTGATGAATAATGATATGATCTGAAATGTAACGTCTTTCTACCTTTTTCGTTTTCTTGGTTGCATGATAAAATTTGTTATTTAATCAGTAGATGCTGTCCGGAAAAAATAAAAAAAAATTTGCACCCCCTACCCCTTTTTTCTATAAATCTTGTCAGAAATCCGGACCTTTTGAGTGTAAATCTCTGGTCTTTTTCCTTATATTTGTCAATGCATTTGACGAAAAAAAAGATCCGTACCACTTTCGTAACCGAAGATTGTCTCAATGTGTCTTGTTTTTTTTCTTGGTTTATATAAGGAAAATCCTTTGGTACGAGTTGAAGAACGATCCCGGACCAAACGACCATTATGCAATCCGGAACTTTATTGGTTTTTTATCGTGAAGTGAAATTATTAAAATGTTCATTTCATGATGAAGAGGAAAGAAGTATACGAAGATGATGAAGATGTTGTATACGCGTTTCGTCGTTGTATGATTGACGAAGAGAAGAATCCGAAACGCAAGATTGAGTCTGATCAAGGTTCGACCAAGCGTACAATGGTAGCCGATTCGAAGGTATCTGAGATACTTTCAAATATTATCACATCTGAATTTGTGGACGGTACCTCGATTGTGGATGGCACGCCGATTCATGACGGACTATCTACCTCTCCTTTTTCCAAATTATTATTTAAACCTTGGTTGTATGATTATCGATTATTGATTTATATTTATGATTTCGCTTGTACAGAAAAATAAAAATGGAGCGAAAATACGAAACAACGATAGCACAGAGGACATTAAGGATGGTGTATAGTTTGATCAGTAATGGCGAGCACGAAGAAGCTAAGAGATTGATCCTTCCTGAGATTCGACATGTTCCTTTGAGACTTGTTAGTCCGAATAAAGGGTATCTGTTGCATTTTGCAATCTTGAAGGGAAGTTATGAAATTATTGAATACCTTTTGGATGGAGGAGCCGACATTGAACTCAAGATGACAGGACAGACTCCTTTCTTGTATGCAGCCTCGAGGAGGAAACTAAAAATGTGTGAATTGTTGTTTCGAAGAGGTGCAAACATCGATGCTGGTGGTTGTCGCGGGCTCACCTCGTTGCATTATGCTGTTTTGACTCAAAATGTACCATTGGTTCAATTCTTATTGTTAGCAGGTGCGCAAGATCTGAAGGATAATTATGGACGCACCGCTTTAGATTATGCAAACAAAGAAATGGCTTTATTATTTGAAAAAAAACATTGATTAAATGACACTATATATATTTCAAAGAATTCATGATAACACATGAGCGAAGTAAAGTTTATACACGATCTGCGTGATGATGAGCCAGAGATAATCGAACAGCCCAAAGTAGAACCAAAGTATCGTGTGATATCAGATAATAGTAAGCAGGTAGAGAAGAAGAACAGATTCAAAGAGCAACAGTTGGCAAAACGAGCGAAGTGGGTCTTGAGTAATCGGAATGTAGTCGCAGATGTGATGATGTTTCTGGCAGAGAAGACTCATTGTTGCGTGTGTTCTGTTCGTCTTCAATCAGCACATCGACTCGACGCTTGTAATCATGTCATTTGTTTGGCCTGTCGAACCATAATAGAAAAGAGGAACGCGGATTCAGGCTTGGGTGCAGAGTGTCCAAAGTGTCATATGAATGGAACGTTTATAGAGGACACTGTGTTGAATCAACTCAATAAGATGCTACCCGATGAACCAGAGGAGAAGATCGAGATGGGCAAGATATTTAATCACATTGGACTCAGACAATTTGATGAAGCCAAGGATCTCATTCCTCCTGAAGCTCGAAGTAGTCTTCTCGCGTACGATGTAGGTGGCAAAGTGCGCTACCTACTACATTACGCAACGAGAAAGGGAGGTTGTGAAATTGTCGAGTATCTCTTGAACGGAGGAGCAGGAATCGAATTGAAAGAACCCAAATTTGGAGAAACTCCTCTATTAACTGCAGCTCGAGCGGGTCAAGAAGAAATGACAAGGTTGTTAATCTCCAGAAAAGCCAATTTAGAAGCACGGGATAAAGAAGGAAAGACCCCTTTGCATTGTGCTGCTAATGATATTTCGATCGCCACAATATTACTTGAAGCAGGCGCGCAAAAAGATGTTAAAGACGAGAAAGGGAATACTCCTTTTGATCTAGCCAAAAGTACCGAGATGAAATCTCTATTGTCGTTGCGCAACGAATCGGATACCGAGTCCGAGCCTGAGGAGAAAGTAAAGGTAAAGAAAAAGAAAGTGGAAGTGAGAAGGAGGATCAAGGTCAAGCTATTCGATTTGATCGAGCACGGGAAGTTCAATGAAGCCAAGGATCTTATTCCTGCGAACGCTCGAGCTCTCCCATTATTTATTAAAACCAATAACAAACGCGAGATCCAGCCTTTGTTGCATCATGCAGTCAGATATGGAGCCTGTGATCTCGCCAGTTATCTTTTAGCCGGCGGAGCCAACATCGATCTCAGAAACGGGGTTGGTGATACTCCTTTGTTTATCGCAGTTCGTGAAAATAAGGAAGAATGTTGTAAGTTATTAATTGATCGACGAGCTAATGTCGAAGCGACCACGAAAGAAAAGGATACTCCTTTGATGATCGCTGTTATCGATGGATACGAAGGAATATGCAAGATTTTGCTCGAAAAAGCCAATGTACACGCCAAAGATGAGGATGGATATCATGCAATACATCTGGCCGCTTTCTACAATCGTATATCAATTGCAAAGTTATTGATTGCCAAAGGTGCGCGACTTGATGCAAAGGATACAGAAGGAATGACTCCGCGGGATATAGCGAAAGAACAAAAACATCCTGAAATGGAAATTTTATTAAACTTTTGATCTGAATTCTCTTCTCTTTCTTCGCTTGTACATAGTTTCAGTAAGATCGATTTCCGCACTCCCATACTCACTGACTTGAATGTTTCGTTTAGACGCCGGGTCGACTGCTGTGAGTCTACATTCGTGTAGTGCCGGTTTAATCAGTTTTGAAGTTTCCAAAATCAATTCATCATCTCCTCCCATCCACACGATCGCACCCGACTTGAACACTGAACAAGTGATCTTACGACCGAGATTGAACCGTATTCGACATGGAGCGATCTTTTCTGGAGAATAAGTGACATCTGGAAACATGGTAGCCAATCGTTTCAAATCTAGCGTAAATGGAAAATAACCGACTGCCTGCGTATTGGTCTTGGTGATGTTGATAGGCGAGATGCGTTCAATCACTCCTCGTGTCGACAACGCGAGTGTGATTCTAGCACACAAATTCCAGATCGCGACCAGTGCGGCCGTAAGACTTTTACACCCAGAAAGAATCACTTTGTTTTCTTTGAACAATCGGAATGTCGCTTTCACATCTCCTGTAAACGAGACTGAAGTAGGACCTGCGTGATCCTCAGTAGTGTATGTACCTCCAAATACAGTCGCTGCAATCGCTCGTTCAATAGGGGAACTCAATCCAAACTTAAAAACGATATTGTGTCTAAAAATCAGTAACTCGGTTTCTTTATTTGACATTTTTTGATTTCTCGTTTTCTTTGTCCATACAATTTTCTGTTTGTGTTTCGTTTTCCCAGGCGAGGAATTTTTCGTTCCATTCCATCATTTCAGTTTGAAACTTAGCCCCTTTGATTTCATTCATCTCTTCTTTTTCAGCTTGGAGCTTTTCCTGGACAAGGAGCTCATCGTCTAAAATAATCTTAGATTCTTGTCCAGTGATTTCTTTTTGCATTCTAGCAAGAAACTCTTCGTATCCTTCGTTTTTATCGTCTGTCTTTAACCAAGCGTCAAATTCTTCATTAGGTACTTCTTCTAGTACAATGATCTTCTGACTATTGATGAATATTTCTTTATCCATTTACTTTACTTTTTTTTCTAACCCGTGGCGATTTATTTTTGTTAAAAAATAAATCCCGATGAATTGTGAGCAAACAAGATCTGGTTTTTATTTACATACATTATTACAGTTAGGATTTCGTGTCAACATTTTCAATTGAATACACTTTGATTCGGCATAGTCGAGATGCTGATTGACTATCTGATGCCCAGTGTTCACATTCGTGTAATTGAGTTTCACTGTATTCGAAAATCGTAATGGACATTCTTGTTTGCACATGTCGATCGTTTCTGTGTAAGTAGCCACAGAGAAAGACGAAACAGTAGGTCGTAGATACGTGTTCAATTTAGTACAGAATACATCTCCGGATGGCGTAGAGATCAAATTTCCACATTCGCCTTCTGGGATAATACATTTGTCACATCCACGACATACCTCTGTCCAATAAGACCAAGTCGTAAAGATCAACCATATCGTTACAACGACCCAAGTAACAAGACTCAGCATGGATACAAATTCGTGTGTGTCATTCCGGTTTCCTGTTAAGATATATTGTAATGATTCACAAAAACGAGCTCTTTCTCTGTTATGTATTGTATCATGGAAACGTTGTCTCATTTTATTCTTGGGGTCTTTTCTCGAGAAATTAAAATACACACGCGATTTAAAGCTCGGGACGACCATCAATAAACATCGAAAAACGATGAACAGATGACAAACAAGACTTGTGTGAATGAAGATCTGTCTTGATCAACAAATCGTTGGGCACAAGACTCAGATAATCATCTGTTGACGAGAGGATCACTGTGCCAGGGTCTTCACATCGTCCAGCGTATATCGAGTACAGCATACACGCAGCTTCTCCGTGTTCTTCTTTTGTCGTCGCTGCTCGAACTTGACTGCGCATCGTGTCAAATGAGTCTGCCTTTTTGCCTGGAAACTCGAATGATGGTGGCGGACATGTTTGACACGAATAAGGAACGATTTGCGCATGAGTAGGTTCTTTACCATCTGTTTGAATGGGGAGCAAGACGAACCATAAACGTTCGCGTTTTTTTATTTGTCCCCAGTAGTTGATTGATAATTCGCACTTCCCGCTACCGGCAACAGTAAGTGTATTGGTTCTAGATTTAGGCGAATCGGCTAATATCACTCCGAGAAATGCGATTTTTTGTGCCAAGGTGTAATAATCGTTTCTTGATTTAAGTTCATGTTTTTTTAACAATTGGTGATTCATATCTGACAAGGTTAGATATGTACCAACAGGTATGTTTCCTTCAAATGCATCGCTGCTAAAATCTTCATCAGACATTCTGAAAAGTGCATCTCCTTGTCCGAAATAGACAGATTCCGATTCATTATTGACAGACGCGACTTGAAAGTTGATAGTGGTGGTTACTCCGCTACCCGAATCATGCTCCATGGTTTATTCAGAATGCGAGTCGCGCATATCATACTCGGATAAAACAATCACTAAGCGAATAATAAAATAACCAACGACTGGGATAAAAACGAGGTATTTAATATTGAATCCAACCACTAAAATGAACGAGACAAGCAAAACAAGAACGTCTGCGAGTGACGCTTTCATTTTACATACACCAACAGAGAAATGCATATACACATTTATTAAGAACTTTTCTTTTGATGATTACGGCATTTGTCACATTCAGTAAATCGTTTGTCGATGAGATAAAGGGCCAACGCGAATAACAACAGATATTTTGACGAGCATTCGAATATGTACAAATAGATGAAGCTACAAACGAGTCCGATGATAAAGAAAATAATCTGACGTTGATCCATTTTTCCTTGTTAGAATGAACTATGAACAGAGTTTATTCGCTTTCGGTAAAATACAAAAAAACTTTCTCAAACAAAACATAAGGATTGTCTACTTTATTCCATCCGCCGACGTCATTTTTAATCGCGACCAGTCTCTGTTCTGGTTTACTTGGAACATATTCGCTTCTAGAACAACCTCGAATGATTGCTAATAGACTCTGTACCAGGTTGTATGTCGTGCTAGTATTCACATCTTTGTTTCGAGATATGACTGCTTTGACGATTGTCCCGATTCCTACACCGTGTGAATAAAAACTCTTATGGAAGAAATCGTTTCCTGCGATAACACATACTCCCAACATCGTGTACGGATGGATTGCACGCTCAGCCAAGATATCAGCCATTCGATTCAAATTAACGAATCCATGCTTGGCATCTGCTCGATCAATTCGGATTTCGATCGTTCTTGTTCTCAAGTGAGAGAAGAATCTACAGAGCAGAATCATTACCACATCTGAGTCGATCGTACGCACGGTAAATTTACGATTGGCTTTGTCTGACAATAACACGGATATGATGTATGCGATCGCATGATCAGCCTCTGCGAAATCCTCTGAGAACAATTTACAAGGAGTTTTTGTACCCTTGTCGATGGTGCACTTCTCGCATCCATCAAGATCTGAATAGACGAACGGAATATCGGCGGTTTGAAGGTACTCTTGAAGGTATTGATATAATTTCAAACGGGAATCAGGATCGAACATCACTCGTGCTGGATCAAATGGCAGTATTTGATCCTTGCAAATCATTCCACCAGAAACGAATTTTGAAACAACATAAGGATCGACTCGTCTGGCTGCTCGTTCTGCTCTGGTTGCATCTTTCAATGACAAAGGGATTTTTGACTTATCGCTAATGAACACAATACTCTTCGCAGACTGTTTGGCAAACAAAGTGAGTCGTCGTCCGACCTCGCGCGAGGTAATCAAGGGCTGTTTCTCTTCGTTTACGGCTAGCTTGTTAATAAGGCCTGGAACATCTAAAATTATACAATCACAAGAAACATTTGAAATTTCTGGATCTTTCCATTCTTCGCCAAAAATCAAAGGCAGAATTTCCAAAAAAAAACCTTTGATCCCCATTAGATTGTGATTTATTGAGACAAAAACCAAATCTTTAGATAAAAATAAACTTTGTGGGAAAAAAACGATTACTTCATCTGACAAAAAATATATACATGGATTTCTCAAAGTATAGAAAGTTGGGCAAAGGATCGTTCGGAACGGTGTACAAAGCCATGTGGGACAGTAATCAAGTTCCAGTCGCGATCAAGCATTCAAAGAAGAAATGCAAGCAATTCTTAGCCAGCGAATTCGAAATATTGAATATGCTTAAAGATCAAACCGGAGTTCCAAAAGTCTACCAACTGCTTCATGTTAAGGACGACAGTTGTATCATGATGGAATTATTGGGTCGATCATTGATCACTGAGATGTGCGATTTGTCTCGCGTAGGTCAAATCGGAGCTGAACTTACATTGATTCTTAAGACTATTCATGATGCAGGAATCATTCATCGAGACATAAAACCGGAAAACATTCTTCGAGCATTGACCGATGATCGATTATATTTAGTGGATTTTGGAGTAGCCAAAAGAATCATTTCCAATGGTATTCATGATCCATTTAGTGATAATCATTCTTTTGTAGGCACGCCTCGATACGCCAGTTTATCTGCTCACAAAGGACACGCTCAAGGTCGCAAAGATGATTTCGAGAGTTTAATGTATACACTGCTTGTGTTATTGAATGGCCGTCTCCCTTGGCAAGGATTACCTAAAAAGGAGCTTAAAATACAACAAATCAAAGAAGAGTTTGATATTAAACAGGTATCACAAGGATCTGAAGCGATTGAAAAGGTGTTTAATTACATCAAGACGTTACAATTTGATTCTCGACCTGATTATGAATTTATCATTAATCAATTTGAATCAATGCAATCTAAGAAGAGGAAACTTGATCTTGAAATAGAAAACTAAAATTCGGATTATTCCTTAAATGCTCATTACTAAACTTCGTTTTCAGCTTTGACTGTTTCTTTCGTTTCTTTACTCTTGGTGTATAACTTAGAAGACGTTGTCTTTCTTGGATCTCGATCGGTGTTGGGATGTCTTCAATCACTGTGCGTGCCCATTCAAAGAGAGCGCGAATATCGGCATCAATGTGAATTTCGACAGGTTTATCGCAGAGATAATACATGGTCACAGGTTTCTTCGTTTTGGCGTTTTCACCTTCGTATTTAGCAATGACCTTTCTTCTCAATAAATCATTTAATTCCTTTGAATCAATTTGAGATACTTTAAATAATGTTTCGAGATCGGCACAATCATTTATTTTCAGATAATCTATTACGCGTTCCATGAAAAGTGTTTACAAAAAAAAAAAAAGAAACTTTATCGATGCATTGACATGCCGTGTAACGCAAGTGCGTGTCGAATATCTTTATCATTTACAGTTTTTCGTCTGCCGTTTTCACAATAGGCGATAGCGTCTTTGATCATGGTCTGAAGATAATAAGTGAGGAGCGAGGTGCATTTAGGGTACACGTGACTGGACACCCGTTTGCTGCCGACACGTCGAGCAATTTTGCGTATGATAGAATGGCGTAAATGGATTGGCTCGGGTACTCTTAGACGGATTGGAGCTGGTTTAGGCATTTTGCGATTTGTTTCTTCATATGAACATACAATTCGAAGAGTAATCATATGAATAATTCAGACTGAATAGGAAAATAATGTGTAAAAACAACAAACTCGCGATTGGTGCATTGAAGAATGGATCCGCGTCTATTCTGTCGTGTCTGGTGATAGGATTGGTTTTCGTGATTCTTCTGTACGTTCGACATGTGTTGGTAGTGATGGCAGAAAAGGAAACCTACTACTACAGTCTTTACCATGAAGCAGAGCGAGTGATTCGTCATTACTGCGACAATGCTGATATAAGCCACGAAGATCGAACGGAGCGATTAAATGGTATCACTTGCATCGAGAAGCGGGCGTTTATCAAGACTTCTCCTCGATTCCGTGCATTCGAAGAAACCTTGTTGACCGAGTTTCATGATCACGTCCCATTCTTGCCGTGGTGTATCGAATCGGGATGGTGTATGGGATATGTTGTGTATCAATTGGTTGATCTGATGAAAATAGCTTGGTGGGCATTCATTTCACAAGCAACATTGCTCATTTTTATTGGATATATAATTTACAAATACTTGTATCCGAATCTGACAAATGTAGCAACTTCGTTGAAGAAACTGGAAAATATATGGGTAGCTGATACGCTAACATTGCCTACAAAGAGTCAATAAATCAAAATCTTAAAATTATAGTTACAAATTGTCCATTTCCGCCTTTGCTGATCGCCTTGGCGCACACCATGCTAGATCGCATCATGTCATAAGCAGACGTGATTACATCTGGTGCACCTTTCACCAACTCGAGTTCTCTGTGTTTGTGACTATCTTTCTGTTCTAGAGTTTCCCATTTGAAGTGTGGATCAGATGCATATAAAGGGAGATGCGTAAACGATGGACAAAACTTTGTCGCGAAAACTTCCAGATCTGGATACTCGCCTCGTAGAATAGGAAGATGCAAATTACGAGCGGATAATTTGAATGCAAGTCGATTTATTGGATGAAAAGTGGCCGTATGTTTACCATTTGTCTGTTTAGAGTTAGGGCCAACGATCAAACGATCGCCTGGTTCTATGATCCGACCACTATAATTTGGCACTGCAAAACTTCCACTGACCACGCATGGGTACAGTTTAGGTATTTTGGATCCTTCGACATTGATTGGACTGATTCCAACAATTCGATACCCTAATTTCCAATGAGTAGTGCACGGACCAGTAGGAGCCGGATATTGATGCGGCTCCCATGGTTCGGGCGTCGACTGCATTTCAGGATCGATCATCACAATTTCTCCTTCTTTCACATCAAGTCCAGTTTCATAAAACACATTAATTGTATTTGTTCGTTGACCAATAATTGGATCTGGATTTATTGCCATTTTCGAATAACAAACAAAAAATATTACATATCAAGGAAGAACCAATGCTAAGATGGGACCTCCTGGTCGAGCCGGGGTCAAACACATCAGATCGGGGATCATAAAAGAGGGAGATTCAATAAACGCGGCAGGTTTTCGTTGCCCAGCCTCGTCTATAACGTTAATGGAGGTATTCATAACCACTGACAGTAAATCACCAGTCCTGACTAATTGAGTAGAGATATTTCTGATCCCACATGAACCCATTACACCACCAGGAAGGATTCTTGTAGGAGCGGTGCTTTCATTATTGTTAGATGAATACAAAGCCACACCCTCGAATTGGAAGTGAGTATCGCCACCATAAACGGATGTGTTGTTCACTATTGTTTTCGAATGATCAGGGATGACGAAAGGGATAGTGTCAGATCCATTAGGATCAAAAGCAGACATCAAGAGATCGGCTTCCAGTACAACGCTATCATCAACTTTCGATCGTTTTCGACTATTTGTTGAATCATTTACTTTGCACATAATATTGGTCGTGATCAAGGTGTTATTAGGAATCTGACTTAAACGACTAGGCAGATCGCGATGCTTTGATGGTTCAATGAACAGTTCTCCTCCTTTAGCTTGTCTGAAATTTGCGTACTTTCCTGTTAACTCGACGTCAGCAAGAATTAAGTGCTGTACATGCGCCATTTTATCCAGTATTGACTCTATGATGGGTTTGTCACGGACAATAGGAATGCCTTTGACATTACGGATAACAGGGCTGTCTTGGAGTGTCTCCTCTTCCTCCATCTCTTGAGCGTCGTGTTTCGAGTCAATGTCAACAACTCTCTTTTCACTCATTGCTCTGTTTCGATAAGCAGCAAGTTTGATCTTGCCCACAATATTTAGTTTATCAATACTCATCCTTCTCAGTTTGTCATATTGGTCAGTTTCGAACTGGGACAATGGCGTATTCTTATAGTTTATGATATCTTGCTTCACTTGATGTAGCCATTCTTGAGCATTACGTAACGTTGTACTAGGGCTGTCTCCAGCAGTTTTGTGTTCGTTCTCGTATGCCTTCACTAACTCTTTATCCTTTTCTTGTGCTTCTTTCTGTTTAGCCAATAACTCTTGCTCTTGTTTCCGTTCTCTTTCCTTCTCTTCTTTTTGTTTCCGTTTCCGTGTTCGTTCCTTATCCCTTTCCTGCTCTTCTGCTCTTTCTCGTTCCCTCTCTTCTTCTTGTTTCCGTTTCCGTGTTCGTTCCTTATCCCTTTCCTGCTCTTCTGCTCTTTCT
>ERZ1292625.2699-Hain-H41-01um-R1-2699-length-15814-cov-17_pt1 | contig 15814 bp, 13 predicted proteins | sample MGYA00564400_ERZ1292625 | MGnify/ENA primary metagenome ERZ1292625 (study PRJEB36523, sample SAMEA6512639) | groundwater metagenome | collected 2019-01-08 | study: AquaDiva: Metagenomics assemblies of 32 groundwater samples | reverse complement strand
AAGTTTTGCACCAGCATTTTTAAGACGATTTCTGATATCATCTTTTTTTATGTTTATAAAAGTAGCTTCAAATTCTGTGTACATGGATTTATTATATCAACAAAAATGTTAAAATGAATCCATGAGTACAAACTGGTATCCACATACTCCATATGATGTTATGTATCCAAAACTATTTGAGAATGAAAAACAGAGAATATCTAAAATATTAGTTGATGTAATAATTGAACATTTTGGAAGTACTGCTGTGCCAAATTTAGGAGGAAAAGGATATATAGATATTTATATAGTTGTAGATAAAAAAGATTTAGATAAAACATCAAAAATTATTCAAGAGAAACTAGGATATGAATATAAAAAACATGCTAGTATTAAAAATCAAAGATTATTTTATTTAAGAAATGCTGACGAAGTACGATATCATTTACACCTAACTTATATAAATAATCCTGATTTTATAAAAGCAATTAAGTTTAGAGATTATTTAATAAATCATCCAGATGAAGCATTAGAATATGAAGAAATCAAAAAAATAGCATCAGAAAAAGCAAACAAGGAGTTAACAAAAGAAAATGCAAAAAGAGTGTATATGGATACAAAAGTAAGGATTATTGATAGAATACTAGACAGACTAGAAAAATAAAAATACTATGAAAAACACTATATTAGAAACTAATTTAGACGGACTTGATATTTTATTACGCTATCCAAAAAGTGGAGATGCTAAATCAATGTGTGATTATATCAATATATTATCAAAGGAAAAAACTTACATAACTTGGCAGGGCGAAAAACTTAAATTAAAAGATGAGGAAAAATATTTAAATGACCAACTTGAGAGAATCAAGAATAAGGAAACAGTTCAATTATTGATTTTTGTTAATAACAAATTATCAGGTATTTCATCAATTGATTTGGGTAAACGAATCCAAAGCCATATAGGAAATTTTGGAATATCAATTGCTAAAGAGTTTAGAGGCAAGGGTTTAGGTAAGTTGTTAATGAAAAATGTATTAGATCAAGCAACAACAAATATTAAAGATCTTAAAATTATCACTCTTGAAGTTTTTGCGGAGAACAAAAGGGCAATGTCAATATATGAAAATTTTGGATTCAAAAAATATGGAAAACTCCCAGATGGTAATAAATACAGAGGTAAGTATGTTGATGATATTCTAATGTACAAAACCATATAAAAATAATCAATAATGAAAAATTATATAGATAAGTTAAGAGAAAAAGTTGGTCACCAAAATATAATTTTAAATTTTGCAGTCGGAATAATTTTTAATTCAGAAGGTAAAATTCTTCTTCAAAAACGTGGAGATTCTCAAAAATGGGGTTTGCCGGGGGGTGCTGTTGAGTTAGACGAATCTTTTGACGAAACAGTACAAAGGGAAGTTTTTGAAGAAACAGGATTAAAAATTAAAATAAAAAAGTTACTAGGTGTTTACTCTGGTAAAAAGTATCAAGAGATTATTAAAAATTGCGATGAATACCAGCCTGTAGTAGTTGCTTTTTACGCCGAGGTTATAGAAGGAGAACAAAAATTAACTGATAATGATGAAACACTTAGTCTGAAATATTATTCAAAAGATCAATTGCCAGAAATACATAACAAACAACATAAGGATATGATATCAGATGCTTTTAATAATAAATTTGGTACGTGGAAATAAATTTAACTAAATGACAAATTCCTTAACTTTCATTGGTCAAAAAGTAAATGTAGTAATTGACAGACCTTTAGGATCAAAACATCCAAAACATGGTTTTGTATATGAAGTTAACTATGGATATATTCCAAATACAAAATCTGCAGATGGAGAAGAACTAGATGTATATGTATTAGGAGTGGATACACCACTCACAGAAACAAAAGGTATTTGTATAGCAGTAATCAGAAGAACAGATGATGACGATGACAAATTGATAGTAACTCCAGATGGTGAAGATTTTTCTGATGCAGAAATCGATAAACTAACAGAATTTCAAGAAAAATGGTTTAAACATGTTATTCTAAGAAAGAAAATATAAATTTTAGATACTCCATCGCAAAATACATTAGTGTGGAGTAAAATATGTATTAAGATGGAGACTCAAAAGTACTCAGTTAACCAACATTTAATTGAAACTATACTTACTTGGGTTAAATCCGGTGAAATTGCAATACCTGAGATACAAAGGCCGTTTGTTTGGGACAAGACAAAAGTTAGAAATTTGATAGACTCATTATATAAAGGTTATCCTGTCGGTTACCTCATCGCTTGGAGAAATCCATCAACTAGATTAAAAGATGGTTCTTCTGCTGAAGGGAAGAAAATCTTAATTGATGGTCAACAAAGAGTAACTGCAATGGCGGCTGCAATTTTAGGTGAATGTGTTGTAGATAATGACTACAAAAGAATCAAAATTCAAATTGCATTTCATCCGATCGAAGAGAGGTTTGAAGTCTGTAACCCAGCAATTGAAAAGGATACATCTTGGATACCAGATATTTCCCAAGTCATTCAAGGATCAGGTCTATTAAAATTGATACATAATTATAAAGACTTAAATCAGAGTGTAGATGAAAGCATAATAGAAAATTCACTCGAAAAATTAAGAAATATTGTAAAAAGACAAATTGGGATGATTGAGCTGGCAGGTGAACTTGATATTGAAACTGTTACTGAAATATTTGTACGTATAAATAGTGAAGGAGTTGTTTTAAGCCAAGCTGATTTTGCTATGAGTAGAATAGCTGCGACAGAAAAGTATGATGGCTCAGATGTACGAAAGTTTGTAGATTATTTTTGTCATCTTTGTGTCCATCCGGAATTTTATTTACAGTTGTCAGATATTGACAACCATTTTACGAAGTCAGATTATTTCAGTCATCTTGATTGGTTAAAAAATGAAAAGGATGACTTGTATGATCCAGACTATAAAGATATGTTACGTGTTGCTTTTACAAGCGAATTCGAAAGAGGAAAGCTTTCAGATTTTGTAGCTTTACTATCCGGTCGTAATTTTGAAGCTCGTACATATGAAGAAAGAATAATTGCAGATACTTTTAAAAGGCTCAAAGAGGCTCTTTTAGGATTTGCAAATGAGACAAACTTTAAAAGATTTTTGATGATAATTAGGTCAACTGGATTTATAGATAGAGCCTTAATCAGATCAAAAAGTACTGTCAACTTTGGGTATATTGTCTATCTTAAATTAAAAAGTCTTAATTATTCACCTGAAAAGATAGAGAGATTTGTAAGAAAATGGTTTGTACTTTCGATACTTACAGGTAGATATTCAAGTTCTGCTGAGTCACAGATGGATTTTGATATTAAGGCAATTAAAGAGAAAACATTTGAGAAATATCTTGAAGATGTGGAAAAAGCAGAATTATCTGATGCCTTTTGGAATGCCTCCTTGATCCAGAAGTTAAACACTTCGGTTGCAAGCAGTCCTTATTTTAATGTTTATTTAGCTTCTCAGGTTAAATCAAAAGATAAAGGATTTTTATCAAGGGATATAACAGTTTCAGATCTAATTACGCATAGAGGGGATATCCACCATATATTTCCTAGAAATTTATTAAAGAAGAATGGATTAGAAAGAGGAAAATATAATCAAATTGCAAATTATGTTTATATGCAGTCTGAAACAAATATCAAAATTGGAGATAAAGAGCCAAAGAAATATTTCTCAGAAATATTAACAAGCATTAATAATGGAAATATGGTTTATGGTGCAATTACCGATGAATCCAATTTTTATAAAAATTTGAAAGAAAACTGTATTCCTAAGGAAGCTGTAGAATATAAAGCTGAAGATTATGAAACATTTCTTGAAAAAAGAAGAAAATTAATTGCAGAAAAAATTGAGAAATACTACAAAGGACTATAATTTGCATCGCAAATTAGTTCAGTAGGTAGTAAAATACTATAAATGTCGTCAACTGATAATAAAAATTATTATATTCATGAAACTTTTTCTTATGGCATTGTTTACGTCTATTCAATTCCAGATGAAAATCATAGAGGAAGATTAAAAATTGGAAGTGCTACTTTAAATTCACTTAACCCAACACAAGAAGTTATAAATGCAGCGGCGCACGAACGCATAAAACAACAGACCAAAACTGCAGATGTTTCGTATAAACTTGAGCATGCAGAGCTAGAAATAACAAATAATGGAACATTTTTTTCAGACTATGATGTTCATGAGATATTAAAACGATCTGGCTATGAACGCAAAGCTGAGAACGTAAAAAATGTTCATACAGAATGGTTTGAAATTGGTTTGGACGTCGCAAAAAACGCGATTCAGGCAGCAAAAGAAGGACGTAAGGCACTTACATCAGTTGAAAAGGTTACTACCGAAGATAACCAATTTCCTTTTCGACCTAACCAACTTGATGCTATCTATAAAACTACCAAAGCTATAAAGCAAAATCGTAAACACTTCCTTTGGAATGCAAAGATGCGATTTGGTAAAACGTCTGCCGCTATGCAGGTTGCCAAAGAAAACGACATGAAAAAGGTCCTCATCGTTACTCATCGTCCAAGTGTTGGTATCGATTGGCACACCGACTTCAATAAAGTTCTTGCAAATTCGAATTACGAATATTCGTCTAAAACTGAAGGGGAATACATTAGCACACACATTAAAAATAATAAATCTTTTGTGTACTTCGCATCATTGCAGGATTTACGAGGATCCAAGCGAGTAGTAGATGATGTGGCTGCAAAATCTCAAGCAATGGGGTTTGATAAAAACGACGAAATCTTTGATACTACATGGGATATGCTAGTCATAGATGAGGCTCATGAGGGTACGCAAAGCAATCTTGGGGAGACTACGTTCACAAAAATTCCAGCAAACTTCACACTTCAATTATCAGGTACACCGTTTAACATTTTAAACAAACATGAAGAAAATGATATTTATACTTGGGACTATGTTATGGAGCAAGAAGAGAAACAATATTGGAATGAGCGTTACCCAGGGGTACCCAACCCATATGCAGAGCTCCCTGCCTTAAGTATGTTTACTTATGACATTGACAAGTTTGCAAGTCATATTGGTAGTATTGGAGATAATTTCAAAGATGCACTAGACGGTGCCTTTAAATTTCATGAATTTTTCCGTGTTGAAAAGGATGATGACGGTAATGATATCGCCAGGTTCGTCCACGAAGATATGGTAAATAAGTTTTTAGATCTTCTCTTAAACAATAAACTAGTTACAAAATTTCCTTATGCTACTGAGGAATATCGTAGCTACAACAAGCACTCGTTATGGTTACTTCCAAACCGAACTAAAGTTATTGAAGCGATGGAAAAAATTTTAAGAAACCATCCTATATTTGGAAAATTTGGTATAGTCAACATATCTGGGGACGCCAAAGAAGATGATTCAGCAGACACAGACGCAAAAACTCGTGTTACTTCTGCAATAAAAAATTACGAATACACAATAACACTTTCTGGTCAGCGATTAACTACTGGTGCATCAATTCCAGAATGGACAGCAGTATTTATGATGTCAGATACTAGTTCCGCAATAACTTACTTGCAAACAGCATTCCGATGTCAAACTCCTGCAAAGATAGATGGAAAGCTAAAAACTCAAGGTTATATTTTTGACTTCGCGCCAGACCGCACTCTTAAACTTGTGGCAGAAGCTATCGAGTTAAACCATAAGTCTGGGAAGACCAATACACCAGAGCAAAAAGATGCAATGGAAAAATTCCTTAACTTCTGTCCAATATTAGCAGCAGATGGTGGCAGTATGAAACCGTACGATGTCGGTACAATGTTAACTCAACTTAAGAAGGCCATAATTGAGCGTGTCAGTCGTAACGGTTTTGATGATCCAAAACTTTATAACGATAAATTACTGCAGCTCGACGATCTAGATATCAAAAGATTTAATGAACTAAAAACTATCGTGGGATCTACTGGTGGTGAGACCATTAATGAAATTCCTATTAATAAACTCGGTATGGATGAATTAACAGTTGCTAAAGCGGAGGCAGCAGAGAGAAATAAGAAGCAAAAGAAGGAATTGACAGAAGAAGAAAAAGAAATACTTCTAAAATTAAAAGAGGCACGAGAACAAAGAAATAGTGCTATAAGTACCCTTCGTGCTGTTAGTATTCGTATGCCAATGATGGTTTATGGAGCAAACGTAGAAATGAAGGAGGATGTCACATTGCAAAAATTTATTGATCTTGTAGATGATGAATCGTGGTTAGAATTTATGCCAAATGGATTAAGTAAGGAAACATTTAGTGAATTTGCTAAATATTACGATGAGGAAATTTTTAGAGGAGTATCACGTAATATTCGTGCTAAAGCTTTTGATTGCGACGATTTGTTACCAACTGAGCGGATAAAAGCAATTTCTGAAATATTTGCAACATTTAAGAATCCAGATAAGGAAACTGTATTAACTCCTTGGAATGTTGTAAATATGCATATTACAATGACTTTTGGTGGTCATGATTTTAGAACAATAAATAGTACATCTGGTAAACCAGAGTGGGTTAGCCAAGGTGGGGTTTCGGATATATGGATGCATGACAACACAAAAGTACTTGAAATAAATTCAAAATCTGGACTCTACCCACTACTTTCGACCTATAATATTTATTCCAGACAGCTAAAGAAGTACAAAAAGTCCGAAGATAAAATATTTAGACAATTATGGAAAAATATATTGACAAATAATATATATGTGCTTTGCAAAAGTCCCATGGCTATGTCTATAACACGTCGTACTTTGGCTGGTTATAACGGAGATAAAACAAATATTGTATATATAAAAGACTTGGTACGTAAGCTTAAGCATGAAGGTGTTTATAAGAGTTATAATATAATCAATGAAATATTGGAAAAATTTGGAATTGAGAATAAAAATATGAAATTTACAGCGGTTGTAGGAAACCCACCATATCAGCAAAAGGATGGAGGAGCTCAAGCTAGTGCTATGCCTGTCTATAATCTTTTTGTTGAAATGGCTAAAAAATTCAATCCTGACTATATATCGATGATTATGCCCACAAGATGGTATGCGGGTGGTAAGGGGCTGGATGATTTTAGAGAACGAATGTTAAATGATACCCACATATCAGAATTGCATGACTTTCTTAATCCGACGTTAATTTTTCCGAACATAAATTTGAGAGGAGGTATATGTTATTTTTTATGGGATAATAATTATGATAATACAAAGGGTTTGACTAAAGTGTTTACGTATGAGAATACATTGGCACCGCAAATTACTACTCGGAGTTTGAGAACAGAAGGCTTTGATATTTTTATCCGCCATGCTCTTGCGATAGATATACTTAAAAAAATTAAATCCTATTCGGGTTTCAAATCTTTTGAAGATCATGTGTCTTCAAGGAGACCTTTTAATTTAGATGGTGAAATTATTTCGAAGCCGAGCATTTTTAGGGATTCTAAAGAGGGTATGATAGATCCTGTTCTTTGTTACGGCAAAGGTAAAAAAATGGGCTTCTTAGAAAGAAGTGAAATCATAAAAAATAAAGCTTGGATCGAAAAAATAAAAGTATTTACGCCATATGCAAACAATGTCGGAACAGAACTAAATGATGATAATTTAAATTCGTTTGTTGGAAATTCAGATACAGTTTGTACAGAAACATTTATAGTAATTGGTGCTGATCTCAAGCTAACTAAAGGCTCAGCCCAAAACCTTTCTAAATATCTCTCGACTAAGTTTGTTAGATTCATGCATAGCATTCCTAAGGTGAGTCAACATGGAACGGCAAAAACTTATAAATTCATACCTCTACAAAACTTCACAAATGAATCTACTGTGGATTGGTCAAAATCCATAAGTGATATAGACAAACAGCTTTACAAAAAATACGACCTTGATGAAAAAGAGATTAATTTTATCGAAACTCACGTCAAAGCCATGAAATAATAATATGATGGTGACAATGAATGATATCGATATTAAAGAAGGTACACTTCGCCGTACTGGAGGATTGCTCGATGTGCTTCTGATTGATCGTACAACAAAAAAGAATATAATTTGGGCGACTGCTTCATATGAAAGATATGGGAATAAATTTACCTCCAAAAAGAGAATCAAACCAGAATTAGTAACCGTCATGTATGGCAAAATTATCCAACCGCGTGCCGCAAAAAGTCTGAACGAACAACATCAACGTACCAAAGACAAGGCAGAAGTCTTTACTCCTCTAAAAATTGTCAAACGAATGAATAAATTAGTAGATTCAGCTATTAAATATCCACTTGATAAGAATAATTGGAAAAGATTCGTTAAAGAATTAAAGTTAGAAATTACATGCGGTGAAGCACCATTTATTGTGAGTCGCTACGATCCAATTGCACATACCGGCAAGCTTATTAAGCTTGGAAGTCGCGTTGGGTTTTTAGATAAAAAATTAAAAACTGTATCAAAGTATTGTCACAAGAAAGATGAATGGCTTTTTTGGGCAAAAGAAGCATTTAAATCGAGTTATGGTTATGAGTGGCAAGGTGATAACGTGCTGCTTGCGCGAGAGAATTTACTTTACTCTCTGATAGATTATTACAAAGATAAATTTAAGCGATTGCCTACCCTTAAGATACAAGAAGAATTTGCAAAAATTATAAGCTGGAACATTTTCCAAATGGACGGTTTAAAGTATGTTGTCCCTATGAGTTGTCATCATGAAACTAGATTTGTTCATGGAGCTCAAACACTTTTTGAACAACTGCCGGATAAAGTTGAAAAACATGAGTGCGAGGGTTGTAAGTTCAGCCGCGCCACTAAACATAATGGTAATTACGTAAAAATTAAGGATTGGGAAAAGAACAAAGCTATCAAATTTATTGATCTGTTGACATAGATTGATTTCTAATTTAAACAAAGTATATTTGTAATAATCAACTCAGAAGAATATTTTATATAAATGAAATTTAAAAAAGATTCAAAACTACAATTAGTAAAAACTCTGGATGAAAGTTTATATTATTGGGCATTTAAAGATATTGAAAAAGCTGCCATAAATAGCGACGCGAAAATGGCTGGATTCATGCTGGGTGCATGTTTTATTGACGCTTTATCAGGATTTTATTCTGGACTGGTAAGAAAAGATATAAAATCAGGATCTGCTAAACGATTTAAAAACTTTGTTAAAAGGTACTTACCAAAATATGATTCAGAGTTGCTATATGGTGATTTACGTTGCGGTTTAGTTCATTCATATTCAGCCGGTGAAACGTACGTATTTACTGATGCCAACAAGGTAGGTAAACACTTTGAAGCAACTAGTACCGGCAAGATAATATTAAACTTAGAAGATTTTATCTTAGATTTGCATAACGCATATAATAATTACAGAAAAGACATTTTAGAAAATATTGATATGTATAAAAATGCAGAAAAAAGATTTCTTTCAATTGGAATAATGCAAAGTCTGGATGTGTCAAAGATATAATCTTTTTATAATTAATCGTTTAAATCTAAATTAAATAAAGTGTGGTTATGCTAATTGACTTCGGGGATGTTTGGGTTTAATTTGAAATATGAATAAAAGAATTAGTCAGGTTTTTAATAACTTCAAAAAATATATCAAAAAACTACTTTTTCCACTTTATTTATTTCCAATTAAACTTCTTACCTATTCAAGTTATTATTTTCTGAAATTGTTGTGGAAGATTGTTTCTTGGCCGTTTAGAAAATGGTCAAACTTTGGAAAGACGATTCTGTGGTCTGTGATTTTAACTTATTTTTTATTTTCACTTCTGGTTATTTTTGATTACCTAAGTAGAGAGTATGGAAATTTAGACAAAATATTTTGTGGTGCAGGAGTTAAAGATAGACTAAAAAGTTCTGTAGTTAGAATTATTGGAGGATATGGTGAAGGTTCTGGATTTTTTATAAGTCCTACAGAGGTTGTCACAAACTTCCATGTAATAGCAGATGAACCAAGCCCAAAGGTTGTTTTTCCTGATGGTCATTTTGAAACTCCAGAAAAGATTGTTGGAGAGAAAAACATGGATATTGCAGTACTAACTTTAAAAAATTCATATCCTAATTTTGTATATGAACTTCCCACTGGTTTCGAACTTATGGGAAATGAACCGTTACTTTCTGCTGGATATCCGTTAGGATCTGAGGTTACAGGAAACGCAACTATTGTAAAGGGAAATTTTATAGATTTTAGAAGAAGTAGAAAAGATGTTATTGGATATTTACAAACGAATATTAGTTTGGTCAAAGGTATGAGTGGAGGACCACTTGTAGACCAATGTGGTGCAGTTGTAGGCATTAATACACAAAGCCTTGCTGGTATATCATTTTTCATAACTGCCTCCGATGTAAAAGATAATTTAGTTAATTTAACAGATCAAGAAATTACTAAAATAGAAGTTGATCCTTCAAAATCTCCCGAAGAAGCCGTTTATGCCTTCTATACATATCTTAAAGCCAGACAAATGGAAAAAGGATATAACTTACTAAGTTCAAAATATCTTGAAAAAACAAATTATACTGAATGGACCAATAGATTTACTGATATTTTAGATGTTGATGTAATATCTACTGAAAAGTTTGAGAATAGTAGCGAAACAGTCTTCGTTAAATTTGGAACAACTAATTGGGTAGATGGTGAAGCAGAATATCATTATTATGAAGGTACTTGGGAAACTGTATTGGAGGAAGAAATATACAAAATGAATAAAAGTAAGATTAAAGAAGTAGATGATCCAGATTATATTTGGTTTTATGAGTAAGGAAAAACCTATTCTAGGTATATAATTAATTTATGAATAATAATTTTTTATTTATAGATGATAGTGGGTCAAAAGATTGGGAAACACCTTTTTCAAAAGATTTTATTGACAATCCACCTTCAAGAAATTCTACAAATTTAAATTATTGGAGAAGAAATTATTTTGTATTAGCTGGATTACATATAACAAGTCAAACAATTAATGAACTTAATCCATTAATTAATAAGACAAAAATCAAATGTTTTGGAACAAAGCATGTTGAAATAAAATCTGATTGGTTACGAAATCCAGATAGAAGAAAGAAACATTATCTAGATGTGTTTGACATAGGTGAGGATAAATTGAAGGACTTTATTGAAAATGAGTGGTATAGCTTCATGGAAAAATATATTGAAACTATACAAATTCAAGCCTTTGTACTTGACAAAAGATATTATAAAAACAACAGAAATAACTTTACTCCACTTCAAATTTTAACCCAAGTACTTTTTGACAGAGTAGAATTACACCCTCATAAAAATTGTGTAATTGTTTTCGATCAAATGGACAGTGAAATTAAGTCTACTAATCACAATCAAGGCCAAATACTTAAAATTTCGAGTAAAGAAATTAATTTGGGATCTTTTCATCAAAAGTTTTCTCATACAAAACCTAGATTTGAAAAGTCTAAAAATTCAAACTTTCTACAACTTGCCGACACTGTGGCATATAACGTTTATCGTCAATTTGTAGGCTATGGCGATCTGAAAGAGAATTTAGACATAGAATCAACAGAGAGATATTCATATTTAAATCGTCTAATTAAGAATTTCTATAATAAAAATGGCAAAATTACTGGATATGGAATTGTAAGAGTTCCAAAAGCCACAAAAAACCCCCTGAAATAGAGGGTCTTTTGAGGTCAGTTCTCGGTTTGAGTACTATCATACGCTGAGAGGATAGCTAGACATTTCTGTCAACCGACCATTTGTATTATATACCACATGTGTCAAGATTAGCAAACTGTATCAAATCATATCAGTTCTATCAATCTCTCCCAGATTTTGACCATGGCGAGAGTGTCGAGGGAGCAGTATTTAAGTAAATCTTCTGCCTTTGATTTGTCTTCTTTATTTACCATCTCCCACCAAGTCAGCATAGCCTCATCACCTTTATTTATTTTTAGTTTTTTATAAGAAAGTTCTGGAACCATTACAGGTAAAACATTTTTAATTGACCAGCTGCCTAGGAAATCAGGATGTATATACATTTCCTTATTAATGAAATCTGCAAGGTCTATCATCCTTTTGTTTACATCTTTTAGAAATTCGCTGTGTTCTGGGTAGAGTCTTGCCATATCTTCATTTCTTCCCATTTCAAATGTTTTGTTCCATGAGATAACAGAGCCAACTGGTCCGATGTCACTACTTAATTGTTTAATTAAATTTCTTGATGGATCACCTTGTTCTGTTTCTAAATATTCTTTATGTAAAATTGTTCCGTCCTTATTCACAATATGTAATGAATACTGAAATACCATTTGTTGATAGGTTTTGTATTTGTTATAAATTGGGACTGCTAAGGGGTAAGTTTCATAATCTAAAAAGTAAATTGGATAGACAAATGAATCTAAAAAGTTTTTGAGTTTAATTTTATCTAAATATGGTTTATTTGTTTTAATTGCATTTACAATTTTTCTTTGCATTGGGTTTAATGGAAGCTCATCTGAAATATCATTTATATTAATTATTTTCGAATCTATTAGTTCTCTTTTTCTTTTGTGACTTAAATAGGGGACATTGAAAATTGATTTTTCTGGTAAATTTGGGTGACAAAGATCAGGGCATGGACATGTTTTAGGATTTAAACATCCTTCAATTTTTTCTGGTTTCTCAGTATTAACAACATTTATGGCTTGATACATGAGGTCTTCGACAGTACTTTTTAACTTCTTAACTATTTTTGTCACATCTTTAACTATAAAGAGTGAATTAATATCTAACTCCCCATTTAAGACATATTCTTTATTTAATGTAACAACAAAAATCTTTTTAAGTTTTGTTTCTTCCTCTGTGATAATTGATTGAAAAGTTACATCAAATAGATGTTCCTTTTTGACTTCTGTGGAACTTTTTATTTCGTAAAGATGCCCGTTACCATCAGGGTATTTTATGAGTGCATCCTGCCTTATTTCAAAATCATCTGTGAAGTATGGCTTTTGCCAAGTAGCATTAGGAAGAAGTTCATGAGCAAGTTTTTCAACTTCATAACCTTGTTTCATTAAATGCTGTTCATAAATAGAAGGAGCTTTTTTATTTAATTTATCATTTACCTTTGCCCAAAGATGAAGTGGAGCTTTAAGAAAAAATATAAAGTCTGTTTTTGTAATCATGTGATTCAACTATGAGCTATATTAGAAATAGAGATTATTGGGTGGTCTACGAAGTGCTATTTGCACCAGTATCCCACAGAGAAAGTATATACAAAAGCAAATGCTAATGAAAGTTTTATCCAGAAGATATGAATATGTAGTCGAGATTTAAATGCAAGCTAATGTATTAACTACTGAGTTGAAAACTAGCCTATCTCTTGATAACTTACCATGAGTAAAGTATAGATATGGGTCTTTGTTTTTGATTCCGTATTTATCCTGTACCAATATTCCTAAGTCGGGGTATTTTGAAGGAACTAAATCAGTTAGTTCCTTAGGTATTTCTAAATCTGTTCCGATTGTTACAGCTCTTTTTCCATTTTTATCTTCAATCATACAGACACTCAGTCCAAAATAGTTATATTCTGGATGGATAATAGCATCACCAGACTCAATTGATACATAGAATTCTGCCTTTTTTCCGTCAGTTATTTCTTTAAGATTATCTAATCTATTCATAGCGCCAAGATGAGTTTCTTCTATTGAATATGGTTGTTCATTTATTCCTGATTTGGTCTTGAAGCCAATTACCTTATATCTCATGTCAAATTCTCTAAAAGCTAGGGAGGTGGCTTTTACTTTTATCATACTTTCAGAACTTAAAAAAACTTGTGGTAATTTATTGTAGTATTTAATTATTTTGTTCACATCACCATTTATGACAATTGGTTGCATTGCCTTAATTTCTGCGGTTGACGAAATTTCTGGAATTGGATTAAGTAAAAAGATATCTCTATTCTGTGTGAAGGCAAATCCCATTTCCATCAAACTATTAGCGCCAATGTAGTTCTTTACGCCTTCTTTATCATAATTTAATATTAATATTCCTTCACTTTGTTGAATAAATTTATAATGTGCGCGGATAAAATCATTATTTATTTTTCTCTTAGTAGATTCCTCTGAAGAACCAGCTTCCTTATAACCTTTCAGATCATCAATTCCTCCGGGTACAAAAACTTCAAAACCTTTTTCTGTAAGTTTTTTCCTCCATTCCTCCATTTCATTCGCAAATCTCATACTTCCACAAATTGATATTGTCATACCTAAGTATATTATTATAGTTACGATGAAAATTAAACTACTGAAGTCATATGCCTAAAAAATTCGGGGTTCCCTAGTAGACGATTGTCGCACTAGTCTTTTCAATAGTAATGTTGATTATACAAGGAAGCAGTTTCTAATGAAAGCCTTATCTCAAAGATATGAGCACTCATTTCTATCGTAAGTTACTAGGTGTAACATAAATATTATAAATTTTGAGGAGAAAGTTAATTTGATTAATCATTTATTAGTATTTGGTTTCTAATCTCATATAAATGCGTGCTTGCAATATTTCCCATAAGTCTGCCTAGGTCTGAAGATAAGCAACCGCTACTTACTGTTGGTTGCATTACTACATATTGTCTTACAAATCTCATTACTGGTGTGCCTATTTTAAATAATTGATTAAATCCTTTTGAGATGTTGCCACCTAATTGATTGTAGGCGCTAGTGGTAAAAAAGTTTGTCCAAAAATAATATGTGTCACCAAGTGATTCCTTGCAACCCTCGAATGGAGCTAGATGATTAGATGCTTCCCGTATTGTTGATGGTATAACAGCTATATTTGGATAAGCTTTAGTGTCCCAACCCCTTGCAAGAATACGACTACCTACAAGCCCTACATTTCCTGCTCCTAAAATACTTCCATTTGTGATATTTAATAAAATATCAAATTGTTCAGATATTGACAATTTTTTATTAGATGAAAGAACCTTATCAATGAATTCCTGAACGTCTTTGCTGGGAGGAAGTGTGGTTTTAGGCAGTGTACCGTTGTAGCAATCAAAAAATTGGACAGATGTAGTATAAATTTCAATTGGATCATAAAATTTATTATCAGATAGCCAATATGGATTACTCTTTAACTCAACCTTGTGCTTTGCAAGAACCTCAGCCATTTCAGTTAGCATTGATATTTCTGTATTAAACGCTGGAGTAATTTTGATATCTAAATTTGCCCGTGATGCCTTAGCTATTTCAGGTTTTTCATACTCACGTCGTGGTTGAAATAATGAATATGTGGCAGGTATTGCTAGTTGAATTGATTCTATTGTCATTAGTGAGGGATATTATAAATCTATCCCTATAATTCTTCAACAATAGGGCTTATTTTTGGGTGATCGACGGGTGTTGCGCCCGCTGCCTCTTCCTCCACAGGGAAGCGCTCTACTGATGAGCTACGATCACCATGTTAAATATTTTATAGTAAGAGCGGGTAGCGGGAATCAAACCCGCGTCATAAGATTGGAAATCTCATGTACTATCATTGTACTATACCCGCTTAGTAGACCTATAGTTTGTAAGTCGGGGTGGCGAGATTCGAACTCACGGCCTCTGCTTCCCAAAAGCAGCGCTCTACCAACTGAGCCACACCCCGAAACTAAAACATCCCTTATTTTCGACCAAAAGTCGATAGTGCCGGGGAGAGGACTCGAACCTCCACGAAGTATTAGCTCCGCGGGCTCTTAAGGCCCGTGTGTCTACCATTCCACCACCCCGGCAAGATAACTACTCATATTATACCAAAAAAGAAACTAAAGAGTAGCTTTTAAAAATTCAATAAATATTGGATGGGGTGATAGAGGCCTGCTTTTATATTCTG
>ERZ1292625.2698-Hain-H41-01um-R1-2698-length-15824-cov-4_pt1 | contig 15824 bp, 15 predicted proteins | sample MGYA00564400_ERZ1292625 | MGnify/ENA primary metagenome ERZ1292625 (study PRJEB36523, sample SAMEA6512639) | groundwater metagenome | collected 2019-01-08 | study: AquaDiva: Metagenomics assemblies of 32 groundwater samples | reverse complement strand
TTTTATACTTGAATTATCAGTTACTAATATTTTATACGGAGAATTTTTATTAGAAGCTATCACTTTAAGATTTTCTACAAAATGATTGTGCGCAGCTTCTCTACTTTGTACTATAAAATCTGTGTTAGTTTTTAGTCTTGCACTTTTGGTAGCGATTTCTATATCTAAAGCAGCTAATTTAGTTGGGTTATAATCATTTTTATTATCACTACGCTCTGCTGATCTCTTTTTAATATCACTTAATAAACTTCTATTTTCTTCATAAAGATCAAATACGTTTCTTAATGACGTTCTGTCCTTTACTTCGGCTAATTGTCCTGTTGCAGAATCCCAAGTACTTCTTTTATAAGGTTCATTTCGTCCACTACCATCTTCACCAACACCTTTACTTGTTTCTGAATCCACCGTCTTGCCACCCATAACCTCAAGAGCTCCAGGGAAAGCCTCCTGTAAAAAGTTACCCATTGCTAAAGCATCATCAGCACTTGTGCTATTGGATATAGCATCAAGAGATTCTTTACCTCGTACCATCATATCCACATCTGGAGAAAGTCCTTTTACTTCTTCAATAGCTGTCTTTAATCTATTAATATAGTTATCAAAAAATGGAACATCAGTACTAATAATCTTACCACTTTTATCTTTTATACTATATTTATCTTTTTCAGCATTTTTTATCTTATCTGCCTTTCCTTTTTCTGCAACTTCCAGTCTGTCTTCAAGAAGAGTTAAAGTAGCAGCAGATGGTGTCATTGCTTTATTTGAAGCATAATTATAAATTTGTTCCTCTGCTTGTAGCTGATACCCCTTTCTATTATTATCATTAACGGAAAGAACAGAACTTACTTTAGCACTTATTAAGTCTAATACCCTGTCCTCATCAACACCTTCCACACCAGTTGTTCTAGTAAATATTCTTTCACGTTCGGTGGGTAAACCTTCTCTTGTAGTAGTATAACCAGACGCTCTGATATTATTAAAGAGTGGTTCGTAGATATATTTTTGCCTGTTAGGAATTAAAGGAATTACTGAAGACATCTTTTGCTTTCCATCATCACCAATATATGTATATGAACCAGCATCAGACGGTGGTAAATAACCTAAATCTCTAGAACCACCACGCATATTTAATTCCTTATCATACAAATTCCAATCCAGTCTTGTGTAAGTAGCGTCTTGCCATTCATTTTGATTGCGCAAGATAGTATTCATCGAAGCATCCTTAGCATCATGAGCTATTTTAAAATTAGTTATTCTGTTGACATCTGGATTTCTTTCCCAATTTTTCTTTTCTTCTTCTACTTTAGTTCTGAATTCATCTTCAGACAAAGCTCCAATTTTAAAGTCACCAGCTAATTTGCTAAGTCTGGCCTGTTGCTCATCGACTAGTTGCCTGGCTTCTGGTACATCCTGTGGTATGCTGGGTAAATAATCAACTTTAGGAATGCCTATAGCACTCTTTTTCTTCTCATCTTCCAATTTAAGAAGTGTGTTCTTTATAATAGCATCATGCAACAACTGAAGGTTGTAAGGTTGAAAACCAGTTGGCTGCTGTGGTTGTGTATATGGTGATAATAAAGCCATAATGTATTATTTAAATTAATCCAGCTGTACCCAAAGAACTAAAAGCATCGACACCGATACCTGCAGCATCTAATCCAAATTGCATACCAGCATCAGTGGCAGCTCCCATCTGGCTGACAGAAGCCCCAAGAAGAGCTTGATGTGCAGCTTTTGACCTTTGGTTGTAATCTCTTATACCCAAGTTATAATTTCTTAAATCAAGTTGAGCACCAACTCTTTGCTGCCCAAAAGTATCATAAGCCTGAGCCAACTGTGATTTGTATTGATTATTTATTTGTTGCTCTCTGTCTCTAATATCTATTGATCCAGTTCTTTTAGCGTCTAAAGCTTTACCATAAGCACCTGCAATGTTAGCTCTTGCAACATTAGCATTATTAGTATTAGAATATATTGCATCACTAGCAGCTCTGTACGAAGTGTTTACATTACGATTCAGTTCATTAACCATAGGGTCGGCATTATACTTCATGCCAGCTAATGTGTTAATAGCTTTAGACTCATATGGATTAAAATATGCTGCTTTTTGTTCTTTCTCCTGATATGGATCTGTAGTTTTGTACTGATAAAGATTATATGCTGCAGACGCTGCATTACTAAACATACCACCACCTTCCATAGTCTTTCTACCAGAAATAAAGTTACCACTTTCCATTTCTTTTTTAGTGGAATTCACTTGTATCTTTCTAAATTCTGTATTAAGCTTAAATTGGTTGCCTAAATCATAAATCTCTTTTATCTTCTTAGCTTTGTCTTTAGGAATTACAAAATCACCGTCTTGCAATTTAATATCTTCTCCACCTTTTTTGTGTGACTTCCCATTAATATCTTTAATGTGATACCACCTGCCTTTCACTTGACGATATACGTCCTCTCCACCTTCAGCATTAACAATTCCAAATGGTTGCTTTAATTGAACAGAACCACCACTAGCTGCCGTGTATATTCGTTCATCTTCACCACGAAATTTGGAATCGTCAAATGTTCCGGTATCTTGTGGAATATCTTTTCCTTGATATCTGAATTCACCATTATTATTTACATTAATTTTGATTTCTTTTTCACTCTCACTGCCACCACCAATTGGTGTTGGTTGTTGCGGAGTCGACAGATATAATTTATCAAAGTCTATAGCATTTATATTATAAACGCCACCACTTTTATATTTTAATTTCTTTTTCATCTTTTATCTGTTTGAAATTCTATAAGTTATTAAAGCTCCTGATAAATTAATATTAGTTGCATTCACGTTATCATGTATCAACCTGTAAACTATCCATTTATCTCTAAATCTCTCTTTTCTGTACCAGGCTTTAGAAGAATCAATATTAGAATTATTAAGAACTTTATCAACTAAGTATGGTCCCGTATTGTTATTAATAGCACCAAGCCAAATAGGAAAATTTTTATTATTTATTAAATCTCTGTAATTATTAATTCTCCATCCTTTTTCTACCTTCCTGACAGTATCATTAAGATCAGTGAATCCTGTTGGTAAATCCAAACTAACATTACCTGAGCACTGGTTGCTGTCATACACTATCATATCAGAAAAAGTGGTATCTCCAAAATCAGACAGCTCACCAGTTGCAACGTCCTTCTTTTTAGTTTCTCCAATCAATTCTAATATGTCATAGACAGCGGGTTTAACTGGTATAGGATTAGCAACTGTTTCTATAATAAATGGATCTTTAGCCTCCTCTCCTTTTACCGCTGTCCTATAATATGTACCATAGTCACCGTCATTATGTAAATATAAATATCTACTATTACCGGTAGTGTTATTAGCCGAAAACACACTATTTCCAATATTAAATCCTACTTGCGGAATCCAACTGTGAAAACTTTTCCACTGATTTTTTAATGGATTGTAAGAAACAGTAAAACTATGATTATAAAAATAAGTTTTATCTGTTAAATAAATGCGCTTAGCATAAGTGCTGGCTGGTAACACGGGTGTTGCTGGCCAATTAATAGAGTCATGATCTGCAGCACTACTTGTCAAAACAAAGAACTTGCCTTTATATGTATATATCTTACCGACAGCTGTAGAAGCATCACTGGGATATTCTCCCATAAATAATGATTCATCCTTTAATTTAAAGTCTTTTTTAGATATAATCAATCTATTAAATTGCTTATCTTGTAAGCATACATACCCTATACCATCAATATTAGTTGGATTATCATAATTAGTAAATTGAATACTGCTAGGATACAGTCTGTTTAACTGTTTTTTCAATTCTAATCTCATCCGACTATCCATAAATTTAGACAACCCATATTTAGTAATTTCATCAAGTTTGTCAGCCAGCATAAATATCTTACCTCTTTCGCTATCTATGATTATATTACCATATAAAGTAGATATATTAGCCCATTGAGAGATTGTGCCAGTAAGTCCATCATCTGTCGTTATAACTTCTTGTGGCGTTATAGAGAAGAAAGCTCCTGTACCAATGTAGGTACTTTCTTGAGAGGTTTGGATTGTTTGTTCCCCTGTTGGTATGACAAATATAGCATGTTCTGTATTAGCATATACACTACCTTTATCAACAATAAGATTCCAAATCTGTCCTTTATTTCTCTTTAAATCAACATAATTACCAGCTAAAAATGTTTTGTAAGCATCCACCGAAGCTTCTAAATTTTGTTTCTGCGAATATGCTATCCTTGTTGTATACTTTGTTAAACTATCAGTGCTTGTTGTGTCTGGAGATATACCAAATGTAGGATGCAAGTGATTAATATTACTATAACTGGGGTTGAAATAAACTTCATTATCATCTAGTGCTGTTAAAAACGTTACCACATTAGCTTTAGTTAAGTCATTATCCATCTTAGGGTAAAATTGACCAGGAACACCAGTTCCTTCATATCTGTATTTTAGATTAATCCTTGATTCTGTCGGAAAATATAGTATAACAGAAAAAGTGTCTGGAGCTGTCACATATCCATATCTTTTTATACTAAACCAATCAACATAAGCATTTCCTGAATTTGCTATAATACAATCAGTAAGAGTTTGTCCATAGAACACAGAACTACCAATTTTATTAGCTGCATTTAGAACATAAAAATCTTTATGTATAAAATGTCCAGTATCCATATATTCCATGTCTGTTACAGCACCATACATGTTATCAACCCACTTTTTTATTGACCCATAATAAAAAGCTGTTTGTCTATTTGGTGGTGTACTACTGCTACCATCATCTACCTTTAACGTATATGGTAATCTACCAACTGCTGGATCAATATCTCCAGAATTTTTAAGTTCTATGTATGTTGTAGCTGGTCTACCACCATTGTCTAAAATACGAGTGAATCTATCTTCCGATGATAATGCATCTGCATACACAAATTCTATATCTTTTATAGCCCTTGTTTTACACGTTTCTGCTGGTAAATCAGCTTTTTCAAAAATACCTATAGACCTTGTACTCACACCAAAATTCTCATGAAAAATATTATCATCATAGTACTCTCTTTCTATTTTAAGATAATCAACATCTTGCTGCCTTGTATTAGCTAGCGTTTCAGGAGAATAAAAACAAAAATACAAATTATTATCAAATGGCCCTGTTGGACTTACAAATCTTCCACCAGAATTATAATAACTAAGAGTGGTTACAGAATTAAAACCAACTGTTGGTTGAGTTCTAAGATCCGAATTGAAAAAAGTATTAGATATTAAACCTTTTGCTTTTACGCTGGTGTTTTCATCAGTTAACTTTCCAATAACAATCTTAAAACCTTGTATCTCATCCTTTATGCTCTCTGGAAGCTCTATATTACTTATCTTTAATTGCACTAAATAATGTTCGGTGGTATTATTAACTTTGACCTGTTCAACAAAACAGTCTGGTATTCTGTGGTGTCTTATCGGTTTATTTCTTAAATCTTCTCCACCAACAGAAGAAGAATTCCAAGAAGAATTGTTAGGATACAACAATATTGACTCGTAGTACCCCATTACACCCTCGTTAGTAATAATAGATTTATCATTAAGGTTTATAACTGGTATAGCCAATTTTCTATAACACGTATTTTCAACTTTCCATCTAGGCTGAGCAGTACCAAAAAAATTATTATCATCACTAGCAGAAATAGTCTGACTGTCCCAATCACCCCAAAAATTTCCCCAAGAATCTTTATTCAAACCAGCAGCATTATTGTCAGTACCATTTGAATCAGTGGTAAAATTAATTTTATCGCGTCCAGGAATATGAAAAACAGAAGATTCTGTACCATTATTAAATATCAATTGTATACCAAGAGCATATATTTCATCTCTCATAAACTCTTTATTGGTAACAACCTCTATTGGTTTCTCATAAATGGATCTAAAGTTCGTAGTAGTTTCAATTTGGCTGGTAAATAAAGCAGAACTGGTTGAAGATTTAATGTAATCAACACCTCTTGTTACATAATTAACTTTAATATTATTAGCATATTGCTGATAATTATAAGAAGATATTGAAGCCACATTGGCTAGTAAAAGTCTGTTATCAATTTGACTGATATCTTTAGCATACTCCCAAGCAACCTGTGGAACAGTTAGTTCAGTGATGTCTATATCTATAGCATCTCCTTCTAATCCTGTATATTTAAATGATAAGGTATCTCCAACAATATTCTCTTTTCTGATTATTTTAGCCGCAAAATCTGATGTTAAAACACCAATTTCTATAAAGTTATAATTAGTATCAATATTGCTGATAGTTATATTAAGAGCGTGTGGAACTTCTATAGCTGGAGCACCACCAATTGTAGCACCTCTACCGTCTCCAAGTACTGGCACTGGATTTGTTAGCCCTAAAAAAGCTGACTTATTTCCAAGACCGTCAATGTATCTGAATCCAAAAATATGTCCTCCAGCAACTAACTTACCTGTATTATATTCAATATCAGCTTTTGTAATCTGTGGTATCTTATAATTAGAAAACAAATTAAGATCAGTTATAACGGTGATTGTAGGACTATCAACATTTAATTTTCTTATTATGCTATTGTTATCTGTAAAATAAACAATCCTGTTACCATTTCTCTGTAACTTATATTCAGCTTTTATCTGTTTTGTCACATCAAAATCCAAATCTGCATGTACCAACAAGTTAACATATGTACCATGTTCTTTAACTAAGCCTATTCTATTAAGACCAGAATCTGTCTTGGTAAATATAACAACTGTTTGATCATCCAATAAGCAACTACCAAGAACTGTGCAGCTCTCAGCTAAATCAACTTTCCTTGTGTGCCCTTTCTCATTTTGCAAAAAACCCTCATTACCATCAACGTCTATATCTACAGCATTTAAGGCATATGGATATGTACCTTGTATGGTTTTAGATTTCTCTGTGTCAGAAACCATCCCTTTATCAAAAGACACTATATGAAATTTCTTCTCTTGCACTACTATAGATTAAGTGATTCTTGTGTTGCTTGATTAGTATAAAAATCCAATCCTGAATTAATATTAGGTATTAATCTCACCCACATGTTTTTAATGTTCTCAATACCTGTAATATCCGGCATTTTAGCTTCATTACCTGCTTGTGAACAATAATAACACCACTGCCATTCCATATCCTTATACACATTAGGATGAATTTCTCCCATAAGCATTTTTGGGTAAAACAGCTTCCAAACAACATAGCGATACAGAGCTTCCTTGTAAGACTCATTATCTGGTACTTTTGGGTAGCCATCTATATCTACAGGAAATGCCCAATAGCTGATTCCAATCTCGCCATCTCTAAAGCTGGTATAAACGTAAGGATAATGTAAGCTATAGCTATCATCAGAATCATATATCTCAGTGGAAATAGTCTCCATAGAGCCTATCTTAGCCTCTGTAAACGAATCTAGTCCTGTAGTTGAACTTGTGTCCTTTAATATGTCTCCAAACGATCCTGTAGACCTTCTTAATGGAAATCCGTTGTAAACAATTCCTTGTGGCTTTAATTGATACAAGTCACAAGGTAGTAATCCCCTGTAATCTGTAACGGTAATGCCACACATCTTATCTTCAAACTGACCATAGTAGCCTATCTTAGCTAAAGCTTCTCCACACCATTCAATCATATCTGACCATCTGGTAGTATCTTTCAGATTTAAATCCCTATATACTTTAGAGATAATCTCTTTAACAGAAACAAATTTTTCAGGAATTAGCATTAGATTGGTACGTATTTAGGTCTATTTTCATAAATATATGCGGACATGCTTTTCTTAGCAATCTTATTTCCTTTATAACGGTACTCTTTTTTACTTCTTATGTTAAGATGCCAATGATACCATTTAAATCTCATATAATATCCGTCAGTATGGTCATTCAAAAATTTTAATCCAATATCTGTGCCGAACCTTCTTTCTTTTAATTGATTTAATCTTACTCTCTTCATCACAATTAGCATCCTACCACAACCTCTGGGCATCTTTCCAAAATATCCATTATAGACAGCTTCCAGAAAATACCTGTTAAAATTAGCAAGTAAGGCTCTAAAATTCCATCTACTAATAGTTTTCTCAGGAACGTATTCTTTGTAGATGTCATATAGCCCATAATCACGTTTTAACTTATACTTACCTTTCATTAGACAAAGCTCTTTGTGAAGCCATCAGAGCTGCTGCAGTAGTTGGAGCTGAATCATTTTTATCGTCTCTTGGTGTTGCAGTCATAACTCTGAACTCCTTAAATAAAACCTCTCTTATAATGATAGGAACATAATCTGTAGGAACTGGGTACTCACTATTTTGAGTGTAGCACTTAATTCCGTCAACTTGCTCATAACCTTCTAAATCACTTGGATTTGAAAATATACCCCTGATGTTAATTTCATCACAATCCACATTAATTAAATAAATGTATCTATTTCTATATACTGCATATGAACTTTTTCCTGTATACTTTGAAAAAGATAACCAGGGGAGTCTTGCGTTTGGTATTAACTGTATATCATGATCTCTTGTTATTGATCCAACATACGTTAAAGCTGGCATGTTTTTAACAACAAGTGGAGTTGGTATTTTATTAGTTGTCCTTGTAATGTAGCACTCTGATTTTATATCACACTCCGTCTTATCAACTTGAATCGTAGGTACACAACCTAAATCCTGTGTTATAACTTCATTATCTACCATAGACAAGTCAGGCATACCTTTTAGATATGCCGATATTAACAGAGCCCTATGATTATTTACAAGAAATTCTATCTGCTTAGGATGAATTGGTTCATCGTCTGTGAACCTTCCACCCCTAAGAGAGTTAAGAATTGTTGTAGTTATTTCCTTTAGTGTCATCTATAGTTTTTCTAACTTTAGCAATAAATTCTTCTGGTGTTTCCACCTTAAATGATTCTTCAATAGTATATAGTGTTGTATCAAATATAAACATAGTGGTGTGATTATCAGGAAAGCATCTTAGCTCAAAACTGATATCTTTTACATCAAATTCAACATAAACACCATCATCTGACAATTCATCTGTAAATACTTCTACAACTAAATCAGATAATTCTACATCTTGTTTAATTAGTTTCATACATGATAATGCCATACTTTTAGCTCTTTCCTCACATAAAGAAAAACTCTTTATATTAAGAATAATATTGTCGATATCTGAAATCATTTCCATTAAAACATGTTTTTTATGTTTGAAATATCTTTAGACAGCTTAGTAAAACTGTCAACTACTGAATCACTTACTGGTTTATCAGAAGCTGTTGCTTGTGCTAATGTAGCTGCCGTTGTTGCTATAGCTATAGCATATTTAGTAAATACTAATATCCCAGCAGGTAATCCTAGTGGGGTCATTGTAATAAACAATCCAGCTGCTACTATAGCTCCAGATATATTTCTTACTTTTTGCCAAAATTTAGGTGTGGGTGCTTTTAGTCTTTTACCTACACTCGTTAGGTTGTCCATAATCCGATTGTTGTTTGAAAATTTCGTCATACTTATCTGTTTCCATTATTATCAATTTATAACAAGCAAAAAATCCGAGAATTATACCAATTACTATTATTATAATATCTCGTAACTCTCTCCTGTTAGTTCTTACTTCCATACTTTTATGGTGTCAGCATCTTGGTGCAAAGTATCAGAATAAGAAGAAGTTTCAAATTTGCAAGATTCTTTTCTTTTGTTCACTTTATTAGCTATAAATATAGATAAAACAGCAACCGATAAAATTAGTACGTATATTACTATATTCTTCATCTATCTGACATTTATTGAACTGATGTACGCTGTTCCCAATGCATTGCTTGTCTTAATATTCACCTGCCAAATGGCAGAACTGTTCGACACATTGCTTACCACCCCTAAGTTCACAATACCTACCGTTGTATTAGTTAACCCCGTCACCTCTGCAATCGCTAAGGCGTTAGTAACATCGTATATCTGTAACGAGTAAGTGTAAGCACCGTTGCTTTCATAAGCAGCAGCTTCGATTACCGTAGGTGTTCCTGTGCCACCCCGCCCAGGATGTACAAACTGCGCCGCCGGGTAGTATGTTAAAGATGTCGTTCCTATGGCAGGGCGCACGTTATCTGCAAAAGCCAAAACGATGTTTTCGACCGCCCAATACGGGACTGACGTTGCATCCAAAAATCTCATTGGTGTGCCGTATGTCGCTCCTGTTGGATCAACACCCTGAAATGGATCAGTCGTTATGGCCCCACCACATATTGGCATGTTTGCAAATGGAGCAGCACTTAATCCTGTACCACCATCCACTGGAAGCACATCTGTACCACCAGTGACTATTACTGTTCCAGTTACATCCTGAAATGTGACAGTTTTATCACTAGCAATACTTGCAGGTGGTGTTAATGTTATTTTATTAGTTCCATTATCGGTATCTTCATGCAGTGCAAGAGTTGCTGGTCCTGATGCGCTGGCAGTAACAAATGATGTTGAAAGAGTCGTTAAATCTGCATCATACGCCTGTACGTCAGTACCAATTACCAAACCCAAAGTAGTCCTCTGTACTGTCGCACTTGCGTCATCTAAAATTGCCCTACCAGCAGCTGTCATAGTTGTAGTAGCAGCCGTTCCAACACCCGTAAAATATGGTAAAGTATCAGCGGCACTTGTTAATCCTGCTAAAGCTGCTAATTCTGCATCATATGCTTGAACATCTGTTCCTATTACTACACCAAGAGTAGCTCTTCCATTTACCGCAGCTACATCGTCAATTAATGATCTCCCAAAAGCTGTACATGGAATTTCTTCAGTATCTCCAGCTCCCGCTGTACTCCTACCGAGCAACATATCTGTAGCACTAACATTTTGCATTTTAGCATAAGTTACTGCGTCTGCAGCTATTGTTGCTGCAAAACTACCAGTCCCTGTCCCAGTTACATCTCCTGTGAGCGTAATGGTTTGGTCACCAGTATTAGTACCAGAAAGATTAGAACCCGTAACAGCTCCTGTTGCTGTAAAAGCAGCACCGGTAGTTACATTTCCATTAGTAAGTAACTTTAGTTGATTTGTATTCGCTCCTGTGTAAAGAACTATTGGACGAACAACTCCAGTTCCTTCTTGAAATGTCCTTATTTCATATTCAGCACTGACAGCATTCCAACGATAAATTATTCTTTCGCTATTTGTCACAGCTGTTGGCAATCCCAGACCAAATATGTTATACCCAATGTTATCTGTTCCATCACCATCTTTCGTAAAAAAATCAAGCTGCATTACCTGTCCAGCTGTTTGACTCTGAATAAAAGATGAATACGTTTCAGCCCCATAGACATCAATAAGAAAATTTTGCCCGCCGTTAAGTGTTATACTGTCTACAGCAGTTAAACTAGTTATATCATTATTTGCCCCACTAACTGCTGCTGATAATGTAGCTCGTCCTGCTGCAGCATTTGCATCATCCACTAAACTCTGACCAAAATCAGTAAAGGTTACTTGTTCAACATCTCCTGTTCCAGCAGTAACTCTCCCCAGTAATTTATCTGTACTTATGTCCTGTATCTCCGCTAAAGAGATACTACCTAATGGTACAGTTCCTGCGTCTTGATAATATGGCATTTTGTTATTGTTTTAAATATTCAGTTATATTGATAGAACCTGTGGTTCCACCAGATTGAATTGCTCTTACTTCTCCTGTGTATCCATAAGGATCTTCATAGTAAGAGTCTGCTGCCATTGCTAAACTGTGTGCAGTAGTAGTTGTTGCAGCAGTTGTATTAGTAAAAATAAAGTAAACAGTTACATCTGTCCTGTTCTTTATTGAAAAACCAACTCTATTATCATTTCTTGCAAGTACTAACGTACTGGAAGTTATTGCTGTGTGAGCAAACGTAGTGTAACTAGATGTTGATTTTTGATACGTTGTCGTATTTTTTGTTATTGTGTGTGGCATCTTAATAAACTTTATTGTTAATGATTTTATGATTTTCTACAACGAATGTGCCATTTACATCTAAATCAATTAGTGCAAATCCATGATTCCACAAGTTGTATGGAGAATAGTAAGGAGATAAACCGCACAAACAACCAACTGATATAGATTGTATATTCTTCTTTGGTCCTATTGTTTGCATATACTCCTGACTTTTATGAAAGTGGCCAAACATAATGTTATCAAGATATCTCAGTAGCATGCTTCTTGATACTGTTACAGCGTTGCTTGTTGGAATGTTAAATTCATGACCATGAAATATTGTCAGATTTCCTGCCTGGATACTGTCCATGTCATCTGCAAAATCAATGTTGTACTCCTGAAGATTGAAAAGACTTGGAAGTGACAGTTCATTTAACCCGAACAATCCAACTGCCCTGTCTGCTATATATCTATATAGTCTGTTCTCATGATTACCAACTTTAAACACAATAGTCGCTGCTTTAAATCTATTTCTTAAATGCTCTAAAAACATTTTAAGCATCTCTATTTCTTCTTTCAATAAGGGAGCATCTGGAACTTTTGAAAACCTGCTAACGCTGTAAAAGTCAACAATGTCTCCATTAAGAACTATTACATTAGGTTGTACATAATCAAGATAATTTAAGCATGTATCTAATGCTGCTTTATCATGGTATGGAAAATGTATATCATTAAGTACGGCTATCCTGCTGTTTCCTAATATTTTATATACTCTTTTGTTAAGTCCTTTACCCTCTGGTATAATTAGTTCTCTCACGCTGTTTGATATAATCGTGTCTGTTCTTTTTGCTTGTGAATTATTTCTGATATTTGGTATGGTTTTTATTTTCTTTATAATGTTTCTAACGTACTCCCCTGATGTATCAAATCTTTTTGCTACGTTACTATAATAACCAATACTACCCTCCTGAGGAGGATTTCTTGTAATCCACTGAACTATTTGTTCTTTTTTAGTTGTTACTTTCACTACTTACTATTTTTTAACATAACCTTCAATAAAACTAAATAGCCAATCAAGTCAGTTAGTGTGTCTTCATTGGCTGTTACAAATCCTTTATTTTTAATCCTTCTTAACTTATCATCCACCCTTACTTTTACGGCTTCTACTGAGTCTAATTCACTAAAAATGTTAGATGGATTGTCTATGTTTCCGTAAGCTTCATGCTTTGAAATTAAAAGCCTTTCTAAGTCTTTTAGCTCCTTTGTTATTAGTGCACTTTTCATAATCTCTTATACGTAAAGAAATCGGAAAAGTTTCATTTTTTACTTCTTTTTTAACAATTTTCTCACCTTTTCGTACACTGTTATGCTTATAATAACAGCAGTTCCAGCCAATACCACAAACTCTAACAAGGGACTTAAAGCCCCCATAGTATCCGTAAAGAACCTGTTGAAAAAGAACTTATCAATACCATATCCTACACCAAGAGTTACTGACAACAAGTCAAATCTAGCATCCACAACCATCGCAAATTTTTAGAGTGTGATTTAAAATTTTTAACAGCTCTGTGTCAGTTATGCATTCATTTTCATTATGATCATAACACTCTAACATTCTTATGTAGTGAGCTAATACATAAATATCTAACTCTTCACATCTGCAATCACAATTAATGCAGTATCTTTTTTTTTGATAAAGTTCTTCTGCTTTTACTGATAAGCAACAGGCAGTTTCTGTAAGTATATCTTTGAACAAAAGCACTTCTGCACAACCCCCCTCATTTGCAGTGCTGGCTGCCTTAATGGTAAAGTAAAATGTATCATTGCCTGAGTCGTCATAACCAGATGTTCCACCAGTTGTTTGTATGCTATACTTTATTGAGTACAATCCTACAGGATACCAAGTACCAACTTTAGGGATACTAATTTCAGCCATTAAATCACTTAATGTTGTGTCTGATGCTGCAAAGTTAGTATTTAAATAAGCTTGTGTTGCATCTGGATACTTTATATCAAACACACCATTTAATGTTGTGCACGTATAAAGTAGCAGGTTTGCCGGAGGTTGTGTATACAAAAACAAATCTGTAATTGTCATCTTTCCAGCATAAGGATCAAATATTACAGTTATTTTTGGATACAGCTTTTTCATTAAGCAACTAAACCTATCGTTTGTAAATCTACAATAGTTTTTCTAAGAACTTGTTTTGTGTTTTCTAAATCTGTCCTCAATGCATTAATTTCTTCAAGAACTTCTCTAAAATTATCATTTACAATTAATCTGGCAGCTGTTACTTGATTCTCCAATGTTGCTAACGCTGCTGCTGTGGTATCTAAATCAGTTGCCGCCGCTGAAGTTACTGCAACCGCTCCTGCTGCATGAGCTGTGTAATTAGTTATTGCAGCTACTGTTTCTAGTGTATTATTTGTAACTGCTCCACTAGTATTATCTGTTAATGCAACTGCTGTTGAAGCAGCTAATGTAGAGTTAGAGGTTGCATATGTAAGAGCTGTTGCTGCCAACCTTGATAACGTTATAAGGTTACCATTTTCTAATTTAAAGACTGGAGACGATATCCCAGCAACATCCACAGAATATTGTACGTATGTATTTGCAGCTGCTGCCGGTGCGTCTGTGTCAGCACTATAAAATCTTATACTACCACCATCAGCATCGGTTGCATATGCTGTAGTACCAGTTCTCATTGAAATTCTTTTAACTACCAGTGAGTTACTTGCAGCAACCCTCTCTATAGTTAAATTTCCTGCATTTTCAAGATCTATTACAATACCTCTTGGTGTTCCCGCATCTAATGTTAACATATCAGACTTAATAGTCATACCAGAACCTACATCATCACCAAATCTTAATTTTACAGTATCATTAAAATCTATCTCACCGGTGATAGTATTTGCACCACTTGTTCCAGACAGTGGGATAAATAAATCTCCTAATGCTGTACTGCTTACCAAAATTTCATCGATAGCGTCTTGTACCGTTACTGCTGTTAATCCACTTGCCCCATTACTATAACCAATTAAATCTGCAAAACCTGATGATGCTGGGTTGTAAAACGTTATTCCACCTGCAGTTTGATCTACTCTCACTAAATAGCCGGTACTGCCATTATAATCATCAGGAGTGTCTCCTAAGTCAACAAAGAAGCCCGTATTAGTGTGTGGTGCTCTTGGGTCCCAGGCTACTAATGTAGCGCTAGTTGAACTGTGCGTTGCTGGCACATAAACATAAGCAAGAATGGCCTCTGTAGTAGCAACTGTCGGAAATGCTGGAGAAGCTCCTGCAGTTCCTGTTGCCTTAGTAACAATTGTAGCATTTCCTACAATAGCATCTATTCTAGGATTTGTTGCATGTCCTGCATCTATAGTAACAGTTCCACCAGCTGATGTAATTTCTATACCACCTATGGTATAAGTTCCAGATGCTACAGACATGTTCCTCGCATTTGGATTTGCCTGTGGTGTTACTGCCATACCCGTTAACACCACATTTGGTGAAATCTCAGGGAGATCATCATACTGTTTTGGAAGAATCTTAGGCATTGTTTATCTTTATTGCTTGATGTAAATAGCCACCACTGAATCAGTCGTAGCAATGTCAAATCCTGTAGGTGCTACATATGTCCATGTAACCGTTTTGGTTACGACTGAAAAATGTGTACCAATAACATAGCAAGCACCATTGATTAATAACAAACAAAATCCTGTTGTTGCAATTGTAGCATCAATATTACTTGTTAATAGTGGTAGTACATTAACTCCTGTGGGAACTAATGTCTCTATCACAACTTTATTCCACCCCACTCCTGCCGGACCTACATTACCAGCAATAGACGATAAGGGAAATTCTAAATTACCTGAACAAATATCTCCTGCTGCCATA
>ERZ1292625.2697-Hain-H41-01um-R1-2697-length-15830-cov-4_pt1 | contig 15830 bp, 10 predicted proteins | sample MGYA00564400_ERZ1292625 | MGnify/ENA primary metagenome ERZ1292625 (study PRJEB36523, sample SAMEA6512639) | groundwater metagenome | collected 2019-01-08 | study: AquaDiva: Metagenomics assemblies of 32 groundwater samples | reverse complement strand
ATCTAAGTGAGTTATTTGAAGTACACATATATGGTGCTGGTGGAGTAAATATAGGTGGTGGATTTATTGGTATTGGTGAGACAGATGATGGTATTGAAAAAAATGATTTTGGTGACCGTGGAGTTCAAGATCAAGTCTTAGACGAAGGGGACATTAGAAATCTAGTAGAAAATACTTTTGAAAGTTATCGATACAACGTATACAGAATATATTTCAACGGAGTTAAATCTATGGCACCTATGCCTCTAGTCACTTCTGAGTCTAGGGCAGAATTTGCAAAAATAGACGGCTACGAACAACTCGCTGAAGATAACTTCGAAGAAATAACTTTCAAAAAGAGTGTCATCATAAGACTTGCTCAAATAAAAGACGCAATAGATGCTCTTGGAGGAATAAATGCAAGTGATGATGAATTAAAATCATGGATAGCTTTCTTTGGAAGACTTACAAAAGACATGGTAACAGGTGATGATATTGCTGAAGCTGATAGTCTACTAAAAGAACTCATTAGCAAAGAAGAATACATCTATAATGACTTATTAAAAGGTCCTGGTGGTTGTGAAGAGGAAATGTTGAGAATCTTTGACAACGATAGACCAGCGTACAGTAAATATTACCGCAGACAACCTTACGCTTTACCTATTTACTATCTATATGGTGAAAAACCAAACAGTACTACATGGGGACCCGCAAACCCGTATATACATACTCCTTGGAATGAGTACGATATAAAACATTGGGACAGAAGTGAAGGATTCTTATATGGTATGGTTTATTACAACAGATGGGCAGGACCAGATGGAGACATGGAACCAGTTGGAGGCTCAGGTCCACTAAATAGTAGATTAGACTTATGCCCAGAATACATCCAATATCCAGAAGATGTAACTGATGGTGCTACTGACGTAGATGGTAATGGTGCTTATGTAGAACTTTCTTTACCAAGTGGAGTAAGCACAAATGGTACACCCATAGACATAGGAGGACTTGAACCAAAAGGATTCGGCAATGATGATCCACCAAACCATACACCAGACAACCAGATAGCTCTTGGAAAAGATTTTAGAAATGTATGTGGAGTTGTCACACGTAAGTTTGAAAAGATATTTGGTATTTATTAATTATTTGTGTTTAGTTAAAAATGATAAAAAAAGTAAGTAAAAAAATAATCAGTTTATTCGCTCTAATTTCATTATTATTGCCGTATGTTTCTTTTGCTTCTTTAACCATCTCCACAGACCCTGCAACAAACATAACTCTAAACACAGCAAGGCTAAATGCCACAGCTATCGTATCTGGCCAAAATGCATCTGTGAAATTCAGATATACCACTTCAGTTTCTAATTCTTGTAATGGAATGTTAGGGTTCACAGAGATAAATGGCTCACCAAACCCTATAAACTTCCCTGGAACAATACACGTAGAAGCAAACATCGGGGGACTTATAGGAGGAACAACTTATTATTTCTGTGCTCTCGATCAAGGAAATAATGTTTACGGAAATGTACGGAACTTTGTAACAACAGGAAATCCACCTCCACCTCCTGGAGGTTTTCCTACTGCTATTACGGAAGGAGTTAATTCAATAACTTCAACAAGTGCTAATATACAAGGTGCCGTAACCTTTCCATCTGGCTATTCAGGTACTGTGTTCACTTATTTTAGATATTCTTCTACAAACCCAACATCTTGTAATAATACTTTTGGGACAGCCACCTCTTTTAACACAAAAAGTGCTACTGGAAATTTTAATTCAAACATATCTGGATTAATATCAAATACAAAATATTGGTATTGTGCAATTGTTGGTAGTACTCCAGTTGGAGGCTCACCTATTAGTTTTGGAATGTTAAATTTCTTTACCACAGGAAGTACTTCTGGTGGTAACAACAATAATAATAACAACAGTGGGCCAAATGAAATAAATAATGTGGAAACTCATGCCATCAGCGGACTTACAGATACAAATGTAATACTCAGAGGCTCAGTACAAACAACAGGCAATGTTGCTTACGCCTACTTTAGATATTCCAAAGTAGAGAAACCTCCTATTTTTTGTAATGAGATATTCGGCTCTGATATGCTTTCAGCCACAGCGACAACTCCAAACATATCTGGAAAAGTTTCTAGTGGAACAAACTTTTCAGCAGACGTAAGTGGTCTTGAGCCAGACACTCAGTATTCTTATTGTGCGGTTGTTTCGAACAGTGCCTTAAATCCAACAGAAATAGATTATGGGGGAGTGGTAACTTTTCATACTGATCCTTGCCAAGAATGTCCTCACACCACCGTCATCACATATCCACCTACAAATGTAACAACAAAATCAGCTACCTTAAAAGGTAGCTATGGATCAAGTAGAAAAATAAAAACATATTTTGAGTACAAAAGAAACAATTTAATCTCCAGTTGGATAAAAGTTGGCGAAGAAACACATGATGCAAGAAGCTATGCCAATATGAAATTTGACATAGATGACTTAATACTTGATAAAGAATACAAAGTAAGAGCAGTAGCAGAGACATTACCTTCAACCAATAGTGGTAGTATATTACCTACACAAACTTTTTATGGCCAAGAGTTAACATTTAAAACAAGATTAAAAGATGCTAATTCTTACACAGGAACACCTTATGTGCCAGGAAATGGCGTTGGTAATGATGGTAATGGAAACAACCTACCTAGTTGTACTGATGGAATACAAAATGGAGATGAAACAGGTGTAGACATAGGTGGTTTTTGTTCTACTGGCGGAGGTTACGATACCGCCACTTGTTACGATGGAATACAAAATAGTAATGAAACTGGTATTGATATAGGAGGACACTGTTCTTCTGGTAATGGAAACACTACTACTGGTACAAATGGAAACAATGGTATAGACCTTAGTGGTAATGGTAATGGTTCAGGTGTGTGGACGGGAGGTACTGGCATAGGTTTTGGTAATGGATCTGGAACTGGTGTGGGTACTTGGACAGGTACATGGACAGGAGGTAGTGGCTCAGGTACATACACTGGTGGAGGAAACGGTTCAGGAAACTGGGTAGGAAGCAACGGTACTGGTGCTACAATATTTGCTGGTATGACTGGAACAGGAAATTGGACAGGAGGTAATGGAAACGGTACCTGGAGCGGATTAGGTGGAACTCAAAATGGACCAGTAGGTGGAGCATGGAGTAATGCTTCTGGTTCTGGCACCTGGACAGGAAGTTGTACAAATGGAGTATGTACAGGAACATGGAATAGTAGCAATGGAGGAAACCCAGGCGGTACTTCAAGTGCTAATGCTTCAGGTACATGGACAGGAAGCAACGGAACCGGTGCTGCAATATTTGCTGGTATGACTGGAACAGGAAATTGGACAGGAAGCAACGGTAGTGGTACTTGGACAGGAAATGGAGGAACTCAAAACGGACCTATCTCAGGAACTTGGGCTGGAGCAAACGGAGCTGGAACTTATCTAGGAAGTTGTACAAATGGAGTATGTAGTGGTACTTGGACAAACACCAGCGGAACAGGTGGTCCAGGACTTGCCGGAAATGGAAATGGTGCTGGTACATGGGTAGGAAGCAACGGTACTGGTGCTACTATATTTGAGGGAGTTACCGGCACAGGAACATTTGGTGGAGGAACATGGAATGGAGTAAACATGAGTTCTAATAACGGAGGTGGTCTTTCAGATGAAAACTTACCACCATTACACTTAGGGGATACAGCAGAACCCCCATCTGATGCAATAGTAAGATACCACGAAGGAGTAGAAACTGTATTCGCAAGACAAATAGTGCGCAAGACAAATCTAGCTAAAAAGTATGGTTATGTAGAAGGAACAAACCTTCAGCAATTTGCTTGGGACTTAGCTCACGTATTAGCTAAAAACTTTGGATATGTAAACGTAGACGGACAAGAAATTCGTGTTAGCCGTCCTGATGTATCAGCTTACGAACTACGACAAATAGGAAATACAGTAACAGTATATGAATACTATAAGAACAAAATCATAGATATCAGAAACATTTATTCAACATTCAAAAATAAAAACCCGTATGAGTATTATTTCAGAAAAAAAAGATAGAAGAAAATTAAAAGTTATACAGTAAAAAGTATATAAAGTATTTCAATCTTGTAGTAGAATATAACTATAAGAAAAATGTTTGCAAATTTGTTTGTGTGTTCACAAAGAATGAAAAAAGCTTTATCGAAAACTTTAATAGTGCTAGTCGTGATGAGCATTTTCATGTCGCCTTTTAGTGTTTTCTTTCAAGCAAATAATTCATCTAAAGTATCAATAGAACAAAATAAGGCGTATGCACAGAATTTTCAAAGTATTCTTCCAGGAAGTTCTCTACAATACGTTTCTTCTAGTCAAACAACAGCCGACTTTAAGTATGAAATAAAAAACCCAAACGCAGAAATGAATGCGGTTTATCATGTTAATTTTTTAGGACCTACTCTTGGAGGTTTTCGAACAAACTTCATGTATATTGTCATTTTTGACAATTCAAATAATGTAGCAGGTTATTTGAATATTTCTTCGGACGCAATATCAGCTTTAACAAACAATGGAAATATTTGGCCTCAAACTTGGTCAAACCAACTTTCAGTAGGAAACTTAACAGCCGGTACAGCTTATACAGCAAAGATTTATTATCAAGCAGTGGCTGCTGGACAAGGAGGAGGAGAGAATCTTTTTAATTCTACTGATAAAGATTGGTATTTTATACAAGGAACCGAAGCAAGTTTTACTACACCAGCAGATGGACAACTACAAAATGGAAATTGGCAAGCAAGCTCTACTAGTGCAGGACTACAGATAAGTGGTCGTTACGGCTTAGGTTGTAGTTTTGGAATAATAGGTGAGATGAATTTACCTGGTTGTGTAGCTCAACTTTTTTACACTTTATGGGAAGCATCTGCTTGGATTGCTCGCGCAGCTGGAAGTCTGCTCGACTTTTTTGTTTTTTATTCCACAAGTAGCACTTCTTACGGGGGAGAATTCGTAGACAAAGGCTGGGCAGTAGTTCGTGATCTAGCAAACATAATGTTCATAATCGTTCTTATATATATAGCCATAAAAACAATATTTAGCTTAAGTGTGACAGACAACAAAAAACTCATCAGCTGGATCATAATCATGGCTTTGATTATAAATTTCAGTCTCTTTATTACAAAAGTTGTCATAGACGCTTCAAACATTCTGGCCAAAGTTTTTTATAATCAAATAAACCCAGTTTACAAAAATGGTGAATCAGCTCCCGCAGGAGGAGAAAAATCTATTTCCATACAGATGGTAAAGAAATATGATCCTCAAGCAATCATCACAACAAAAGCTGCATATGACAACAATATCGGCTTATTTATATTTATAACAATACTGTTACTTCTAATAACACTATATACAGCTTATATTTTCTTTGTTGTTGCATTACTTTTTGTGGGAAGAGTTATTACTCTGTGGCTTTTGATGATTTTTTCACCTATGGCTTTTGCTTCTCATGCTATGCCTAGCACTTGGGAAATAGGAAGTATAGGACATAAAAAATGGTGGCCGGAACTTTTCAGAGCTGCATTTATGGCACCTATTTTTATCTTCTTTTTATATTTAATTGTACTTTTCTTGAGTACAGGACTAGGTGCTACTTACGCTGACAGTTCTGAAACAATGCAAAAATTAATGCATACAATTATTCCTTTTCTCCTGTTGTTTGTGCTACTTTCTAAAGCAAAAGACATGGCTGTCGAATACTCTGGAGATGCAGGAAAAGCAATGATGGGTATTACAAAGATGGTAGGTGGTATAGCAGGTGGAGCTGTTGTAGGTGGCGCAGCACTTGCTGGCACAAGACTAATTGGAGCCTATGCAAATTCCAAAGTAAGTGGTGCTTCTGGTGAAAGACTCAAAGAGAGAGCAAATCAAAAAGGAATGGGTGGTTGGATTGCAAAACAACAGTTAAAGGCTTTAAATTATGGATCTAAAGCTACTTTTGATGTACGAAAGACTGCGTTAGGTTCAAAAATAACAGCTGGAACTGGAATGGACTTCCAAGGTTCTAAGATAGTAGGATTGGGCTCTAAAGAAGGAGGATTCAAAGGTGCACAAGATAGACAAAAAGATATTCTCAGAAAAGAATCAGAGCTCTACAAGACAAGTATGTCTGATAAAGACGTTACAGCGTGGTCAGAAGAAAGAATGCTTAAATATCAAAAAGACAGAGCTGCTGCCGTTGATAAAGATGCATTTGATCAGACTCATGAACCTCCAAAAATGTACACTAAAGCTGATGAGCTAAACAAAGATAGACTAAAAGACTTCCAAGACAGACTTGGTCAGACAGACTTACTTGGTTCTCTTGCACACAGTGCAGCAGCAGTCACCGTGGGTATGGTAAATAAAAATAACTTTGGTGAAGGAAATAATGCTATCGCTTATAATAAAATACACAAAGAAGAAGCAGAGAGGACTGCTCGTCTTGATGCTGCAAAAGCTGGAAGAGAATTTAACAAAGAAGCTTTTGATTCTGCGTATGTACCACCAACTGATTTTGATGAGAAAATAGCAACCAAGATAAACAACGGCAGGACAAAAGCTGCTAAGATGATTATAGGTGGTGCAGCTGCTGTTACATTAGGTGGAATTACCGGAGGTGTACCAATAGGAAATATAGTCGGCGGCGGTATGGCTTATGGTCAAAGTACTCTAGATACAGGAGCAGAAAAGAAACTTTCTTCTGAGATAGATAAAGAGTTGTCCGGAAGAGCTAAGATCGATGACAGAATTATCAAATTAGATACCTTGATATCAGAACAAACTGCTATTAAAGAAAAAGGTAAGGCTATCAAGTTTGAAGTGAGAGATACCAATGGCAATCTAATGTCGACAGAAGATGTAGTGAGTGGAGATGGTAAAATAAATAAAGAAGTTCTAAATGATAAAGTTGTAGAAAATTCTGTCGAAGTAAAAAGTCTAAATATAGAACTTGAAACACTTACAAAGAAATTACACGAAGCTGGAAATGCAACTGACTACGAAGCAAGGAAGACAGAACTAAGAGGAAAGATGGCAACAGGTACAATCACCAAAGCTGAGACAGATGAACTAACAGACCTAAACAGTAGAGTAAGTACACCAGTAGACACAACAGAAATAACAAGAAAAATAAACGAGACAAAAGCAAAGCTTACAGAAAAAGTAAAAGAATCTGAAACATTAACTTCTCTAAAAACTGTTGACGAAAAAATAGGAAATGCAGACAAAGAAAAAACAGAACTAACTGGCAAGAAATCAGAAATAGGTAAATAATAAGGGAAGTATGGATTATGAGGTATAATTAAAACACATGGAAATAACAATAGAAGAATTACAAAAAAAATTTGAAACCTTACCTGATGACTTAAAGTGGGCTATTATGTCTGCAAAAGTAGATGAAAAGGTTATTGATATTGGTAAAGCCAATAGTTTAAATGTACAACAAATGGGTCAACTTTCTCTTGAAACACAAGCGGTTATGTTTGGTTATACTCATCCAGATAAATTTTCAGAATCTATTAAAGCTAGTTTAAAAATACCAGATGAAAAAGTAAAAATACTATCAAATGCTATTAATGAAAGAATTTTAAAAGGAATTAGAGAGCAGTTGATGAGCTTACAAAATACAAAAAAATATAAAGAAATAGAAATAGAAACACCTATCAAACCGGAAATATTACCCGACCTAAAAAAAGAAAATGAGGTTTTAAAATCAGCTGGTATAGAAGTAGTAGAAGAAGATAATAAAACAGCTGAAATTCCACAAAAAACAAATCCTGGAATTTCAGCTCAAAAACTGGCAGAGCCTTTCAAGATGGCAAAAACACAAACAGAGTATTCTTTAGGAAATATAACAAAACAAGACAGTGGGGTGAGTATAAAAACAGAACCAAAAACAAAAGACCCATACAGACTCGATCCAACTGAGTAGTTTTTTTATTGATTTACTATTACAATGTATATGTGCGCATTCTTTAAAGATAACTAGTTTATAATATGCAATTTAAAGTTCCACAATTTCTAGATATTGAAGATAAAATATTTGGACCATTCACTTTTAGTGAATTCGTCTATTTAGCAGGTGGGGCAGGGTTGTGTTTTGTGGTATACAAACTTCTTGGTCTTTTATTGGGGTTATTACCTATAATTGCAATCATAGCTTTTTCTTTGGCTTTAACTTTTTATAAACCAAATAGTAAGCCTTTTATTTTTATGCTTGAAGCGGGTGTAAAATACGCTTTCCAAGACAAGCTTTTTATATGGAGAAGAAAAGTAAAGAAAGTTAAAAAAACAAAACAAAACATCAGTCACGAAGTAGTAGAACATCAAATAAACACTCCTAGGCTCGGGCACAGCAAGTTGCGTGATTTAGCATGGAGTTTAGATGTTTTAGATTTAAAAAAAGAATCACCAAATAATTAACAATGGCACTCAACGCAAAAGCAACTCAAGAGTTTGTACCAATCAAGGAAGTCCGTGATGGTGTTATTGTATTGAAAGATGGGGGACTAAGAGCCATAGTACTCGCAAACTCAGTAAACCTTTCCTTAAAATCAGCAGATGAGCAAAGGGCTACCATATTGCAATTCCAAAGTTTTATAAACACCCTAGACTTTTCTGTACAAATATCTATCCAATCCAGAAAACTAGACATCAGACCATACCTAGTCTTGCTTGAGAATAGAATGAAAGTACAAAATGAACCACTCCTTAAATTACAGACAAAAGAGTATATAGAATTTATAAAAAACTTTACAGAGACAGTCAGTATTATGACAAAGAGTTTTTTTGTGGTTGTACCTTACACCCAAATAAGCATTCAATCAGAAACAGATTTTTTTAGTAAAATGTTTAACAAAAAAGATAAAAATAAATTAAAACTTGAAGCTGAGTTAGATTTTGAAGAAAAACGCTCTCAATTAGAACAAAGAGTAAGTGTCATTCAACAAGGTCTTTCTCGTTGTGGTATTAAATCAGCACAACTAGGGACAGAAGAAGTTGTAGAAGTGTTTTACAAAGTTTTCAATCCTGGTGAATTAGAAGGAAAAATAGAGTTAGAAAAACAAGCTCAGTAACTTCTTTTTTATTTTTAGCTTGTGAGTGAATGTTTTTTGCGATAAAATACTAATAGACTAAAAATAAAAATGGGAATTTTTGATACATTACTAGGTAAAAAAGAAGACGGAGCTAAAGACGGCATGAATGCCTCTGTTTTGGCTGTAATGCCGGAAGAGATTTATGAATCTGCAAATCTTGAACTCCAAGACATTATTGCTCCTTCTGCCTTAAAGATAGGCCCAAAGTCATTAGACCTAGGGGACAAGATAGCCCGTACTTTTTTTATTATTTCATACCCTCGTTTTCTTATAGATAATTGGTTTTCTCCTATTATAAACCTAGATAAAGTTTTTGATGTAGCTATTTATATTCATCCAATAGACACTTCTGTGGCACTCCGACAATTTCAAAAAAAAGTTGCGGAAGTTCAAAGTCAAATAAGCGTCCGAGAAGCAAAAGGTGTTGTTCGTGATCCAATGCTCGATACTGCATATCAAGATCTCGAAGGGCTTCGTGATAGCCTTATTCAAGCGCAAGAAAAAATGTTTGATGTTGGTGTATACATAACAATATACGCAGACAATGACTTGGAGCTTTTTAAAGTAGAAAATGAGATTAAATCAATCCTTGAGTCAAAACTTATCTATATAAAACCAGCCCTTTTTCAACAAGAAGAAGGTTTTAAAAGTGTGATACCAACAGGTAATGATTTAATCAAAATACATCAAAAACTAAATTCTGAACCACTTTCTAGTATTTTTCCTTTTGTTTCATTTGACCTTACTTCAGATAAAGGTATCCTTTACGGAATAAACAGACATAATTCTAGTTTAGTTGTTTTTGATAGATTTTCTTTAGAGAATTACAACTCTGTTACTTTCGCAAAATCTGGTTCTGGAAAAAGTTATGCTACCAAATTAGAAATACTTCGTTCTTTAATGTTTGATATTGATGTTATTGTAATTGACCCTGAAAGAGAATATGAATTCTTAGCAGAAACTGTTGGTGGAAGATATTTTAATATTTCTCTTTCTTCTGATCACCACATAAATCCTTTTGACTTACCAATACCCCGAGAAGACGAAACAGCTGAAGATGTACTTCGAAGTAATATCATAAACCTGGTTGGACTTTTTCGACTAATGCTCGGAGGTCTTACTCCAGAAGAAGACTCTCTTGTAGATCGAGCTATCTCTGAAACCTACGCTATCAAAGACATCACACCAGATTCAGATTTTTCAAACATAGAGCCGCCACTACTATCAGACTTTGAAATGGTACTTTCTGGAATGGAAGGAAGTGAGTCTGTGGTACAAAGACTTGTTAAATACACTAAAGGTTCTTGGTCTACATTTATAAATAAACCAAGTAATGTAGACATAAACAAAAAATTCGTAGTTTTCTCTGTGCGAGACATGGAAGATGAATTAAAACCTATCGCCATGTATATAGTGACCCACTATATATGGAACACAATCAGAAAAAACTTAAAGAAAAGACTTCTTGTTGTGGATGAAGCTTGGTGGATGATGAAATCAGAAGATACTGCTTCTTTTTTGTATTCACTAGCTAAAAGAGGAAGAAAATACTATCTGGGTCTTGCAACCATCACTCAGGATGCCGCTGATTTTATGAAATCTCCTTATGGTATACCTATCGTAACAAACTCTTCTATACAATTACTTTTAAAACAGTCTCCTAGTACGATTGAGATACTTCAAAAAACATTCAACTTAACAGACGAAGAAAAATACTTGCTATTGGAGTCCGGTGTAGGGGAGGGTATATTCTTTGCTGGACTGAAACACGTAGCTATAAAAATTATTTCTTCTTACACTGAAGACCAAATCATAACATCAGACCCTTCTCAAATATTATCTATAAAGAAAGCAAAGACCGATTTAGAAGAAGCTGAGGTCCGAAACAAACAAGTATAAATTTCCACCTAAAAACTTTGGAAAATGAATTCAAAAAGGTATAATAAAATTATGAGAATTGGTGTTCTAAAAGTTATTACAATAAGTATCTTTGCTTTTTTTGTGTTTTTCACTGGAAATGCTTATGCTCAATTAAGTGGCACAGATGTCACTCTTTCCATAAACCCAGAAAATCCTACTCCAGGACAAGAAGTAAGTGCTACACTCACAAGTTATGTGTTTGATTTAAATAAATCAAACGTAACATGGTCAGTAAACGGACAAATGACCTCTATTGGTATAGGTAAAAACAAGTTCTCTTTCAGAGTAGGTGCATTAGGTACTCAAACAACATTAGAAGTATCTATCGAAACAGCTGATGGACAAACCATAAGAAAGAACATAGCACTTACTACAACAGACATAGATATGCTTTGGGAAGCGGCGGATTCATACCGTCCCCCTTTTTACAAAGGAAAAACTCTTGTTGGAAAAGAAGGTTCTTTTAAAGTGGTTGCTGTACCAAGTATTAATGTACAAAATCAAACAATAGACCCAGACAACCTTTCTTATGTGTGGCAGAAAAACGACGAAGGAGCACCAAATGCTTCTGGTTGGGGTAAAACTTTTTTTACTTTTAAAAATAGTTACCTAGATCCTACTGACGAGATAAAAGTTAAAGTTACAGATTTAACAGGTAAAATAAACACGGAAGGAGTCGTAAGACTACAAGGGGTAGATCCTAAAATTGTTTTTTACAGAAATGACCCAGTTTTAGGTATAAACTTTAATAAAGCAATTCCAAATGGTTTTACTTTGAAAAAAGAAGGTGAGACTATCATGGGTCTACCTTATTTTTTCTCTCCTAAAAAATTAAATTCAAATAATGTAGATATAAAATGGACATTAGGGGAAAGGGAATTAAATACAAACAACCCAAAAAATGAAATAAGTGTAAAACCAGAAGAACGAAAACCAGGAAGTGCTAAAATTAAAATGTATATAACAAACAAAAAAACTCTTTTCCAAGAAACAGAGAAAGAAATAAATGTTAATTTCTAGAAAAAAAACAAAAGATTTTCTAAAACAATCTCTAGCGGGTATTTTTGTTGTTATTCTTGTTTTAATGTTTGCTTCTAATGTTGCAAATAAAATTGCATTTGCTCAAGGAGGAGGAAATAGTGCAAACGGGGAACAAGATGCCTTAGGAGGAGAGAATGATATTGTTCCAGACCCACCAAACCCTAACGTTACTGACCCAGGGGGAGCAGCTAATCCTCAAACTCTTTCTCCAGATGGAGGTAATACCAGCAGTAAATACAGTCTTTTGGCTCCATTACCAGGACTCGAGAATTTTGATGCTGACGCCGAAGGTGAAGGTTGTGCTTTAAGTAAGTATTTTAATGTAATGATTAAAATACTTATTGGCCTCTCAGCGGTCTTCGCTATGATCATGATCATTATTGGTGGTATAGAATACATGACCACTGACGCAATGTCTAAAAAAGAAGAAGGTAAAGAAAGAGCTTTAAATGCTGTGTTTGGTTTAATCCTAGCATTAGCTTCTTATGCAATATTAAACACAATAAACCCAAAACTATTAGATTTATGTCCTGATATACCAAGTGTTGCAATAGGAATATATTCAGAAGGAAACAACACAAGACTTGCTACAACCCAGACTTCAGATACAGCCTTCAAAAGAACTAGTTATTACGACACAATAAATAGCATCTCAGCTCAGTACGGCATACCTCCTTGTTTACTCCAGGTTGCAATACAAAGAGAGTCTGGTGGAAACCCTGGTCTTGTTGGACATGACGAAAATGTTTCAAACGAAGGTATCAGATCTAGAAGAGACTTTATCGCCTCTGGAGTCAGATATAAAGGTTCCACTTTCACCCCAGGTGACAGAAACAGTCCTCAGATAAACGACAATAGTATCAAAAACGACGACATGGGTGCTACTTCTACTTCAGCGTCAAATCCTAATGCATCAGATTTAGGGTTAGACTGGAGATTCTCTCACTCTATGGGATTATTTGGTGTTACTTTCGGTCCAAACCATTTAAATCCAGCAGGAGCAAAAGAAATATTAAATAATCCAAGTAAAGACATTCAAAAAGCTGCCCAAATGATGAAAGCTGCTTATGCAGCTTGTGGTCACGATGTAGAAAAAACATGGAGAATGTATGGGTCTGGAAAATGTAACGGAGATAATGCTTTTACAAACGTAGAAGCTCCACTTAGAAAAAATTTATATGATCAATGTGTAGCCCAAAGTTAAAAATATGTCAAAAAGAAAATTAATCATTTTAATAATAATTGTTTTACTTATCACACTCTTGGCTTGGGGATATTCTACTATTTATAAAAAAGACAATACTCCAACAGACGGGGGGAGTGTCGGTGGTACAAATTTTATTTCTGACTTTTTTAACCTTATAAAATCAAAAACTGGGGACAATACTACTGACGGGGAAAACCCTGGAAATACTGACGTCTCAAACAATCAACAAAGTGAGACAATAAAAGAAAAGAAAAAATTAACTAAAATTTCAAGTAACCCCGTAGCTGGTTTTACTGTTTTTCTTAAAGAAAGGTTTAAAAATGTTCCAGATGTAATTCCAGGAGAAAATCCAGACAACATAAACCTAGAACCAGTAGCACCAGCAACAGAATTTATCCCAAGTGTAAGATATGTAGATAGAGCCACAGGAAATATTTTTCAAACTTTTGCAGACAAAATAAAAGAGCAGAAATTTTCAGAGACAGTAGTGCCAATAGTCTATGAAGCCTTTTTTGGAAACAATGGAGATTCTGTTGTAATGAGATATTTAAAAGCAGACGGTGAGACCATCGCTACTTTTATTGGTTCATTGCCAAAAGAAGTGTTGGGAGGGGATACAGTTGGAGGAAATCAAATAACGGGTTCTTTTTTACCTGAAAACATAACAGATATTTCTGTATCACCTAACACACAAAATTTATTTTACTTGTTTAACGTAAGAAATGGAGTCGCTGGTATTGTCTCAAGTACATTAGGTGAAAACAAAGTTCAGGTTTTTGATTCTGCTTTTACAGAATGGTTGTCTGGTTGGCCAAATGAAAAAATGATAACCTTAACAACAAAACCATCTGCTCTTGTACCTGGATATATGTATGTAGTTGACCCAGAAAAAAAAGACTTTACTAAACTTATAAGCAATATAAATGGCTTAACCACCCTTACAAGCTTTGATGGTAAATATGTTTTATATAGCAACAATCTTCTTTCTTTAAATATATTAGACCTAGAAGGGAATGACACCATTAGATTGAGAGTTAGAACTTTGCCCGAGAAATGTGTTTGGGCAAAAAATAGTTATTCTTTATATTGTGCAGTACCAAAATCAATAGCTCAGTCTTCTTATCCAGACTCATGGTATCAAGGAGAAATTTCTTTTACAGATGATATTTGGAAAATAGATACCATAACAGGAAATGGTACTAAAATTCTAATCCCTGAGACTTTTGAAGAAGCATTAAGTGGTATAGATGGTATAAAATTAGCAATAGATGATGGAGAAAATTACTTATTCTTTGTAAACAAAAAAGACAATATGCTTTGGGAGCTTGAGTTGAAGTAATAAAAAGAAAAAACCTTACATAATGTAAGGTTTTTTCTTTTTACAGACTACCAGTATATTTTATAACCACTCTTCTGTTTAAACCTGTTCCTTGTGATTCCGTGGCCAAATCAGTAGCCTCTCCTAGAAGCTCGTGCACAATACGCCTATCAAAAGCAGACATTGGCTCAACTTCTACACTAGATTTGAAGTACCTAGCCCTTTCTGCCATCATGTGAACAACTGCTTTTATGTTATCAATTCTTTTTTTATGAAAACCGTTGATATCTATCAAAAAAGATTTTCCTGTTTCATTACTCTCAAATTCTTCAGAACCTTTTGGTTCTGTCATTCTTTTTACAAGGTGATTTAAAGCATGAAGTGCTTCACCGTCACGAGACAAGAAAAGATGTGGTTCTTTTACGTCTATTGATATTACTGTTATTTTTGAATTTTCACCAAAAACACTATCGTCCACAACACAATCATTTAAAGTAATGTTTGTTTTTTCTAATAACTCTTTTATTAAATTTTGTATTTCTTTATTTTTCATAAACAAAATAAGTTTATTTTATTTCTTTAGCTTCTACGGTTGTTGTTTTTATGTCTTTCTTTTCTGTATTTATTTTTGATTTTTTATTTAAGTAAACTTGTTGGCCGATAGCAAAAACGTTGCTTGTTACCCAATACAAAGCAATAGCACCTGAAACACTGTATGCAATAAAAGCTATTAAGAAAGGGAATACGTATTTCATTTGTATTTGCATACTCTTTGCGAAGCTTTCTTGGAAAGAACCAGGCTCACCACCAGGACTTACTGGTTTAGGCATTAATGCTGCTTGGAAGTATTGAGACACACCAGCTAAAAGTGCTAAAATCAAACTTTTTTGAGTTAAATCTAACAATCCCAAAAAGTGCATATTCATCTGTTCTGGAACTTTTACAAAAGAATACAAAACATCACTGTTTGCAAAATCTATTCCTTTGTAGAATGCATAGTATAAAGCAAATATAATTGGTATTTGAATAAGAATAAGTAGGCAACCAGAAAAAGGATTTGTGTTGTGTTTTTTGTATAATTCAAAAGTAAGTCTTGCTTGTTCTTCTTTGTTGGCACCACTTGTTTTAATCTTATTTAACTCTGGGGTGAGTAGGTTCATTTTTGCCTGACTTTCAATAGATTTCTTTGAAAGAGGGTAGAGGAGTATTTTTACTAATATA
>ERZ1292625.2695-Hain-H41-01um-R1-2695-length-15844-cov-35_pt1 | contig 15844 bp, 28 predicted proteins | sample MGYA00564400_ERZ1292625 | MGnify/ENA primary metagenome ERZ1292625 (study PRJEB36523, sample SAMEA6512639) | groundwater metagenome | collected 2019-01-08 | study: AquaDiva: Metagenomics assemblies of 32 groundwater samples | reverse complement strand
CGCCAAGCATCTTGGCCGCTACGTCGATGAATTTGCCTTCCGGCTGAATGACGGCGATGTGAAGCGGCACACAATGGAACGCCTCGCCAGTCTTGTGACGGCGGCTTTCGGCCCGCGCATTACCTACAAGGAACTCACGGCATGAGTGCCGACTTAAAGGCGCTCGACAAAATTACCGACATTGTTCTTGCCTATCGTCCGGGCAATAAAGCCTCGCATCCAAAATTAGAAACCGTCACGGTTCCTGGCCTTACGTTCTATGAGTTCTTTTCCGGCGGCGGCATGGCACGCGCTGGTTTAGGTCCGCGATGGAAATGTCTTTTCGCCAACGATTTCGATTTCAAGAAAAGCGCCTCCTATAAGGAAAATTGGGGTGCGAAAACACTTGTGACGAAAGACGTTGCCAAGGTTGAAGCCAGCGAACTGCCGGGCCAGCCCGGACTCGTTTGGGCATCATTCCCTTGTCAGGATTTGTCGCTGGCGGGCATGGGTGCCGGGCTTCGCGGCAATCGCTCCGGTACATTCTGGCCGTTTTGGAGTTTGATAAAAACTCTCAAGAAGGAACAGCGCGGTCCGCGCGTCATCGTTCTGGAAAATGTCTGCGGCACACTCACCTCGCACGGCGGCAAAGACTTTACGGCGATTGCCGACGCGCTGGCAGGTGAAGGCTATCGCTTCGGCGCGGTTGTTATGGACGCGGCTGAATTTGTCCCGCAATCGCGCCCGCGCCTATTCATCATTGCGGTTGCGGAAGGCGTTACAATCCCGCCGAATTTGCTAGGTGTTGACGCTTCGCTGCACTGGCATCCGAAGGCGCTGCAAGTCGCGCATCTCCGCTTGCAAGGCAAGTCAAAGGCTCAATGGCTATGGTGGAAGCTACCGGCACCGCCGAGACGCAACACAAAGTTTGCCGATCTGATCGAGGAAAATCCTACAAGCGTTTCGTGGCATACCGCTAACGAGACGGCGAAGCTCATCAACATGATGAGCGACCTCAATCTCGAAAAGGTTGTCGCGGCCAAAAAGTCCGGGCAGCTACTTGTCGGCGGGGTCTACAAGCGCACGCGCTTCGACGACGACGACGAAAAGGTGCAGCGGGCCGAGATACGATTTGACGACATTGCGGGCTGCCTGAGAACGTCGTCAGGCGGCTCTAGCCGTCAATCCATCGTGGTCATAAAGGGCGATTCCGTGCGGTCCCGCCTGCTTTCCAGCCGGGAAGCGGCGCGGCTTATGGGACTACCGGACGATTACAAATTGCCCAAGAGTTACAATGAAGCGTACCATCTTATAGGGGACGGCGTGGTTGTCCCTGTAGTCCGGTATCTGGCGGAAAACCTGCTGGAACCGATCTTGATGGGCAGCCATGCCAAGGGCACCGCGACCAAAGCCGCCAGTAATTCCGTGCGAAAAGCGCGTAGCTCTAAAAGAGCAAATTGACGCCTTTGCCGAGGTTCTGAAAACCGAAGCGCATAAGCTCGGCACGCATGGACTTACCGAGGACGAGTTCTATAGCAGCGGCCTTTTGCCCGGTGCCATTCAACGGATTCGCGGCCAATACTCTGCCACCATGTTTGACAAGCGCGACTTTGTTTCGCGCGTGCTGGCCTTCATGCAGGACGGCGAGTTCATCAAAGACTGGCAATCCGCTGGCAGCAAAAACCGCCACGATTATTCGGTGACGCTGCCCGATGGCCGGGTTTCAGTGATCGAATTGAAGGGCTGCCTAGATGGCAACAATACCGCGATCTTTGAGCGCCCTGCTCACGCGCAAGAATTTGTCATCTGGAGCGTTTGCAGCAACGGGAGCGCCGATCCCCGCTTGAACGTATGGTCCGGCATCCACACTCGGCTAGGTGCCGAGATGATAGAGAACGAAAAGCAGGTTGACGGCCTGGTGGTCTGGGATTGGCTTTGCGGGACGGCAGCGCGGCCATGCCCGAAATTGAAGCGAAAGACCGGACGCCTGACAACGGTAGGTCAATTCCAACTCACGCCGCCCTGCATCTACCTGTTCCCGAAAACAGTGCCGAGTGTCAGGAACAATCCGAACCCCGAACCGCACAAGCTTGAAGAGGTCGGGTTCTTGGCCGCGCTCAATACTTGCTTTGGCGGCTACTTCGACGAGATCAACCGGGTCCGGTTTTTGGTCGCTCACAAGGGCGGCGAGACGGTGCGGACGACTTCGATTGAACGCGCCGGTGTTATCCAGCATACCTCACGCCCTACAGCGATCCGTCGCCGTTAAGGGAGTTAAGTATATAATTCCCGTAATTTACGGCGTTTCGCCTTTCTCGCCTTGCGCCGGTTTTTCCATCTCGCGCGCGCGGCGGTGCGCGCAACACGGCGTCGCGTCGCCGGCGATTTTGCGGCGGTCGAGCGTTTTTGCATTTCCCGCGCGATCACCGGGAACATGCGGTTTATCGTGACTTTTCCAACTAATGCTTGGCGCTGCGCACTGTAGTCCCCTCGCACGCGCTTTTGCCAGAATTGTTCCATGCGCGCGCGCCGTTCAGGGTTGTCGACCAGCACCAGATCGCACGCCAGGTATTCGAGAAATCCGTCGAACGTGTGCGGCCCGATTTTCCTGACCCGCGCATCGCCCAGCAGCTTGCCAACGTGGCCCGACGCGAAGCCAAACGTCGCCTCGAATTCCCGATACGTGACGCCTATCGCCGCGAACCGCGATTTTATCCCGGCGATGAAGTCATCGTAGTTTTGCACGACGGCGATGCGGCATTCAATCGACATGGGGCGCGTTCAATTGCCTTTTCGAGTGGATATGGCTAAAGGCCCTTTGAGGCCAGATCGCGCAAGATCAGATCGCGTGCGCGTTTACCGAGTTCCGCCATTTGATCTTGACCGTCCTCGCCTTCGTATTTTGTGCTATCGCCGTTCATGAAGCCGCAGTCGTCGGACTCGTCATCACATTTTTTGAACCACGTCTCAAAGTCACGCACGAAAGCGAGTAGTTCATTTTCCATGGCATCAATCCTTTTGCCTTAACGGCTCTAAACCTGCGCGCGATCTTGTCGGTCGATGTCGTTCTCGCGCGTGACACCCATCTGCTCGGCCAACTCGCGCGACACCGGCACGCCGGCGATGGTCGGCGGCTCGCCGGGCCATTGCGCTGCGATCAGTGCAAGGCGCTCGCGCTTTTGCGCCTCGACACGATCCAGCACCGCCTTCGCGCGCTGCTCGTCCTGCGCGCGCTGCATTTCAGCCCACGTCACTACCGGCCCGGCCGGCGGCGCCATTGGCTTGATGTTCTCCGGCGGACGGCACTGCACCAGCGCCAGCACGCCGGCGATAGCGCGCTGCTCGTCGCGCAGCGGCTCGATCTCGTTCATCGCGAGCTGGTAGAGCTGCGGCGACGTCGGCGCGAATGCCAGATTGAGTTCGGCCACCGCGCCCTTGCGCACGCGCTCGCAGGCGCGCGCCACCGCCCAGGCCGGCAGCGGCGAGAGGTCCTTCACGTAGCCCGCGATGATGACCTGCTTTTCGGCAGTCGAGATCGACCGCGAGCGCAGGAAGCCGTCGAGTATTTCGGCGACCGCCTGCCCAAGCTTGCGCATTTCCGCGTCGGTCCCGCCGGCGCCGCGCGCCGCCACCGCCAGCGCCGCGTGACGCTCGGCAAGCTTGCCGCGCTCGGTCGACGTTGGCACGCGCACCGACTCGGCAGGCCCGCCGTCAGCCGGCCGCCACGTCACTCCGCGCACGCAGGCGACGACCACCTCGTCAATCGCCGGCTCGTGCTGGTAGGGCGCTGGCGCCGCCGAAGTCGAAACCTGCCTCCCCGGCTCGCGCAACGTCCTTGTGTCGAACTGTAGTTGTTTCATCGGTCTGCCCTATCTGCTCAGCGAGTTCATGAAACGACAACGCCCGCTCACGCCCTTTCGCACCGCTTCCAAGCTGCCGCACGCGGTTGCGCCACGTACCGGCCCAATTGCTTTTCGTGCCGCGCTGCCCCGGAATGCCGGTCCAGTAGTCGACAAATTCATCGCGGAATTTCTGAGGATCGAGCCCGTGGTCGCGCGCGAATTGCACCATCGCCTCGTCGGGCTGCCAATCGTCGGTCAGGCGTGTTGCACGTGAAACATTTTTCGCCTTCCGCCCTTCCACAACTACCGCTGCTTCTTTCTTTTCTTCTTCTCGAATTCCACCAACTGACTCAGTAAGTAAGGAAGAAAGATCACAGCGTTTGTCGTCGCTGTCGTCTCTTGTCGTCGGCGACAAATCAGGACGACGTGCGGCATCGTTTGCTTCCGCACCCTCCCTCAAACGACGTTGTTTTGCGCGCTTTTCTCGATGCCACAGCCGGTCACGCTGTCGTCTCTTGTCGTCGCTGTCGTCGTTTTGTCGGACGACAGTCGCTAGCGACAACTCAAACGCGCGCACGACCTCGACGATGGCCAAGGTCGGTACGTTCTGCACCACCATCTTCTCGATCATGTCGGCGATTGGCGTCGCGCTCATCGCCGCGCCTCCGGCTGCCTGTAGGCGATGCGGTGATGATCCGTGCAGTACGGCCGATCCGGCAGCGCCACGTCGCCGCAGAATCGGAAATCCGTGCGCGCGGGATCGCCGAAAGGCCAGCGGCAGGAGTGCGGCCGCAATTTGAAGATGGTCACCGCGCGCGCCTGCTGTTCCGGCGTCAGGCTGGCAACCTCGGTCGCCAGGTAGGCCCGTAAGTCGTCGGCGTCGGCATTGCGCTGCGCCTGGCTGCGCGTGTCACGCTCGCGCTTGGCAACGGCAATCGTTCGTTTCTCGACGACCTTGGCCGCTCGCCGCGGCGCATTGACGGCCGCGCGCTGCCGATCGATGGAGGAGCTGATCTTGCGCCCTACCAAGCCAAGCCGATGCACTTTCCCGCAGATCGCCGAGCGCGTAATTCGGTGCCTAAAAACTCGGCTAAGCTCAGCGGCACAGAGCGCGGCACTCAATCCATCATCCCAAAGCTTGCGAAGCGCCTGCTCCATTTCGACGGACCATAAAAATGAATTTTGAAAATTCATGCCGCCGCCCCGTACTGTTCGAGCATCAGCCGCACCAGCGGCTCGCCCCGACCCATGCGCCGCAGCAAATCCTGCGCCTCCCGCACCAGCGCGGCGTCGGCGCGCTTGTCGTTCACCACCAGCGCCGTCGCCATTGGCGAGAGGCCGATGCGCGCGGCAACGATTGCGCAGTCCTGAGCCCGCGCCTCCATGACGTTGGCCGCGACCGCGAGAGCGACCGCCATCTGCTCGAATGTCGGCCGGCTCACGCTGCCCCCATTTCAACGATCCGCACTTCGACCCGCGCCGTCGTGCCGTATTGCTTCCACACGTGCAGCGAACAGACCTGCGCATCGTCGCGCCAGGCCACCGTGTTCAGCGCGTCCTTTAAGAGCTTCGAGAGGTTGTCGGCGTCCGGCCGCGAGGTTTTCCAGCGATCCTTAGGGCGCGACTTCGGCCGCAGATAGACGGCGTTGATCGACAGCTCGACCGCGCCTTCGATCGGCGCCGCGCCCTGCATCGCCCTCCGGCAGCACAGCGCGACAACGCCCATGGCGGCGCGCTGCTTGGCCGGCGTGAAGCGCGCAACCGTCTTGCCGCCGCCGGAGCGCGCGAACGGCACGGCCTCGCCCGGCACGATGAATTCGATGATGCGCTGCGGCGAATGTGCCAGCATAAAACCCCTCGATTAGGTCGCGACCGGCCGAACACAATGCCGAACCCGCTGGCTCGGCCGGTCGCTTTGGGTCGGGACACCGCTGCCCCGTCGTGCTGCCAGCGGGCTAGCTCCTTAGTTCGGTTGCGGCGGCGTTTCCGGCATCGCCGCGTCGGGCGCGGCGAAAGGCGGCTTGCTGACGTCGGGAAACGGCTGCTCGGTCATCACCAGCCCGTCGCGATCGCCAAGGTCCGAGCGCTGCGCCAAATCCATCTGCGCACCGTCCGCGGGCGGCTTGAGCATCGAGACGACCACCGCCTGCCCTTCGTGCCAGCCCTCGAGCCACGCCTGATGTTGCGGCAGCGAAGGATCGAACGGCGGCTTGCAGATGTCGCCCGCAAGGCCAGCGGTCTTACCCTGCTCGCGCGCGGCATCGACGGCGGGCCGGCGGTCGGTGAAGTCGAACAGCGCGCCCTGGAAGCCCTGGGCGACGTTGGCCCACCGCGCCAAGCGCATCTTGCGCTCGATGTCCGCCTGCAACGCCTCGCCGGAGCGCGGCTTCTCGAGCAGGAACAGTTCCTCGATATCCGCCTTGGCATCCGGGCCATACTCGGACTTGGCGAGTTCGAACGCCGACTTGCGTGCGGCTCGAGCCTTGCTCAGCCCCGCCTGCGCGTCGGTGACGTCCTTCTCGTGGACGGCGATCAGCGCCTTGTGCCGGTAGAGCAGCACGCGCCGCTCGTCCTCGGTCAGTTCGCACTTGTTGTGGCCGATGCCGACGACTTCGCCGTCAGCGGCAGCCTCGGTTTTCTTCTTCCGCCTTGCCATTGCAGCCTCTCTGGTTTGCGATCCAGTCAAGGATCGCGGTTTCGAGCGCGAGCCACCGCTTTCCGGCAGCGAGGGCGCGGCCGGCGCGCCAGTGGCAGAAGCTCGCGACCATCCGCAGCATTGCTGTCAGCCTTCGATCTCGTCCGCCCACGGGGGCAAAACCACTTCGATGACGCCCGGCTCAATAACGTCTGCGTTGCAGAACTGCTTTGGCTCTGCCTCCGTGCCAAATTTTTCGATGAAGCCGAGATTGAAGGTGACAGCACCGTTCCGCATCGCCCGCGGCTTCGCTATGCCCTTGGCGTTTTGCTTGAGACGCAAAAGACCTTTCTGCTCACCGCCACCCACCAGAACGTCGTAGCTATGCTTGAGGTCGATCGCGGCCTTGCTCGTAAATGCGGCCGAAAACGAGACGAGACAGCGCGGCCGTGCACTTTTCGATGCGCTCAATGAAACCGAAGCGGGCATACCGCGCACGCCGCTGGTCGTAAGTGATTCCAGCTTGTCAAAGGCCATTGCCAATCTCCAAAAAACAATCCGATGGCCGGGCCCGACTGAGGCCCGTGCACGCACACGTCAACGCTGTCCCTGATACTGACGCGGACGAGGATTACCGGCGCCGGCGAGGCGCAAGCTCCCGTCTCTTGAGTTCTAAATCTTGCAGTTCTTGTTCGAGTTCGGCGATTGCGAGCCGTCGGCGCTCGATGGCGCGCCAGTCGCTATCGCCTGCGATGAAGTCGAGAACCAGATGGCCCACCGGCGAGCGCAGCAGGTTCACCAGCGCCTTGCCGCCGAGCCCGTTGCGACCGCTCAGGACATGTTCCGCCGCGCGCACTTTTGTCCGCGTGAAGGAAGCGACGTAAGCCGCTGTATTGTCCGGGAAAAGCCGTGTCAGAACGTCGGGCCAAGAAAAATCGGCCGAACATTTTTCGGCGCGGGGATTCGACAGCCCCTTATCCGCGTGCGCCAATCGCATCATGGCACACCGGCGGAAAGAACGGACGACGAGGCTGAGGGGGGGCCGCAGGCCTCGCCGTCCGCGGGGACGCCATTGGACGCACTCACCGGCGGGGAGGAAAACGGTAAGAGACGTTGACTTAATTTGTGGGGATGCCGGGCTTGTAGCACAACCGGCCCGCGCGCGCGAGTCGCAATCGCGAGAAATGCCCGCAATTCAACCCGTACGCGCATACCTTGTAAAATCGGCATATCTTTCGCATGGGGGCGAGGGAGTGCCGGAGAAATGCCATGTCCAAGATTTTGCGCTTCGCCGATCATCACACGCGCGCCTCGACCGTCTGGCTGAAACCGAACAGCGCGGGATCGGCCTCCTTGCCAATCTTTCGCAGTGCTTCGGAGAACGGGAAAAAATGCTCGGGCGGGATTCGGCCGCGCGCCTTCCAGTTGAAAGGTGCGCTTTGTGACCGGATACCTGCAATCGAGCGCGCCGCGTCGGGCCCGCCAACCGCGGCAAAAACCTCGTCAATCGTGGACAGAATGGTCATCACGCATTGTGATAACTCACGGAGCGTGAGTATGTCAAGCACTCACGAATTGCGGCTAGCAAATCCCTGTGAACCGGGGACTATTCAAGCCGCCATGTATTCCAAAAGCCAAGCGGCAAAACGGCTGGTCCAGACCCAGGAAGCCCTGGAACTGACCAACGCCGCAATAGCCGAAAAGCTAGGGGTTCTGTCGAACGGCTGGTCACAGTACCGGACTGGCGAGCGCACTATCCCCCACAAAGTTCTTGTAGGGCTCAAGGAGCACTTCGGCGTGACTTCTGACTGGATTTTGGCCGGCGACCCCTCAGGGCTTCCCCAGCGCCTTTATACGAAGATCAGGGTCGCGGCCTGAATAACGGAACCTGCCGGTATTGGTTAACCGTCCGCGCGGCCTAGTCACGTTCCGTGAGTGTGCTACTCACAGAGCGTGATTTTTTTGCTTGACGTACTCACAGAGCGTGAGTACGGTTCTCCCGACACTAAGGCAATCGGGAGCACCCATGACCGCAGCTATTGCCACTTGCCCCATGACGCGGGCTGACGGCCAGCCGACTTATAGCGAAAGCTTGCTGAACAGCATCGAGCGGGCCCTTCCGCAATTCGGCTTCGAGCCCTGGCGCGAAATCCACCGGCGCCTCGGCTATGGCTCTCCGGTCACCACCCGCCACGCGCTGCGCGTCATGGCGAAAACGGGCCGCATCGCGCGCTATATCGAACGGCGCGGCATCGTCGACGTCGGCTACTACGGCCGCGCACTCGCGGCCATGCCGCACGCCGCGGCGCCCGGCATCGCCGCTTGCGATGGCCTGCCCGTTGACTTCGGAGCCGGCGAATGAGCCGCGCCCACGTCGAAAGCGAAGCCGATCCGAAGCGCCTTGGCCGCACCGGCTATCGCATCACCGGCCCGACCGCGCAGGTCGTGCAGGACGCCATCGACACCATCACCGCCACGGTCGACGCCGCACTCGGCGGTGCGGCCGGCCTCGCCCGCTTCATCGGCCCGGCGCGCATCGACGAGGGATGGGGCGCGCTCGGCGAAGTCGTGATTTTTGAACCGCAGGGAGTCGCCGCATGAGCCGCCCGTTCAATGTGCCGGCCGCAGCCGAATGCTTGTCGAGCCAGGATTTCATCGTGCAGGAGCGCACGCCGTCGCGGCTCGTCCCCGGCGCGCAGCAGATTGAATTCCGGCTGCGCTGCCCGCGCTGCGGCCACAAGCGCCCGCTCGCCGGCACCTACAGCAAGTTCAACTGCGGCGGCTGCGGCCTCGCCATGCAGGTCGATTTCGCCGTCCTCTACATCTGGCCGGAAGCCGATGATCCGGTGCGTGCCGACATGGAGCGCGTCGATGCGTGACACCGTTCGCCCGCGCGCCGAGGATATCCGATCGCTCGCGCGCACCGCTGCGGCGCTGAGTATCGGCATCATCCTCATCACCTTGGCCGTCGCCATCTATGCACATTGGGGGGTAGTAAAATGACTTTGACGCGCACGAATGTTCAGCGGCCTCACAGAGGCGAGCATCCGTCCCTGCGGCTTTTGCGCGACAACAACATCGGCGTCGAGATCGCGGCGCATTCTCCGCACACCGTCGCCACCGATTTCCTGTTCTGGCCGGAAACCGGATTCTGGCGCCGGACAAAAGGCCCGCGCCAAGGCTACGGCGTGCGCGAGCTGATCGCCGCCGTCCGTACCTGCCCGACCATCAACGTCGTGCCGTTCAATGTTTAAGCCTGTCGAAAAGCCCGGCATCTACCGCAATTTCGACGTGACCGCCTACCACGCCGATCCGGCGCCCGCGCCGTCGCTGTCGCAATCGCTGGCGAAAATCCTGATCGACCAGTCGCCGTTGCACGCCGCCTATGCACACCCGCGCATGACTGCGCTCAAAGTAGGCGACGACGAGGAAGTCGAGAAATACGTCAAGGCGAAGGTCATCGGCGCCGCTGCTCACGCGCTGATGATCGGCCGCGGCAAGACGCTGGCCGTCGCGCAGTTCGATAGCTGGCGTGGCAACAAGGCGCAGGATTTCAAAGACGATGCTATCGGTGAAGGTAACATTCCGATCCTCGAAAAGCATCACGCGCAGGCAGTCGCGGTTGTCGAGGCCGCGAACAAGCAGCTTTTCGGCCACCAGGAAAACGATTGCTTCCAACAAGGCGCCGGCGAAGTCGCGCTGATCTGGAACGAGGGGCCGATATGGTTCCGCTGCCTCGTCGACTGGCTGCACGACGATCTGCGCACTGTAGATGATTTCAAGACTACCGCCATGTCGGTCGCGCCGCATGTGCTCGGCCTGCGCGCCTCAGACGCCGGGTGGGATATTCAGGCGGCCATGATCGAACGCGGCCTTAACGCCCTCGATCCTGACGGCGCCGGGCGCCGCCGCTTCCGCTTCATCGCGCAAGAGCAGGACGCGCCGCACGCGCTCAACGTCATGGTTATGAGCGAGCACTGGCTGACGATGGGCCGCAAGAAATTGCAGCACGCCGTCGACATCTGGACGCAATGCGTGACGACGAATCGGTGGCCCGGCTATCCGCCGTTCGCCGTGACGCCGGAGTATCCGGGATGGAAAGAGTCGCAATGGCTCAATCGGGAAATTCACGAGGCGGCGACCGCGCGCACGCCGATGCTGACCAGCATTGCAGGGGGTTGATTTGAACACCGCATTTCGTCCGGCCGCACGTTCCGAAGCTAAGCCGCTGATCGGCTTGTATTCCGAAAGTGGGGCTGGAAAAACTTGGAGTTCTTTGCTGCTCGCGCGCGGCTTCGTCGGCCCGCAAGGCAAGATCGGCATGATCGAAACCGAAGGCGGGCGCGGCGAGGCCAATGTCGGTCGCGAGCCGGTCGGGCAATATCTCGTCCGCCCGATCCGTCAGACGTTCTCACCGCAAGCCTATGGCGATGCCATCAGCGATGCCGAGAACGAAAAGCTGGACGCGCTGATTATCGACAGCGCCAGCCACGAATGGGAGGGCGCCGGTGGCGTGCTGGCGATGGCCGCAGCAAATCAGTCCGCCGGGAAAAAGGGCGTGCTGGTCTGGCAGCAGCCGAAGATCGACCACCAGCGCCACTTTATGCTGCGCCTGATGCAAACTCCGATCCCGCTCGTCATCGTCTGTATGCGCGCCAAGTATCCGATGCAGCAGCTTCCAAACAAGGAATGGGCGCGCTCGCAAACGCTTGAGCCGAAGCAGGCCGACGACATTCTATTCGAAATGTTTGTTCACGGCTGGATCGACCAGGCCCACAATCTGCACGTCACGAAATACACGCTGCCCGAGCTCGCCAGTGTCATCGAGGACGGTAAGCCGATCAGCATCGATACCGGCCGCGCGCTCGCCGCATGGGCGAAGGGCGGCAAGGCGGTGACGCAGCAAGCCACACCGGCCGCCGCCGACGATAGCTCGGCGCTGCCGTTCGAGGAAATGGCGCGCGAGGCGGCACAGCGCGGGCGCGCCATTTTTGACGCCTTCTACAAAGGCCGGTCGCGTGACGAGCAGGCCACGTTGCGCGCGATGAAGTCCGAACTCGAATTGCTGATGCCAGCCGAGGAAACGGCATGACCGCGCGCACCTTCACCGCACAGCAAAAGCGCGAGTCGGTCGAGCGCGAACTGGCAATGCGCCGCCGCGTCTATCCGCGCTGGATCGATGCCGGCCGCATGTCTAGCGAGAAGGCGGCGCATGAGATCGCCGTCATGGAGCAGATCGTCGAGGACTACCGCAAGCTCGAAGCCGGGGAGCGGCTGATATGACGGACCTGCCCCTCTACCCATCCGAGGACGAGATCGCGCGCGCTGTCCTCGGGCCCGGCCGGGCAAAAGACTGGCCCGGCATCGCCGCCCATGACGAGCGGCACGGCCTGCCGCCGGTCGATCCGGTCCACGGCGGGCGTCCGTGGCCGCTGGTCGAGCGGTTCTACCGGGCGATCATGGGCCTTGACCGGCCCGACGCCGCCGGTGGACCATTGGCGCGTCACCGCGTCAGGATAGTCGACACCGCCGAACACCGAGAGGAAAACCCAAGTGCCGAGAAAGATGCGGCCCTTCGTGCTCGACGGCCGCAGCGTCGAGCTTTCCGCGCGCGGCCTTAAGATCAAGCGTGGCGCGCCTGTCTGGGTGCCAAGCGACGAGGCGATAGCGCGCGGCTACCTGCCGCGCTTCACCGCCCTGCACTTCGACCTTTCCCTCGAAAGCCGCCCCGACGGCATCGCCGTGCGCGGGGAGCGCCACGAGCTCGACCGCATGGCGGCCTACTGCGAGCGCCTTTGGCTCGAAATGCTCGAATGGCTCGGCTCGCCCGAAATCCAGAACACGCCGATTTTCGACGGCACGCTCGGCTCGCTCATCCGCTGCTATCAGGGCGACAAGCACAGCCCCTACCGGGATCTGCAACAGAGCACCCAGAAATGTTACGCCGATTGGTGCCGCACGCTGACGCGCTACGCCCCGGCCTATCGCCTCGACCGCATGGACGGCCGCACCTTCCGCAAGTGGTTTGCCGACCTGATGGCGCCGGCAGAGCCGGGCGGACTGCCGCGCCTGCGTCTCGCCAAGGCGTGCGTCAAACAAATGCTGCCGATCCTGTTCGGCTACGGCGTCGAGATCGGCCTCGATGTTTGCGTGAAGCTCCGCACCATCCTGCAACATATCGAGCTTCGCGTCCCGACCAAAACGCGCGACGACTGGAACGCCAGAAAGCCGGTGCGCATGGACATGGATTACGTTCACGCCGAGGCCATCGTCACCGAGGGCATCCGCCGCAACACCAGGCGCTCGCTATCCGTCGCCATCGGCGTCGCCGCACAGTTCGAATTCACCATCGCGCAGATCGACGTCATCGGCTGGTGGGAGAAAGTCGCCCCCGGAAAGACCCGCGATATGCCCCATGACGCCATCTTGATCGACGGCGAGCTGTGGCACCCCGGCCTGCGCTACGAGGATTTTCTGCCCGACCTGCAACTCGACATGAAGCGCTCGAAGAACGGTCGAGGTGGCGTGTTCGACGTCGAGGAATATCCGCTGTTCATGCGAGCCTTGGGCGCGATCCCCGCCGATCTGCGCACCGGCCCCGTGGCGATCGACGAGCACGGCCATCCGTTCTATGGACGCAAGGCTTATCACAACGCCTACCGCGACGTGGCGCAGGCCGCAGGCGTTCCGCAAGCCGTCTGGAACATGCGGGCGCGGCACGGCGGCGCGAAAGAGGCGGACAACGCCGGCGCCGAACTCTCCGACATCGCCACCCACTTGCAGCACGCGAACACGGCGACGACGCGGAAGCACTACATCAAGGCGACCGCAGAGCCGACGCGCCGTGTCGCGCGGCTACGTGTGGCGAGCCGCGGCAAGAACGAGCGCGCGTGAGTGCCCATAAAGGCAAGACGTTTGAGAGAGGAACCCACGCGATGAATGTGTCCAGACGCATGTTTTTAGGCGGTGCCATTGCGCTTGTAGGAGCAGCGGCACTGCCGCGTCTTGCGCTGTCCGTCCCGGTAGTGTGGGGCGACGGCGTGCGCGATGATTGGGCGGGCCTCGATGCGCTTTGGAATGGTCGACCCGTCAGGCTACTCGCTGATGCGGTATCGGTTGCTGATGACGGTGAAGTTCACATGCTCGGCGGCCGTTTCACAATAAGCAAAACGCTGGTACTCGGACCTCGCCGAAAAGTCATCATAAGGGATAGTCATTTCGATTGGGTAGGTAACTCCGGTGGCTCGGTCCTGCACGTTGATGGTGACATCAGTCTGCGGAATTTATGGTGGAACGAACCGCGAAAACCGTATTCGGTCCAACATTCGGTCCAGGATCGGTCCAAGCGTGACTAAGTGCTGGCGCGCCCGAAGAGATTCGAACTCCTGACCCCCAGATTCGTAGTCTGTGCCAAGTTATTGAAATCGCGAGGGCGCGGGCCGAATGATCGGCTGCAAATATTGCGGCTACCAAGCGAAGCCAACCGAGTTAGAGGAATAGTCCGCCATGTCGGTCGAAGTGTTAGGTCAAGCGCCCGGAGAGATTTGCGACCGTTGTGGTGAACGTGCCCCGGTTACTTGGGCCTTGCGCGGGCCGGTAAAGATCGAACTTGTTTGCTTAAGATGTAAACAAGAAGCAAAGCGGAAGGATTAGCCCAATGCCGGGACCAGTAAGCGATAGCAGCCAAGGTCCAGGCGACGATACTCCTTACGTTCCTTCATGGTGCTACGAGAAGGGTCCGCGCGTCTGCCCATGCGGGTGCCACGAAGGCTACCACGACGACGCTGGCACTTGTTTGAATACGACGAAATGCGGCTGCATCGGGCTTCCCGAAAAGTGCCGCACCCCACTATCAGAGTAGCCGCAACGATTGCGCATAAGCGCGTGTAACTGCAAACGGATAGGAGCCTAAAATGGGGTGGGCGATAGGCGAAGGCAAAGACGGACGTGACATTGGTTATGGCGTCCCGGCGATGTGCGACCATCCCGACTGCAACAAACAGATCGACCGTGGCTTGGCCTACGTATGCGGGATGATAAACACAGACGGCGAGGCTCGCGGCTGCGGCCTCCACTTCTGCCCCGATCACCTGGGCTACTCTCCAAAGTACGGTCAGCTTTGCGACCGCTGCTATCCGCGCCTGCGGAAGCCATACATGCGCAAGCCCGACTTGCCAGAATGGATGCGCCACAAGCTGACCGATGAAAGCTGGCGGCGGTGGCGGGACGAAAACCAGGATGAGGTTGCCGCCATTCGGACGGCTCTATCCGAAACAGTGAACGCTGGTTAGTAGCAGAAATGGCAAATGGATAGGAGTAATACCGTGGAACCATCTGAAACCGAGGCGCTCGATAGTGCGCTGCGAGAGTGGATACGCGACGACCTGCCTCTAGGCATGAAGATGATGCTGTTGCCGGAACATTGTGATGCGCTGATTGATCGGTTCAAGAACGAACTTGAACGTCGCAAGGCTCCACCGGAGCCAATATCTTTCATTGGGGAATTATATACTTGACTCCCTCGCTGTTTTTGACTAGATTTTGCCCATAGAAACGAGGGATATGGGTCATGAGTAAGTCCACGATTTCCACCTTTGAGTTGTTCGCGATGTTCCCGGATCAAGAGACGGCGCGGGTCTATTTGGAGGGGCGGCTGTGGCCGGAAGGCCCCAAGTGCCCGGTCTGTGGCCTTGGCGAGCGGATCACGGCGCGCGCGGGCGGCTACTTCCGCTGCAACCAGTGCAAAGAGGATTTCACCGTGCGGACGGGCACCATTTTCGAGCGTAGCCACGTCCCGCTGCACAAGTGGATTTACGCCATGTATCTGCTGGTCACGGCCCGCAAGGGCATTTCCAGCCTGCAACTGGCGAAGGAAATCGGGATCACGCAAAAGTAGGCTTGGTTCGTTCTGCACCGGCTCCGCGAGGCTTGCGGCAATGACCTGACCAAGCTGCAAGGGCTGGTCGAGATCGACGAAACCTATGTCGGCGGTATCGAAAAGAACAAGCACGATTCCAAGAAGCTCAAAGCCGGTCGCGGCACCGTTGGCAAAACCGCCGTTCTCGGCATGAAGGAACGCGGCAAGGGCGGTCGCGTTAAGGCCGTGAAGCTGGAAAATACCGACGCACAGACCATCCAAGACGTGATCGTTCAAAACGTCGAAGTCGGAACCACGCTGCACACCGACGAAGCTGGCGTCTACCGCGCCATTGGCGGTCTGTTTTTCGACCACGAAAGCGTCAATCACAGCGAAGGCGAGTATGTCCGCGATGGCGTGACCACGAACAGTATCGAGTCCGTTTTTGCGGTGATGAAGCGCGGCCTGATCGGCGTCTATCACCACGCCAGCGCCAAGCATCTTGGCCGCTACGTCGATGAATTTGCCTTC
>ERZ1292625.2694-Hain-H41-01um-R1-2694-length-15846-cov-18_pt1 | contig 15846 bp, 15 predicted proteins | sample MGYA00564400_ERZ1292625 | MGnify/ENA primary metagenome ERZ1292625 (study PRJEB36523, sample SAMEA6512639) | groundwater metagenome | collected 2019-01-08 | study: AquaDiva: Metagenomics assemblies of 32 groundwater samples | reverse complement strand
CGGTAGAACAGTGGCGATGTTTGTCTTATCCACTGTTACGAGTTGGGAGTTTGCGAGTTGGAATAGCTTTGCCGTGGAGATCGACGCCACTTGAAAATCGTCTTCAAAGATCGTGTTCTCAAGAATTGAACCTTGTAATGACGACAATTGCATGAAGAGCTTTTGTCTCTCACTCTGCAACTCTGAACTCTGAACTGTTTCTACAGCTCGAACATCGGCGTCAATAAAAACCCCTTTCCACGTGAACCCATGAGGCATGTCGAGAAGATAGGTGACATCTATGACGCCTCCGACTGTTACCACGGCGGGAAGTGGCCTCGTAATTGAAAGATGCAGAAGTGAAGCAAGCTCGTCCTCGGCTTTGTTCCATCTGTCTATATAATGATTCGCTGCTTCATATAAAAGCCTCTCCGCATCCTTTTCCCCCTCACCCCCGCCCTCTCCCGCAAGGGGCGAGGGAGTAGCCGCCGCCTTCTGCGCGGCAATGCCGATCACCGCGAGGTTTCCGGTTATCAGTGTATTAGTTATCCTTTCCGCGGGCGTTGCGCCCTCATTTACTGAGGGCGAATAGAGCTCGATGGCGAGATTGTAATCCGCGCCCATCGGTAGACCTTCTTGTGCCACGATGATTCTCTCTTTATTGACGGTCAGCACCGGACGGAGTCGGATTAAATAAGCCGGGGTATTATCCAGGCCTCCATAGGAATTGATTATTTCCTGATCTTCGACGGTTTCGGGTTCGTAGGTGATTGCTATCTGTTGATTGCTGAGTTTATAAAGCGGCAGGGTGATGGTAAAAAGATCGTTGCCGGTTGCCAGTTGCGGGTTGGTGGCAGTAAATTTCACTTTATGGATGAGTTCGTCGGGAATTTCGGTGTATTCGCCGGTAATGTTCTTTTCGTCAAACTGCATGCTGTCGGGAAGGATTTTCATGTGCTCTTCGGGGAGGGTCCTGCTACGCAGGAAATCTTTATAAGTCATCTGAGAGTTTTGAGTTGTGAGTTCTGAGTTGATACGAGATTGCAGATATTCAAGCGGAGTCTGGGTCTGAAGTGCACTCAGGTATTCATCTCGCATTGCTGACAACTGGCTGCTGACTCCCGGCTCCTGAATTATGTCCTTGGCATTGTTGTAGACATAATCCTCTGTCTTTATGGTCGTATCTAACCCCAGCCAGGTCTTGCCGTGCTCGTCGATGACGTTGCCCCTGTAGTTGGCGTAGGGGATCTGGCTTTCGACGTAAATGTGGGAAATTTCGAAGTTCTGGATCTTTCCCCCGGCGATGATCGGCTTATAGGGTATCCCCGCCTTCTGGAAGAATTCGGCGATCTTCCAGGGGTCGTCAATCCCGGTGAGGTTCTTTACCCGTTCAATGGGCTTTCCGTCGCTTGCGAAGAACTCGATATTAGCCCGCACCAGCCTCGTCGGGAACCCCGATGCCCTAAGAAGACTTGCGAGCAAAACGGCCTGATCGCAGTCATTGCCGCTCTTCTGTCTTAAGGTCTCTTCGGCCCCTTTCATGCACCCCCAGTACCACTCGGTCTCTACGTTGTTCTTTACCCATTCATAGATGGCCACAGGTTGCCAGTTCATACTCTGGGCCAGTTCGGCGATCGTTCTCGAAATGGGCGCCGATTCCGTGCTCTTTGTGTCGTCGGGAGTCACCGTCTTGTTCCCGCCCCGGTACGCAGGCGTGATCTCGGGCGCGGTGCTCGGTTCGACAGCGGGATAATTGAGATGTTTATACGGCAGGCTGCCGATGATGGGCCGTTTCTTTTTCGGGAGAAGTCTGTTGAGAAGATCAAGCAGGAGCTGCGTGTTGCGGGTTACGAGTTCACGGGTTGCGGGTTGCAGGGTGCCTGCTGCGAGTTGCGAGTCGGCAGGAAGGCCGTTAATGATCGCCAGATATTCTTCAATCGCCTCCCGATACCCTTCAGACATCGCCCTGTGCCGTTCCTGCGCCTTTGACCCGAGTGAGCGGGCCTTCTCCTCCCTCAGTCTGAACCGTTCCTGGAGCAGCAGGTGACTGATTCTTACGTCGTCGGCTGTCTTTTTAAGGAGGGTTATTTCTTCGGAAACCGGAGTAGATGCCGCAAGTTTCGCCTGAATTTTTTCGGCGATAATCCTGCTCTGCTCAAGACTTCCTTGAAAGTCTTTTTCTATATTGTTTTCAAATGCGTAACCTATGGAAGATACAAGGAAAATGCAGAGAAGCAGGGTGAAAGAGAAACATATGTTAAGGAGTTGCGGGTTGCGGGTTGCGAGTGGGCGCAGCCGCCTGCTGCAACTATTTGATTTGATGAATGAAAAAACCAAAACTCTTCCCACGGATACCTCCCCGGATACTCAGTCAGGGCTGGTGCAAAGGGGATTAAACCTTATCACCAGGTATTTTTTTTGTCAATCTAAAGTTGATGGTCTCGTAAAAAGTCGTCATACCCGCGAAAGCGGGTATCCAGAGTCCAGTCAACCATCTGAAAAAACTGGATTCCCGTTTTCACGGGAATGACGAAAGAGGGCGGTTACGGACTTTTTACGAGTGCATCAAGCTTCAATTATGAATTTCTTATACCACACCCCGATTGCGCGGCGATTGCTGGATGCAGCGTAAAATAGTTTTGGCAGGAAAATAAAGTTATTGCAGGCAGGGCCAGGAAGGCGAGATCTTTGACTCTTTGAGAGGTCGCCGGAGCGGTGGGAGTCAGAGAAGGCTTCTCAGGGTCCAATTTATAGAACCTCTCTGCGTCCGGAGCCCGTCCTCGGCCTGATCGGGGACGTCCTCCGTGGTGATAGGTTTTGACATTGCAGGTCAGCAGGGAGGGATGACAGGATTTAGTAACTACTCAGGTCAGCCACTTCGCTTCGGCGCAAGGCGCGCCGGCGTCCTATTGCCCTTCACGCTGTCGGTACCCGTACCCGCAGCGCTTTCGCTGCGCACGCGCTGTTTTGGCTGAAGCGGCGCTGCCATGACGGTCACGGCGCGCTTTTTTGCGCCTGTGCTCAGCGGCAGGCCTGAGTAGTTAGCGGTATAAATAATCTTTCAGACAGAACTGTCACGGCTAAAGAAACGACCCCGACATGCCCCCGACATGCCCCCGACATGCCCCGGAAAGCAGGACCGCGACATCGAGCTCCTGGCCCAGATGCCCGTCCGGTCCTACGACCCGTGCATCTCGTGCTCGGTGCATTGAGGCTTTTTCATTACGCCGTTTGAACGCACTCCGAACGAACAATCCGTAGAAGGCCCTAACCCGGATACCGGAACCAAAACCACCACGAATATTCAACCCTTGGGAAAAGTTGTTTCTAACGGGGCAAGTAAAGGCACGAAGTAATACCTGAACAATTTTGATGTTAATTAACAACCCTGTTTGCTCTCTGCCTGTCATATATAGTCGTCGATAACGAGACTTTCAAAATTTTGTATTTTCCTAAATATTTTGTCATTGCAAATGAATCCGGTAGCGCCGTGGGTTATCGCTGATGCCGCCTGGATGGCATCGGGGGTCTTGAGCCGGTGTTCCGCGCGAAGCTTCGCGGCGAGGTCTGCCACGTTCAAATTCAGAGGGACCCAGGAAAGATGAGGATAGGTCGTGAGCAAAGCGTAATATTTAAACACAAGGTCGTCTTTCTTGAGCCGGTATGGCTGCACCAGGATTTCAAGCAAGGTGAGCGTGGATGTTGACGCTTTTGTCCGGCCGCCCTCGATGCCGCCGAATAGCGTTTCACAGAGAGGAAAATAGCGGGCGTGCTGTTCGACGAAGTAGATAAATGCGCTCGTATCGAGGAATACTGAATGATGCCTTTTTAGAAAGCCATCCAGTGATCGCTGCGCTACCACGACCCGCGTTCCTTCTTGAGATGGCTCTTCGGGTAAATCCCCTTGCCCATACCCGAGAGCGCATCCCGGTAGCTCTTTGGTTTCGGCATGATTATGGTAATATCGTCCTTTACGACGACGAGGAGCTCATCCCGGCCTTTGAGATGCATCGCCTCTCTTGCCCGCCGGGGAAGAACGATCTGATTTTTAGAACTGAGTCGTACTGTCTGCATGTTATTGCCTCCTTGCGAATGCTTTACTTTTACCACAAAAGGTAAAGCAAGTCAAGGGCGCTGTTTTTTCCTGTCAGGACGAACCGTCCTTTCCGCATCCTCAATGTGCGCACTCCGCTTTTCATTCGGCGGGAAGAATTTCTCAACAGGACTATGGCCGAAGGGGGTGCGGATTGGGGCGGCGAGGGGGAGTGAGTATGCTGCTGTTGGGTTTCTGAAACCGGCGTTGTCGACATATGAAATTCGACCCCGGGTCTTCGCACATTTTCCGTCTAAGTAACAACGGCATGAATTGCCTCGCATACCTCCGTTACAAATTTTATCGTGGTTTCTACATCGTTCGTAGATATAGCATCCAGTCACCTTTTTGCAGCTACGGGGCAGAGGCAGCGTCAGGCGATTATGTGGTCGCGAAGAACGACGAGGAAGAGGCAAGTTTCAACCCGTATGACGCGCGGGAATTAAATCGCTTGGCGGCGGACATCAATCATATATCTCCCCTGCACCCGGCGGACCGGATAATGTATCGGCGTCATTCGGGAACAAGCAGTACTCGCCCCGTTACTGCGTAACATCAGGAACGAGGTAAGAGGTTCGACAACACCCGGGTCCTCCACCCGCTCAATCCCAAGTACTCGGACATCGTACTGAACAAAGACATCGAGTGCAAAATTGTCGGGGTGGTGATGGAGAAGAAGAAGCGGTATAAATAGACAAGGCCCTGCTACACTTTCGAGTCCCGCAGCTGCGACCTACCGGCCCATCAATTATTTCGTCGTGAATTTTCTGTAATCCTCAAGAGAATCTTATCTATTTGACGAGGGGTTAGGTCCTTTTTGAACCGTTCTTGGATGCTATCCTTCAGCCATTGGCAACGCCGACAGAAAGAGAGATATTCTGAATCTGCATCTTCGGCGGCAATTTCATTAATCGCAGTGACACGTGGAGTAACCTTCATAATTGCCTGCTTCGCTCTGCTGTCGTAAATGTAAAAAAGATCAGGCCTGTGAAAATGCAAGTACTTGGACGCCAATGATCGCTTATCAAGACCCGTTATAGATGAAAAGAGCTTCAGAAGTTTATTATGCGTAGTTACTACAGAACCTAATTCCTGCCACGGGTCAGTAATCCGTGATGGCAACCTACTTAACCATACATCGATTTTGGCTTTCTTTATAGTTTCGACCACGACTGTTTCGTAAAAATTATCCGATGTATGATCTACGTTCTTGCGTCTTTCGATTGCTGCTGCATAGGACCGTCCGATGAGCCATATCTTTGCGATAATTTCATCGTTTCGCTGATGATTTGGATGATTCTGACACAAATCGTATAAAACCTGATTGCCGAGGTCCCACGGTGTGGGAGAAAAAGCAAACGCAATATCATCTTGAGTAATTTGGATTGGCGACATTATCATTTCACCACGATAGAACGCTATTTTTTAAACTTCGCAGAACCTGCCCGGCTCCATGCTTCAAATAATGTATCAAAAGAAAAGCTCCTCTTACTAAGCCAGCCCTTGCCTTTCTGAAGTAGATCTTTGTTCACAGGCGGATTAAAAACTAGACGTGGCGGTGCTAAAAAAAGAAAGCTTCTCTTAACGCCATTCCAGTTCCATTCTTTGTCTCGATGGATCGGATCAATTATGTCAGCATGAGAATTTAGCCATGGCTTCCCTCGATGTCGCACAACAGCGGCTTTCAATTCCTTCCAAGTATCAACTACTTCAATGGCTTCTATTCTGGCGACGTAACTTATTCCCGTGAAAATACCTGGATGTTCTTTGGCAAGCCTCTGCCCGAAATGCGGCGCAAAGTAGTTTGCGTCGGCATAAGCTCCGCCCTTCTCATACAAACAGCCATAGAGACGAGCTTTCAGAAAAAGCTTCATGGTCATTTCATTATTGATCTCTCTTGCATATATATCTCGATCAGCCTCAGACTCCCGAATTAATCCGCTCTCTTTCATATAGTTGATGGTCTCCTTTGCTAAATATTTAAGCATGGGATGTTGTTTCCGCAAGAAAATATCTGATGCCAAAAACTGCGTGATGCTGTCCCAGTTATAATATTGTTGATGCCTTGCGGATTTATGAGCTGTCGGGTGATAGGTAGCGATGAGAATGCTTTTATCAGCCTTATACTTCCTGGACTGCTCAGAGGGATCAGTATGCGTAACTTTTACTTCAATGACAATCGTCTTGTTCCCGGATAAAAGCCAAATATCTGCTCTTCCCTCATCTCGGCTAAGCTCTACGGAGACTTCATTTATGCTATCCTTCAGCGCAAAATATTTCTGCCAGGGTGAGGGATTTTGTGCGATCAAATAGCCGAGCATCGCGGTGAGCCGGGTCTCTTTCAATGAGGAACCGAAAGCGCCAAGCAGGCTGCGAATCGGCGTCCCGCCTCTCAGCAAGTTAACCTTCTCATGGTTTTTGAGATTAGAATCGAGGTTTACATGTTTAACGTTCAAGCCGAGACCCCATGGCCTGCCCCAAAACAAGTCGATCGCTGCAATCAAACGAGCAATAGCAGTAACCATTCATTATTCTGAAACTGGCCTCATAATTCCTCTATTTTATCTTGTTTGCAACTTCCCCTGGTTGCGCGCAGCGTTGAGAACCGTCCGGTTAGCGGTAAAAACCTGAATACCGGGAACAGTGGCAAAGTCTCCATCGTCGGTGATCACCTGCACAACGCTGTGGTTTTTCATGGATTCGAGGATAAAGAGGTCGTAGCCATCTACTTTTTCGGATTGGCACCGATTTAGGGCGGCAGTCGTGGTCTGAGGATCAATGGTAATTGAAATTGGGCCAGCCAGGCTTGTCACTTGACCCCACGCAGCTTGAATCTCTGAAGCCACACGGGATCGCTCAGATGGGAGGTTATGCCGGTATTCTTTAGTTTTGATTGTTCCTGTCGATTTTTCGTAGATTTCTCGCTCCGTCTTTTCAATGAGGTGGGCAAGCTCCGCCAACGATAGGCCGGAATGATGAATCTTCGCACTGACACTCAAGGCCTTGTTCAAATAGCCCGGATATTCCGACAATTGATTGGGTACATAGGAAGTTGCTTTAGGATACGTCATCCAATACCAGACGTTGGTATCCACGAGAAACATGTCCGCCGTCTTCGGTGTATCAACAGTGATATCTACTACATCCGCTTGAACAGTATAATTGACCGGCATCAGTTCGCCTCCTTTGCCTGCTCTGCCAAAATATCATCTACGATCTTGCGGTAATCTTTATTGCCATGGTATTTGGCGGCGTTTTCAATGACGCGCTCAACAACCATCTTACCTGTTTCGTTCAGGTTCTCAATGTGGAGCAGGTGGCGCAGGTCGGCTTCTTTGATATCTTTCAGCAACTGGCCAATAGCGAAGTTGAAAAAAGGAGAGGCAAACTGAGATACGTCCTTGAAATCCAGCGTGACAGTTTCACCTCTTTTCAGTACTTCGTAAATGGCGTCATAAATCTTCTGTCCATCTTCCTTGATAATGCAGCGAGGTCCAATATTCTCTTTAATGTTTATTTTCATAAGCTACTCCTCATTGAACAAGCATCAGGTTTCATCCTTGAAGCGGTACAGCTTTTCATCACAACGCAACGTAATGTGAACCACCGTACCTTCGAACGAGATATCTCTATTCTCGAATGCTTCTCCGTCTTTATCAATAATAGCATAACCTTCATTGCTATAAACTTCAAGAGTGCCTTGGTTGACTCGAACAAATTCTTTCAGCAAATCGAGACCCAGACCTCGTGCTACGCTACCTGTGCTGGTACTCTTACCCCTTGTAAAAGCCCATCGTAAACAGGCCGAGGCCGGTAAGTCCTGCGCACGAGGATCGCTCCCGACGAACGTCCGAATTTTTGCAGGAATCCCTTGCCCATAATCCACAACTGACAATAGAAGAGTATCATTATGTGGAAAATACTGCCCACAGGAAAACACGCCGATCTCCGTTCCGCTGTGCTCGAAGGCGTTATCGTATATCTCCCACATTCTTTCACTGATAGCGTCTCGCAGCCGATTGCTGACATGCACCCAACCTCTGCCGATCCAGTTATAAGCCAGGTAATCCATGATTCCGTTCATGTCCTTGGAGCGATCTTCCCTGTATGGAATCGAGTTCCCCGTCCATCCAGAAAAAGGGCTGCCAAAGGTTTCAGCAAAGCCATTCTGGCAAAGATTTGCATGTACCGCAGGATTTACGGCTGAGTCCCAATCAAATACCACTGTTCCATTGCGTGATTCGACAAGCCGCGCTAATCCGCCGAGAAAGGCCACAGCGTTGGGCCGCAAAAAGCCGCAACGGGAAAAATCAAAACGCACATGCTGCTCATAGTCATTGACCTGTGTCCAAATATTAAAGAGCTTAGCAAAGTCTTTCGGGCCATCATTAATGCGAGGAACATATATTATCATTTGCGACATTACTACAGCTCTCCCCTGAAGGCTTTGGCAAGAAGAGCTGCTGTAAACAATTTCATATCGATCGCAATTCCTGCCGACTCCTTCTGAACCAACTGCCGACGGTTGGCTATTTCGGCAAATCGCTTTTGTTCCTCGTAATCTGGGACCGGTACAAGAATCTTATCCAACTTTTTCAGTCCAAGTGTGCGGTTTCTTCCCGCAGATCCTGGTGACGCCGCCCGTATATCTTCTATACCGCGTTCACTAAGAAAATGATGACAAAGGAATTCAGAGGTCGCCGTCCCCTTTCGCGGCAAGTAGGTTATGAACCGATGGGAACCGACGCGGCCGTGATCTTCCTTTTTGGCAACTGCAATAGCTTTTTCCCATGAGAACACATTGCTAAAGACTAGGTCGCCCTCATGAATATGGTAAATACGTTTGCTGCCAATCTGCTTACCGGTTAGGACTGGTTTCTTGAATGTGCCTTTTCCGAAACTACGTATGCCCATCTCTTCATATTGCTCGTCAGGCTTAGTTTTGACTGCTCGTCTTACCAGTGAGGCTACTTCCGCGAGAGGCTTCCATTCAGCGCCCGCTGTAAGTCTCGCATAATAGGATTGAAGCGTCAGATCCAATTCGACATTTCTTGCAACAGCAATATTACTGGCTTCTTCGGCGCGATGAAGCATTTCTTCTATCCGCGCAACAATTTGACGCTGCTGAGCAATGTCCTGTGGTACTGGGATCTGCGTATCGTAAAGAAGGTCTCTCGTTATGCCAGGTTTTGGTCCTTGCGCATGGACACCAAACTCTAGATGGTCCAAGCAATAAAAGAGCCACTTTGAATCTATATCTTGTGAAAATTCATCGATAAAAAATGATGTGTCAATTGGCCAGCAAGGAATATTTGAATAATTTGCTTCGCCAACAGAACCCTTTCTTCCGATTATTATAGACGGCGCTTTCGTGCAAGCTACTGAGTGATAACCAATGATACCATTAGAACCATATACCGGAACTGTTCCATTTGGTTCTCTTTCTTTAGCGGCAAGTCCCTTTCCATAAAATATTTGAACCAGTTTCTTAACGCTTTTTTTAGGAAATGGTGAGTTTGGAAAAAAATCAGCCATTTCCATTGCCTCCGGCAAGTAGCTCTTGCATCTCCTGAACAAGCTTGATAATACGCTCTTCCTTTGTAGCAACGGAGACAAGTATTTCTTCCGGCTCACGATGTTCTACTGTTTCAGCCTCAATCAACCCAAGACTAGAGAGCGTCATATTGTAATTGTTGTCAATGAGCCTCTTTGCTGGCACCAACCAGGCGCGGTTATCCTCTTTTTCGCGCCCAGGCCACATGCGAAGTAAATCGGGGAAATCGTTTCGATACTGTTCGCCGAACTTGCGCGACTTTGTGAGTGTCGAGCCATCACCATCCACCTTGAAGAACCAGACGTTTTTAGTAGGCTTGCCGGTGTTTCGAAAAATAAAGAAGCAGGTCTGGTTCGGAGTGTACGGCTCGAACATCCCTTTGGGCAGAACTACGACGGTCTGAAGATCGAATTCCCGAAGAAGCCGTTCCTTTACAGTATTGTGACTACCAGTTTCTCCAAAAAGGATACCATTCGGGAAAATAATACCGGCTGTCCCTCCTGGTCGAAGACTGCGCATGGCGTGAGCCAGAAAGAGGACATACTTGTCTCCCTTCTCAATACGAAGTGACCTTTTGGCGTCTCCACGCGATCCTGAGAATGGTGGGTTCTCCAGAATGTAATCGAACTGAATTTCATCCCACTTGTCCTCGCTACCACAGATTGAATCGCGCTGGACCATGGGACAGCGGTCGAAGCCATGAAGCATGGCGTTCATAGCAGCCATGCGAAGAATATCAGTATCGCCATCAAACCCAAAAAATGCTCCGGTTTGCAGGAAATCCCACTGTGCGCGTGAGAGTTTGTCGCCGATGCCGATCTTACGGATCGTACCGTCAGGTGAAATCTTTTCGTGAATAAATTCCGGGCTGGTATTAGCCAGCAGCAAATGTTCGTAAGCAGAGATAAGAAATCCACCGGACCCGCAAGCCGGATCACAGACGGTTCCGCCGATCTGAGGATTAACCATCTGTGTGATGACCCGGATCAGGTGGCGAGGGGTGCGAAACTGGGCGGCTTTTTTCTGACTACCCATTTCGCTGGCCAGGTATTCAAACAGGTCCCCCTTGATATCAGCATCCATGCCGAGAAACGAGATGGGCGCGATAATGTCCACAGCGCGTCGCAGGGTAGCGCCATTCGGAATGACGATGGCGGCATTGCGGAAGATTGCACGACCGCCTTGGGACAGGTGTGGATGGCGTGAAAGCTGTGGCATCGTATCGCGGAGGATGCGAAGCATGGCTTCATTGTCTGGATTAGAAGTCAGCACGCTCCAGCGCAATGGATCGAAATCCAACTCTTCTTCTCCGTCTTTATATTTGCCAAACAATGATCGATAGTTGCCGTTTTGAGCGTCCTGTTGTTCGTGATCCATCTCTTCCAGCATCTTGAGGAATAGCAGGTAGGAAATTTGTGTGATATAGGTAATAGGCATGGTGACATTGCTGTCCCACATCACCTTGCAAAGCGCTTTAAGCGTATTTTGAATTTGTCCACTATCCATGTAGAGTAATCGCCTTCTCCGTTAAGCTGCCAAGAGGGTATTTATTTCATCGACAATTTGCAGAAGCTGCTCTTTCCCGAAGAGTTGTTCCATGCGTGTCAAACCGCCCCAGAGTGAGAAAGGCGGCTGGCTGAATAAGCGCATGGTTATCTCTTCTCCGGCCATGACTCGCGCTTTGAGCAGTCGGAGCATCTGGGCCTGTGCCTTATCAATGCTGCTGGAGTGTTCTGATACCCATGTATTGAAGACCTTCTCAATGCGTTCCTCACGCGTGAGAAACCGATCCAACCCCAGGGCTACCCGGATAAAGTCCGTAAGAGAACCGGTCGGCTGTTCAAACGCACGTCGCAGGGTGTCTTCGCTGAAGTAGTGTTTCGGAGAATTCAAGCGACGAGAGAGATATTGCCATTCCTCGTCCGTGAGTTCTTCACCGCGGAAAATCTTCTCAACAGCGGGATCGGAGCGCTTGAACTCGACGATTTTCTTTTCCCATTCTTCACGGTAGGTCTTGCGATCCATGGCCAGACCTTCCGGACCGACCAGAATGATTTCGCGTGCCCGGATTTCGTCTTCAAGAGAACCCTCGGCTAAAAGCATAAATTCCCGTGAACCACCTTCCGGATAGGCGGCTGCCGGTTTTTGCTCCGTTATGTCAGCCTCTCCGACCTCGGAAGTTTCCGCTGTCACAGAACCTGGCGCCATGCCGACAAGCTTGGGCTTTTGGTATGCCTCGCCGGGATCATTGAAGCGTTTTGAATTGCCGACGAAATCGTAGATGATGAATTCGGTCTTGTTGATTTTCGGGCAGAGCCGGCTGCCCCGTCCGCGCATCTGCGCATATTTAATGGATGATTTCGTCGGACGAAGCATGATGAGGTTTTCAATGTTCTTCTGGTCATAGCCGGTATCCAGCATATCCACCGAAACCGCGATAATGGGCAGCGGATCGTATTTAAATTCGTCGATCACCGGCTTCGGGTTGCCATTATTCGTATAACAGGTAATCTTCTTGGCGAAATTCTGGCGCACCTGCGAGGGAGAACGATTAATCTGCTGCGCTATCCGTAAGCAATCCTCATCCGTCAATAGACGGTTAAACAGGCGCTCCAGGACAGAGGCCTGCTTTTCAGAAACCGAGAACACTATGGTTTTTCGCGGGCGCTCCTTGGCGCGTTCGGCATCTGCCGAGTAGTATTCCTGTATGATCGTTTTTAGACGGTCTTCAGACTCTACCTCTCGACCCCAGGCGCCTGGCTTGATCTCTTCACCTTCCCACTCAGCACCCTCATAAGTCAAAACACTTTCCGCGTGATAGACGCGGTATTTGGACAGGTAGCCGTCATTGATCCCGCGCTGGATGCCGTATTCATAGGTTGGCCGGCCTTCCTTTCTGGCGGCATCCCAACAGTCAAAAAAGATATAAGTATTTCTGACCAACCTACGCTCATGTTCGCTGATGACTTGCAGTTCTCCGGGATTCGGCGTCGCGGTCAAACCTATATGGATGGCGTCGAAATGCCCCAGCGTAGCGCGATGTGTATTGTAGATGGATCGATGGCATTCATCAGTCACCACCAGATCGAAATAGGCATGGCCGAAACCATTTCCTCCGATCTGTGTTGCGATGGTGTCAAGCGTACCCACTACAATCTGTCCTTCAAGACTTCGCTTTCCTCCATAAAGAATAACAGCGGGCCAATCGCGGAGGTATTCATCAAAAGTCTCTTTTGCTTGCTTGGCCAACTCGATGCGATCAACAAGAAAAAGAATGCGTGAAACGATAGCGGATTGAAGCCAACGCTTCATGAGCATGGCGATAGTCAACGTTTTCCCGGTTCCGGTCGCCATTTCAAACAGCATGCGCCGACGCCCCGCAATCAAAGCTGTATCCGCCATCTGAAGGCATTTTCGCTGATAAGGACGGGCCTCAACCTCTTCCCCTTTGAAGGTAAAACGGTTAGGGTAAGGAAGAAGTTCCAGGGTTTGTTTGATACCACCTCTGCGATGAAGTTTTACGTTTGCTCGACGCTCCAAGTCTGCCTGACTAGGAAACCCCATTACAGACCGTGCGTCACCATCAGCGTAATCCCAAAAATAGTGCTCCTCGCCATTACTTAAGAGCACAAATGGAGCGCCGAGAGCGACGGCGTAGGCTTTCGCTTGTTCTTTAGCCGCATATGGATCGACTGAGAATCGTTTTGCCTCAAGGACCGTCAAAGGGCGTGAACGAGCGTCTTTAAGCAGATAGTCTGCTCTTCCATCGGCTGCCGCTTCTTCTGTGGATACCTGTGCCTTGTTGGTGATGCACCATCCAGCAGCTTCAAGCAGCTTGTCGATTACTATTCGCGCGTCTGCTTCCGTGGTCATTTCTATCCTACTTTCGATGTTCCGTAAAATCAATATTGCGGTGGGGGCAACTCACATTACTACGTCATCTCTCTCGAACGCTGTGTATTTCGTTGCCGATCCCTTCGCCTTATCCACCGGATATTTCGCTTCATTCAACGAGATCTTCTTTTTCATTTCCCCACGCCAACTGTGAAACTTGCTATTTCTTATCTTATGGCTGCTATGATTTGCTTTTGAAGTTGCTTGTGAAGTCATCCCATTTATCACAATGAACTTGGCTCACGTGCAGCGATAAGTTATTCACCATCGTTGCACAATACGGACAAGAGGCCTTTATAGCTTTTGGAGCATGAAGGGTTTTTAAAAGAACAGGATCATATGGTTTCATCGGAGCATGTGCTTTGGGAATTTCAACCTTTTCAACTAGATTCTTACCAAGAGAGCCTTTTATCGTTCCCGATCCTCCGCAGCGAATGCAATTTGTATTATTACCCTTGCATGAACACTGTTTCATTGTCCCAGCTCCTATTAGACCATTTCATAATCAACGGATAGACAGCGCTCCCCTGCTTCAATGGACAGAGCTTCGGCGAGGTTCTTGGGATCGTGGAATTGCGCCCAGTCACGCTCGTTCCGGAATGAGATGATCTTTTTCTGGATTGCTGCTAAATCAACCATGCCCCTCCCCACGCGCATACTTCCACAATATTTCAAAACATTACTACAAGTGGTCGTAAATGTCCAGAAAAGAGATGGGTGTTTTTAAGGGTATGCCGGTTAGGACAGTTCAGCGTTCAAAGTTCTAAGTTCAGCGTGTGGAATGCCGATACTGTCCAGTTAAGACCAAGCGGTCTACTGGACATTGTATTACAACAGCTCATAAAATGGTATAAACCGCACTCGTGTTTTTTCCAGCTTCTCGTCCTCATGCGCTCCGAGAGACACGACCCACGCTTCCTTCGGCTGATATTTTGCGATAAAGCCCCGGAGCGAGCGGCCGATCTCCCCGCCTTTCATCTCCCTGCATTTCACCTCGACGGGGATGACACCCTCGCCGCTGTTGATGATGAAATCCACCTCGGCCTTGTCTTTTGTCCTCCAGAAGTGGACCGTACCGCCCTCCCCCTGCATCTTCTCAAAGAGCAGTTGATGGATCAGGTTTTGAAACAGGAATCCCGTCTCATGAAGCGCCGTGTATCCTCCGAAACGGCGGAGCGCGAAGTTCCTGAGACCAAGGTCGTTGAAATACATCACCGGCGACTTGCTGATCTCGCTTCTCAGGTTCTTGAACCAGGGTGTGACCCTTCTGATGATGAATGTTTTTTCCGCGTAGGATAGATAGTTTTTCACCGTCTGCACGGAGATCCCCACCGTGGACGAAAGCTCGTTGAGATTGATCATGCCGCCGATCCGGTCGGCGAGCATTCGTATCAGATTTCCGAATGCATCGATCCGCTCCACTCGCAGGAGGTAGGCGATGTCCTTTTCTATGTAGCTCCGGTAAATATCGTCAATGATCGCCGATTTCTCCTTCTTTGTGTCCTCAAGAACCACCCTCGGATACCCGCCGAAGTTGAGATATTCCATCAGGAGACCCTGCCCCTCGGATTTGTTTATCCTGAAATATTCGGCGAGCCTGTCTTTATATTTGTACGCGGTCCGGTAATTGATAAACTCGGCAAGCGTAATTGTGGAAAGCTCGAACATCCTTTTTCTGCCGGCGAGGGATTCATGCACCTTTTCCTTTAGTTCAACTCTGCCCGATCCGGAGATGAGGAACTTGTACGGCGTCCTCATGTCGTAGAGGCCTTTGAGAAAAATACCGGCGTTTTCTTTTCTCTGTATCTCGTCAATGAAGACATACCCCTTCTTGTTGCCGAACTCCAGGCGCAGCCTGCTCAGGAGCGCCTCCTGGTCCGCAAAATGGGGCTGGTCCCGCTCGTAATCAAGGCTTAGAAAAAGGGTCTTGTCGCCTTTTTTTTGCAGGTCATCCTGGAGATGCAGCATTAAGGTCGTCTTGCCCGCCTGACGGGGACCGACCAGAAGGGTCATCTCTTTCTTGGGAAGATGAGCCTGGAGATCACTCAGCAGATTTCTTTTTATCGGCATGCTTTATTTTATATACGAGAATTCGCAAAGTCAAGGTTAATTTTGCTCGCCATTGCATTATCCTCTACCGTTGTCCAAATTACGGGATTTTTTTAGGACACAGCAAAAAAACGCTGCAGGAAGGACCATCACCAACAGCGGACAAAGAAAAAGCCCCTGTTTTCAAGGAGCTTATGCACTGCATTGGACTCTGTGGAATCTTTAATTGGTGGAGGCGGCGGGATTCGAACCCGCGTCCGGAAACCATCAGCCAGAA
>ERZ1292625.1565-Hain-H41-01um-R1-1565-length-26242-cov-7_pt2 | contig 15857 bp, 16 predicted proteins | sample MGYA00564400_ERZ1292625 | MGnify/ENA primary metagenome ERZ1292625 (study PRJEB36523, sample SAMEA6512639) | groundwater metagenome | collected 2019-01-08 | study: AquaDiva: Metagenomics assemblies of 32 groundwater samples | reverse complement strand
ATTGGTTGAACGCGCCCTGCAAGCAGAAATCGCCGCGCATTTGGGTCACGATAAGCACGAAACGGTAACCAATCCCACTGGCAATACCAGAAATGGTAAAAGCCGCAAGACCTTGAAAGGTGAATTCGGTGAATTGCCCATTAAGATCCCCCGTGACCGTGAAGGTAGTTTCGAGCCGCAAATCATTTCCAAGCATCAAACTCGCTGGGCGGGTTTTGATGACAAGGTCCTCTCGCTGTATGCTCGTGGTATGACGGTGCGAGAAATCCAACAGCATGGGCTGATGAAGTATCGCCTACGCTTATTTCTACGGTTACTGATGGCGTAATGGATGAAGTCAAGTACTGGCAATCCCGGCCTCTCGATGCGGCGTACCCTGTGGTGTACTCGATTGCATCCATGACCAAAGTTCGTGACGCTGGCAGCGTTCATGCCAAGGCGATTGAAACCGTCTATCCACATGCCATTGTGCAACTCTGTACCGTACACATGGTGCATAACAGCCTCAACTACGTCGGGTGGAATAAACGCACAACCAAGTAGCTGCCAATTTACGCTTGATCTACAGCACAGCGACGATTAATGAGGCCGAGCGAGCGCTATCCACCTTTGAAGATAAATGGAATATGGCTTATCTGTAGCCTTGAACAACAGTAGCCGTTGTTTTTTCAGTGATCTTTTTCTGGATGAATTGAACTAAAGTTCCTAGTGTTTTGAATGTCGCAGCACTGATTTCATCGTCATGAATTGAAATTGAAAACTCTTTCTCTAGCGCTAAAATAATCGATACTATCGAAACCGAATCGAGTTCCGGAATGTTACCTAATAAATAGGTATTCGTGGTCATGGCATCATATTGATCGCTTAATACCAATGTACGTTTGATGATTTTTTTTACTTCAATATCAAGTTTCATTTTTGATCTAACAAAAGGTCATTACTTGAAATATTTGAATAAGGCATAAGGGTGAAATATGAATGTGAACAATATTTTTTCAAATATCCCAGTCGCTCAGCAAGAAGAGCTCTTTGAAGTCTTGATAAGAAATGATGCCATCAGAATAGAAAGGATTATTTCAACAGGACAAATATTCCAACCATCCGATTGGTACGATCAAGAGAAAGATGAATGGGTAATAGTATTGAAAGGAAGAGCAGCGCTATCTTTTGAAGATCTACCAACGATTCATCTCAATGAGGGGGATTACATTAATATCCCCGCTCATGTGAGACACAAAGTGAGTTGGGTAGACCCAAACGATAAGACCATATGGCTTGCTATTCACTATTAAGAAACGACTCGCATTTGCGTAAATAACCTACAATTTTGCTAAAAAACCTTAATGCGATACCTGTTTACCGTATTTCTGACGGAATTTCTCAACCCTTCCCGCAGTATCTACAATCTTTTGCTTACCGGTATAAAATGGATGACATTGCGAGCATACTTCAATATGCAAAGGCTTATTCAAAGTAGAACGCGTATTAAACACGCTCCCGCAACTGCAAGTTACTGTTATTTCGTGATAATCAGGATGAATATTTTCTTTCATGAGAAATTGACCTATCGCTTATAAAAAAGCAAACCATTAAAATGCAGTATTATCCTTTAATGTCTTGGCCGGCGCAACCATGTAAAGTCTACGTTAACTTTGATTCTCAATAAGTGTGTACAAAATTAAAAATCACACCAAGATCACGTCATATTGTTCTTGCGTGTAAGACTCCTCAACCTGCAGCCTGATGGGTTTAGCAATAAAGTCTCCTAGCTGGGCCAAACTTTGTGATTCTTCATCCAGAAACAAATCAATCACTGGTTGCGACGCTAAAATACGAAATTCATTGGCCTCAAACTGCCTGGATTCACGTAATAATTCACGCAAAATTTCATAGCAAATAGTCTGAGCAGTTCTAATCTCACCCTGCCCGTGACAAGATGGACACGTTTCACAAAGTACTTGCGCCAAGCTTTCTCGAGTCCGTTTGCGAGTCATTTCGACGAGTCCGAGCATACTAAAACCATTAACATTCACTCGCACACGATCCTTTGATAAGGCTCTATTGAATTCTGTCAAAACAGCATTGCGATGCTCCTCAGAATCCATATCAATAAAATCACAAATAATAATGCCGCCAAGGTTTCTTAATCGTAGCTGGCGGGCGATTACTTGCGCTGCTTCTAAGTTCGTTTTGAGAATCGTATCTGCAAAATTGCGGATACCAATAAACCCCCCGGTATTCACATCCATGGTAGTCAGTGCCTCGGTTTGATCAATAATCAAATAGCCACCTGATTTTAAATCGACTCGTCGCGCCAAAGATCTTTCAATTTCCTCTTCTACGCTATGCAAATCGAATAATGGTCGATCCCCCGTATAAACACCAATTCGATCAGTAATGTACGGCATGAAATATTGCGAAAATTTAACCAGTTTTTGATAATTCTCACGCGAATCTACTAATATTCGGGCCGTATCTTCATCCACAAGATCACGCAGTACCCGATGACTCAGGTCGAGGTCTTGATAGAGTAGTGAAGGTGCAGATATGGTCGTGCTTTTTTGTTGAATATCGTGCCATAGTTTATGCAAATACTCTAAATCGGAGCGTAGATCCTTATCATCAGCCGTCTCAGCCATAGTACGGATGATATACCCCCCCTTCTCTTCTTCTGGAAGTAGCTGCTGTAGCTTTTCCCGCAGCAATTCACGTTCATCATCATTTTCAATACGCTGAGAAATTCCAATATGTGACTCTTGCGGTAAATAGACCAATAATCGCCCGGCCAAGCTAATTTGTGTCGATAATCGTGCACCTTTAGTTCCAATAGCATCTTTGACTACTTGAACCAATATGTTGCTACCTTCATGCAGCATTTTTTCAATCGGCTTGATATTGGTTGCTTCGTTTTGATACAAACTCCAAATATCCGCAACATGTAAAAAAGCTGCCCGGTCCAGGCCAATATCGACAAAAGCTGATTGCATGCCCGGCAATACACGGCTGACACAACCGTTATAAATATTTCCAACAATACCGCGACCGCTCGTGCGTTCAATATGAAGTTCTTGCGTTATACCTTGCTCTAAAATAGCTACTCGGGTTTCTTGAGGCGTGATATTGACAAGAATTTCGTTATTCATCGTGACAAATCAGGCAAAAATTTCAATACCAACTTCCTCTAATAGCTGCGCCGTTTCATATAAAGGCAAGCCCATTACACCACTATAGCTACCAGATATTTCAACGATAAAAACAGCCGCTAATCCTTGAATGGCGTAAGCACCTGCTTTGTCTAGAAAATTGTTCGATACTAAGTATTTGTGGATTTCATGCTCAGTAATTTGTCGAAAACGAACGGTTGTTGCCGTTAAACGGATTTGTATTTGATCTTTAATTCCTAAACCAATTGCGGTTAAAACTTGATGGGATCTGCCGGATAAAGCTTTTAACATTTCTTCAGCTTCATGAATATCCTTTGGCTTACCTAGAATAGCACCATCTAGGATAACAATCGTATCGGCCACCAATACCGGTAAAATCGGAAATTTACGCTGTAATATCCGCTTATATCCTTCACTTACTTTTGCTCGTACAATCCGATAGATATAGTCAGTCGGTGATTCACCGATAACTGGCTTTTCATCAACATCCATGGGGCGACCTAAGGTTTCTCGCATTAATAAAAGATTAAATTTAATCCCAATTTGTTTAAGCAATTCTCGTCGTCTTGGGCTTCGAGAAGCCAAGTAAATTTGTCTATCAGGAAACATCGTTTGAATCGATAAAAAACAGTAAATGAATTGAGTGCGATCATATTACCGCACGATCGAAAGATGCAATAGCCTATCTTAATTTATGCTCAATTAATTTCTATGATAAGGATGGCCTTGTAGCACGGAGACAGCACGATAAAGCTGCTCGGCCAGTACAACACGCACCATTGCATGTGGCAATGTTAAATGGGATAAAGCGAATGTTTTATGCGCAATGCGTTTGAGGCTTGGATGTAGCCCATCCGCGCCACCAATAACAAATGCGATAGCATTACTATCTAATAACCATTGCTTGATGACTTGCGAAAACTCCAAAGTTGTCCATTGATGCCCATGCTCATCTAATACGATCATCCTACAAGCAGAAGGAAGTGCTGCAAGAATTCGTTCCGATTCAGAACACAGCAATTGTTCTACAGTTTTTCCATTACTGCGCTTTTCAGGCTTAATTTCAATTAACTGCAGGGATATTTCATGCGGTAACCGTTTAATGTATTCATTAAAGCCTTGCTGAATCCAATTCGGCATTTTATTACCGACTGCGATAATGAAAACTTTCATATTCGATTGAAACAATCATTAAAATGATTTTCGATTTAATACTACAACTATCCCATTAACGTAACCATAGCGCTTTCAAATCGTAATATTCGCGTATTGCCGGAAGCATCACATGTACAATGACATCCCCTAGGTCTACCAACAACCATTCACCCGTTTGCTCGCCTTCTACGCTATAAACCACCCCACCCGCTGCTTTGGTCTTCTCCGCCACGTTGCGAGCAAGGGACTTAGCTTGTCGCGTCGAATCTGCGCTAGCAATCACTACGTATTCAAACATAGATGTTATTTTTGATACGTTGATGACATCAATGTCGTAACCCTTGATATCCTCAAGTGCATCAACCACAATTTTCACAAGTTCTTTGGAATTCATGCTTTCTCTGTATAGATATGATTCGTTGTAATGTAATCAGAAACTTTGTCTGGCAGCAGGTAGCGCACGCTTTTACCTGTATTGACGAGATGACGAATCCGCGAAGCCGATATTTCTAGTAGTGATGTATGTGCAATATAAATCAGACCTGCCGACTGTTGGGACAAATAATTGACAGATATAGCGCGTCTCATTATGAGTTCTTGTGCAACTTCTTGTGGTACAGTCTGATTGTCATTAATAGCACCATAACCCGGACGCGCAACCACGAGTAGGTGACATAAATTGAAGATTTCACGCCACTGGTACCACTGATTGATTTTGATAAATGCATCAATCCCCAATATAAAACATAGGATGCGGTTACCGATCGATTCACGTTGAAATTCACGGAGTGATTCAACCGTTGTACTTATCCCAGGTCGATTGATTTCACGCTCGTCAATCGAAAATTGATGATTATCTTGAATTGCCAGGCGGATCATTTCTGTGCGTTGATATCTTGTTCCAATCGGTGTGTTTCTCAAACGAGGTTCACCTGATGGGACAAAAATAATGTGTTGCAGATTTATAGAATCAATTAATTCTTCGGCAACACGAAGATGACCAAAATGAATCGGGTCAAACGTCCCACCATAAATTCCTATCAAAGAAGACTTGTCAGCACCCACTAACTAAAATGCTCGCTTCTGCAAAAATTGTTCCCCTGACAAACCCATTACAGCAAAGCCAAGCGCATATCGGTTAAAACCTCAGCCAAATGTGTCGTAAACCTTGCCGCTGACGCACCATCAATCACACGATGATCATAGGAAAGTGATAACGGCAGCATGAGTCTAGGAACAAATTGTTGATCATGATAAACCGGTTGGATACGCGCTTTCGAGACTCCCAAAATAGCAACCTCTGGCGCATTAATGATCGGAGTAAACGCAGTTCCGCCAATGCCACCTAAACTGGAAATTGTGAAACTCGCGCCTTGCATATCGGTTGGTTTTAATTTCCCTTCTCGCGCTAAGGTAGCCAATTGAGATAATTCATCTGCAATCGCAATAATACCTTTTTGATCGACCTGCTTGATGACAGGAACCACTAATCCATTGGGGGTATCGACCGCAAACCCAATATGATAGTAATGTTTAATGATGAGCCCAACATCGCCTTCTACAGAATGATCCAACGATGCATTAAACTCCGGAAATTTTTTTAGTGGCGCAATCAATGCTTTCATCAGAAACGCAAGGAAAGTAAGTTTAACCATATTTTTCCGATTGCTTTCATTGAATTCTTTACGCATTTCTTCCAAATTGGTGATATCCGCCTCATCAAACTGTGTCACATGTGGAATCATGACCCAGTTTCGGTGTAGATTCGATCCAGAGATTTGTTTAATACGCGACAAAGGTTGCAGTTCGATCGAACCAAATTTAGCAAAATTAACTTGCGGCCAAGGTAATAAGTTCAGTGCTGCGCCTGTGGTACCGTTGGCATTTCTCGATTTGGATAATTCCGCTTTTACGAAGGCTTGCACATCTTCTTTCAGAATTCTTTGTTTAGGCCCACTGCCAATAATTAACTCCAAATTGACGCCGAATTCACGTGCCAATCGACGAATCGAAGGACTGGCATGTGCTTTCGGCAAATTCAACTGCGCAGAAGAAAGCTCCGTTGCTTGCGCCATTCCTGCTAGCTTAGCCGATGGTGCGGATCGGTCCTTAGGTATTACAATCTGTGATTGCATTACCAAGGGTTTTTCCGTCACACTTTCTCGTTTTTCGCTCTGACGTACAGCTTCATTCGTAACGTTTTGTTCAGCTTCAATGGTCAGGATCGCACTACCTTCCGATACTTTATCGCCTGCCTTAATGTAAATTTCTTTGATTATGCCGGAATACGGCGATGGAATTTCTATCGTAGCTTTTTCTGATTCGAGTGTCACCAGAGAATCTTCCTGATTCACTCTATCACTGACTTTGACCAATATCTCAATCACCGGGACATCTTTAAAATCCCCGATATCTGGTATCAATACTTTCTTTAATTCAGCCATCCTGCCCTTACTTTATTTTACCGTCTATACTGTGGTTGGATTTGGTTTATCGGGATCAATGTCATATTTCTGAATCGCTTGAATGACCTTCTCATGAGCGATTTTTCCTTCTTCCGAAAGCACCTTGAGCGTTGCAACAACAATATAATATCGATCAACTTCAAAGAAATGACGCAATTTCTCACGCGTATCAGAACGCCCGAAACCATCTGTACCTAACACCCGATATTTTCCTGGAACAAATTCGCGAATTTGATCTGCGTAAATTTTCATATAATCGCTCGCAGCGATCACTGGACCTTGTCGATTCTTCAAACAATTCTCAACATGAGAAAATTTTGCCGATTGATCAGGATGCAACATATTCCAGCGCAACACATCTAACGCTTCGCGCCTTAATTCATTGAAACTGGTTACGCTCCATATATCTGCACAGATATTGTAATCTGCTTCAAGTAATTCAGAAGCTGCAATGACTTCACGTAAAATAGTACCGGCTCCCAGAAGCTGCACATGCAATCTATTACTGTTGTTGTTGCCGCTTTCGCGTAACAAATACATCCCTTTCAAAATATCGTTTTCAGCATTCTGAGGCATCGCAGGATGCCCATAATTCTCATTCATTACTGTAATGTAGTAATAAATATCTTCCTGTTCTTGATACATGCGGCGTAGGCCATCTCGAATAATGACGGCGAGCTCGTAACCAAAGGCAGGATCATACGATACACAATTCGGAATAGTAGATGCAATCAGATGACTGTGCCCATCCTCATGTTGCAGTCCTTCACCGTTCAAGGTGGTACGCCCAGCCGTACCGCCAAGCAAAAAACCTCGGCAACGCAGATCACCCGCCGCCCATGTCAAATCGCCGATACGTTGAAAACCAAACATAGAATAAAAAATGAAAAAAGGAATCATCTGTATGCCATGTGTACTATAGGCTGTCGCAGCAGCGATCCAAGAAGACATGGCGCCTGCTTCATTAATGCCCTCCTGTAGGATTTGTCCGTTCTTGTCTTCTTTATAGTACATCAATTGATCTGCATCTTGCGGTGTATACAACTGTCCAACGGACGACCAGATCCCTAATTGCCTGAACATGCCCTCCATGCCAAATGTACGCGATTCATCAGCTACGATAGGCACAATGTGTTTGCCAATTTGTTTATTCTTGACCAAGATATTAAGGATGCGCACAAAAGCCATCGTAGTAGAAAATTCATGCCCTTCTCCGCCACCTTTTAATAGCGCATCAAAATCCGATAATGGTGGTATCTTCAATGGCTGTGCATGCGTTTTACGGCAATGTAATGCCCCTCCTAGTGCTTTCCGACGTTCTTGCATATAGATATACTCAGGCGATTCATTCGCCAACGTCAAATAAGGAATTTCATCGATTTTGTCGTCAGAAATATCCAAGCCAAACCGGTCACGGAAAGCTTTCAACGACGTAGTACCCATTTTTTTCTGTTGATGCGTAATGTTTTGCGCCTCGCCAGCTTCCCCCATTCCATACCCTTTGATGGTTTTGGCAAGAATGACCGTAGGTTGACCGCTATGCTTCACAGCTTCAGCATAGGCTGCGTAAACTTTATAGGGATCGTGGCCACCACGATTGAGACGCCAAATGTCATCGTCTGACATATTAGCCACCATTTCCAATAGCTCCGGGTATTTACCAAAGAAGTGCTCACGCACATACGCACCATCTCTGGATTTAAAAGTTTGGTATTCTCCATCCACGCATTCCATCATGCGCTTCTGCAACAACCCTCGAGTATCTTTGGCCAATAATGGATCCCAATATGATCCCCAGATTACCTTGATCACATTCCAACCGGCGCCACGAAAAGCACCTTCCAACTCTTGAATAATTTTACCATTGCCACGTACAGGGCCATCTAATCGCTGCAGGTTGCAATTGACAACAAAAATGAGATTGTCTAATTTCTCGCGTGATGCCAGTGAAATCGCACCCATGGATTCGGGCTCATCCATTTCACCATCACCCATAAATGCCCATATTTTTCTATTTCCAGCCTTAATCAATCCGCGACTGTTCAGGTATTTCATAAAACGGGCTTGATAAATCGCCATTAAAGGGCCCAATCCCATCGAAACCGTTGGAAATTGCCAGAAATTTGGCATTAACCAGGGATGAGGATAAGAAGATAGACCGTTACCCCCCGTTTCCTGACGAAAATTATCCAATTGTTCCTGACTGAGTTCTCCTAATAAAAATGCATAAGAGTAAATTCCCGGAGAAGAGTGGCCTTGTACATAGACCAAATCACCATCATGTTCTTCAGATGGCGCATGCCAGAAATGATTATAACCAATGTCATAAAGCGTAGCGGCTGAAGCAAAACTGGCAATATGACCACCGACATTGGTGTTTTTATTCGCACGCAAGACCATTGCCATAGCATTCCAACGCACATAAGATCGAATCCGATTCTCAATTGCATTGTTTCCTGGCGAACGCACTTCTTTACCAACTGGAATGCTGTTGATATAAGCAGTAGTCGCGGTATACGGTAAATAAGCGCCGGAACGACGAGCTTTCTCGATTAATATTTCCAATAAAAAATGAGCACGCTCTCCTCCCGCATTAGCAATAACGGAATCCAATGCATCCAGCCATTCCTGAGTTTCTTGTGGATCAATATCCGGTTGTTGTTCCATGTTTGACGATGTTTAAAAAATTAAGTTATTTTCTTGTGATGTGCCGCGCGTTCGGCTGCTAAAATTGTATTGCCCAGCAACATGGTAATAGTCATAGGCCCAACACCGTTCGGAACCGGAGTAATATAACCGGCTACTTCTTTCACCGACTCAAAATCCACATCGCCGCATAGTTTCCCATCCGGTAATCGATTAATACCCACATCAATCACTGTAGCGCCTGGTTTTACCATTGCAGCGTTAATCATGCGAGGCTTCCCGATTGCGACAACAAGAATATCAGCACTACGAGTAAAATCTGGTAGGTTACGCGTTTTGGAATTGCATATTGTCACAGTAGCCCCCTGCTCCAACAACATGAATGCCATCGGTTTACCAACAATATTACTGCGGCCGATAACCACTGCGTGGCGACCCTCGATAAAAATACGATTGCGATGTAACATTTCCATGATACCAGCGGGCGTGCAAGGTGAAAAAAGGCTATTGCCCGTCACTAAAGCACCCACATTGTATAAATGAAATCCATCGACATCTTTTTCAACCGCAATTGCACTAATCACTCGATTATTTTCGAAATGCATAGGCAATGGTAATTGGACTAAAATGCCATGAATATTGATATTCTCATTCAGTGAATGGATGCATTGCAAAACCTCAGCTTGCGATGCATCATTTTGAAAGCGATGTACTTCCGAATAAATTCCAGCTTCGCTGCACGCTTTTACTTTATTCTTGACATAAATGCTCGACGCAGGATCTTCACCGACAATAATAACAGCCAAACCCGGTTTTATACCCTTTTGAATTAACTGTTCAGCACGAGACTTCCACTCTTGACGAATCAATCCAGCTAATTTCTTACCGTCGATAATCTGCGCATTCATCTCTTAGGATGTACAATTAATTAATAATGACATCATTCAACACCGCACAAATAAATGAGCACAATACAAAATCAAACACTTCGTTTCAACTTTTGCGCTTTCTTGATTTTTGAGCGATACATTAAAATACCAATTAGAAATACTGGGATCACAAATAATGCTGCGGCTATCAGCCCTGCAGCAAGTATTGCAATTGCACTATTTCCGGGCATAAACAAAGTAACAAACCAAATCATTACAAATGCGATCGACAAGCCGCCATAGAGCATAATTTTCCGGAAGCGATCATAAATCCGCCAGAAATCGCCTGAAACCTGCATATCATCCACATAATGATCGAATATTTCCGCTAGGCTGTTATCATCTGGCTCAGATTCATAACCAACTGCAACCGCCAAGGCATCGCGATCGTCTTCCACTTTTGACATTTTTCGAAGAAATTCAATCCGTTTGCCTGCTTTACGTTTACCTAAGCCATCTTGAATCAAATTAGCTTTCAAAGCTGAAAATGCCAACTCACGCGCATCATTTGAGTTATTTCCCAAAGTTTCAGCATGACGCCACATCACACCTAGCAAGTACAGTTGTGTCGTCAATCCTTGAAACTCAGGAGCGAAATCGTATCCTTTATCTTTAATACGCTCAAGCTGCTTTGCGATAACCGTTTGTGCATGTTCGATGCATTGACTGATCGTTGACACATCCGTCGCCACAACCTCAGAATTCAATTGTTCTTCATTCAATTTATCAGAATCATTCATTACTTCTTTCATTTAAATTCCTATGTATTACTGTCTTCAGAGACGACTTGCATTATATACCGGCTAAGTATCTCGATACTTAGAAAAAATACTTTATGGATTAGATCAAAATTAACACAAGAAGAAGTCGGAAATGATCTCTAGGTCTAGGTCGAGATTAAATAATAAAATTATATCCGGATAATGTTATGAATTAATCCTGATCGTTTTTAAGATTGAGTCGCTGCCAAATGGTAGAAGTCAAATCAGCCGAATTTAACGTATAGAAATGCAATCCTGGTGCGCCCGCCGTCAATAATCGTTGACATAAATCTGTGACCACATCCAATCCAAAAGCATGAATCGAATCAATATCATCGGAATAATTTTCTAATTTTCTGCGTATCCATCGCGGGATCTCCGCACCACAGGTGTCTGAGAACCTGACCAATTGGGAAAACTTGTTAATCGGCATGATTCCCGGAACCACCGGGACATTTAACTGTGCAGCTTCACACAGCTCTATGAAATGATAATAGGCATCCGCATTATAGAAATACTGAGTGATGGCCGAATTAGCTCCTGCTTCAATTTTCCGTCTAAAATTTTCAAAATCGGCTTGAGCCGAACGGGCTTGGGGATGATACTCAGGATAAGCCGCTACATCAATATGAAACCAATCTCCAAATTCTTGCCGAATAAAAGCAACCAATTCGCTCGCGTAACGAAACTCACCCGCTTGTGCCATTCCAGATGGCAGATCTCCTCGTAGCGCCACAATATGCTGAATGCCCGTTTGATGATATTTCTCCAGTATTTCTAGAATATTGTTTCGAGTTGACCCAATACAAGATAGATGAGGCGCAACCACATAACCCTTTGCTTTCATTTCCAGTACAGTCTCAAGAGTACGCTCTCGAGTCGATCCTCCAGCACCGAAAGTTACTGAAAAAAACTTAGGATGATACTGAGCAAGCCGGTTGCAAGTTAACCGAAGCTTTTCGATTCCCTCAGATGTTTGGGGTGGAAAAAGTTCAAAACTGTATGTAACAGGGAATTTTTTTTGTGATTCCATTTTCCATAAACCTTTTCATGCGAGCCTTAAATGGGCTCACATGAGCAATGTAACAAAATGACAAGTGTGATATTGATTGAAACAATCAATAACGATACATTGCTGGTTTATAAGGCCCGTTTTTATCCAATCCGAGATACTTGGATTGTTCATCCGTGAGTTCGGTCAATTTTGCACCTAGCTTTCCAAGATGCAAGCGCGCAACTTTCTCATCTAAGGATTTAGGTAATACATAGACACTTTTTTCATATTTCACGCCGTTTTGCCATAACTCCATTTGCGCCAATACTTGATTAGTGAATGAACTTGACATCACAAAAGACGGATGTCCCGTTGCACAACCCAAATTAACCAAGCGACCTTGTGCTAAAACAATAATACGACGTCCGGTAGGAAATAACACATGATCAACTTGCGGCTTGATATTTTCCCAAGAATATTTTTGAATCGAGGCGATATCTATCTCCGAGTCAAAATGACCTATATTACAAACGATTGCCTGATCTTTCATTTTTAGCATGTGATCATGGGTAATCACACGCAAATTACCGGTTGCCGTAACAAAAATATCGGCTTGCTCACAAGCGCTATCCATCGTAACAACGCGATAGCCTTCCATAGCAGCCTGCAAAGCACAAATCGGATCAATTTCGGTAACCCAAACTGTCGCACCTAAACCGCGTAATGATTGCGCACACCCCTTACCGACATCTCCATATCCGCATACAACAGCAATTTTTCCCGCAATCATCACATCGGTAGCACGTTTGATACCATCGACCAACGATTCCCTGCAACCATAGAGGTTATCGAATTTAGATTTGGTGACCGAATCATTGACATTGAAGGCGGGAAAAGGAAGTTCACCATTTTTTTGCATTTCATATAAACGATGCACACCGGTTGTTGTTTCTTCAGTCACGCCACGAATTCTGGCCAGATTTCGCGAGTACCAATGGGGATCAGAAACCAGCTTACTTTTTATCGATGCAAATAATGCCGTTTCTTCTTCATTGGTAGGATGCTCAATTACAGCAGGATTTTTTTCAGCTTTGGTTCCAAGAATCAGCAATAAAGTAGCATCACCTCCATCATCTAAAATCATATTGGCACCGTCGGCCTGCCCATCAACCACCCATTCAAAAATACAATGTGCATAATCCCAATAATCTTTCAGTGATTCTCCTTTATAAGCAAAAACAGGAATACCCTTTGCTGCAATCGCAGCAGCAGCATGATCTTGAGTAGAGAAGATATTACAGGAGGCCCAACGTACTTGCGCGCCAAGTGCTACAAGTGTTTCAATTAGTACTGCTGTTTGAATGGTCATATGCAAAGAACCAGCAATACGCGCACCAGCCAGTGGTTTCTGGTTAGCGTATTCAGCACGTAATGCCATCAAACCGGGCATCTCAGTTTCTGCAATGGCTATTTCTTTATGCCCCCATTTAGCAAGGGATATATCAGCAACTTTATAGTCAGTAAATGAACCAACGCTAGGATTGAGCACAGCGTTCATAATTAATCTCCTTAACAATATGAACGAGCGCCGTTGTAACGATATCATCGATACCAAGCCTCACGGGAAAAACCGTTGCAGCGCTCCTTGGCATGTCAGAAAAATTTCAGGAATTATTACACTAAATATAATCTCGATAGGTTGATAAAAACAATCAAAACTTACAGTCCCGCATCCGAGCGAAGTTGTTCCGCTTTATCGATACGTTCCCATGTAAAGTCAGCATCATCACGACCAAAGTGTCCGTAAGCTGCTGTTTTAGTGTAGATAGGACGTAACAAATCGAGCGCATAAATAATCCCGCGTGGGCGCAGATCAAAATGTTTTTCGATCAGTTGCACTATTTTTTCATCATCGATCTTACCCGTTCCAAAAGTATTTACCATTAATGAAACTGGTTTTGCCACGCCTATTGCATACGCAACTTGTACTTCACATTTACTGGCAATACCTGCAGCAACAATATTTTTTGCAACATACCGTCCGGCGTAAGTAGCTGAGCGATCCACTTTTGAAGGATCTTTTCCGGAGAATGCTCCTCCACCATGATGTGCAGTGCCACCATAACTATCAACGATAATCTTACGCCCCGTTAAACCGCAATCTCCCATTGGACCACCCACTACAAAACGACCGGTTGGATTGATCAGATATTGAGTGTTAGAGTCGATCATTTCTTTTGGCAGTACTGGTTTGATGATTTCCTCAATCACTGCGGACTTTAAATCTTGATAAGTAATTTCAGGGTCATGCTGCGTTGAAATTACAATCGTCTCAATGCTTCTCGGCTTGCCATCCTGGTAACGAATTGAAACCTGTGATTTTGCATCTGGCCGCAACCAAGATAGACGTCCATTTTTCCTCAATTCCGCTTGTCGTTCAACAAGACGATGCGCATAAAAAATCGGCATTGGCATGAGTTGTGGCGTTTCATCACAAGCGTAGCCAAACATTAAGCCTTGGTCACCTGCCCCTTGGTCCATTTCCTCTTCTTTAGAGCGATTGACGCCCTGCGCAATATCTGGAGATTGTTTATTAAAAGCTGTTAAAACCGCGCATGTCGTCGAATCAAAACCAACATTTGAACTGGTATAGCCAATATTCTTGACTGTTTCACGCGCGATAATATTGTAATCAACCGATGCGTGCGTAGTAATTTCGCCCGACAACACGATTAAGCCCGTGCTACACAACGTTTCACATGCTACTCGGGCATTCTTATCTTGCATAAGAATTGCATCTAAAACAGCATCAGAGATTTGATCTGCAACCTTGTCAGGATGCCCTTCTGAAACCGATTCAGAAGTAAAAAGATAATTATTCATAGAAATAAGTAGCGGTATACTCGCAAAAACTGGAAAAACCGTGAAGTATACCGCTTCCTAAACTATATTTGCTATATTTGAAATATTAAAATAAAAATCAAAGGTGTTACTGCCCTATTTTACGTGAAACTGAACGACCGTTAAGGGGCTGAACATGCCGTGCATTACCAGCATAAAAATTTCTCAATTGTGTTAATTGTTCACGCGAAATAGTGATGGGTTCGGAAAGAACCAACCACTCTACTCCTTCACTACAAGGTGGTGTCGTAAGCGAGCCAGCAAGCGTATAGTGTTTCCAATTAGTTTTTGGTATTAATAATCTAGGATTAATCACCGCACTAGACTGGTCATTTTGACCACCTTCTTCTCTTGGTGTGTTATCCAACACTTTCTGAAAACTGGTATTTTCTTCCCCTTCATCTAGAAGTACCCCAACAACCGCAATCTTCCCATCATCTCGAATATGCACAAAATGTAATTCCGCGAGATATTGCTTCTCTCCTACGACATGCTCACTTGGTTCATGAAAATGAAATTGTATTAATGGATAAACTTCATTACCAATTTTCAGATGACCTTTATAATCATCCGAAAAATTAACTTGTATCCCATGACCGTTATTAAAATAAACTGGTTCATCAACAGGATAATTAAAAACCAATTTATTGAGAATTTCTCGATGATTTTCTTCCAACAAATTGACGGGAGATTGGTGTTTGCCAATACTACAAACCGCATAAGGAAACATCAGAGGATCTTCTGTTTGGGTATTATCTCGAATGGCACCCCAATGTTTCTGCTCGTCATGACTCCAATGAGTAGAGCTTGAAAACAAATTTGCGGCATACCCTATACAGAAA